>Ga0136611_10001808_pt1 | contig 14847 bp, 10 predicted proteins | sample AntDrymUQ2232306_2_FD_106645 | JGI IMG/M metagenome (GOLD analysis project Ga0136611, IMG submission 106645) | Polar desert sand microbial communities from Dry Valleys, Antarctica - metaG UQ223 (23.06) | ecosystem: Environmental > Terrestrial > Soil > Desert | place: Antarctica: Dry Valley...
AATCATTATATTGGAATGAAAACTCTTCATACTGATGATTTCGTTGAATTTAAAGTACTGCCAGGCATAATTGTGTTCTTCTCGGTCTTTTTCATCCTGGCCGCTATTGTCGCCCGGCGGAAAGTGACAAACATTCTCTTCATCCTATTTGTCACCTTCGGCGTGCTCGCGATGGTTGATTTCTGGCGCTGGGAGTACGACTACGGTCATAATCTTAATCCGGATGCAGCCATTATCGTCCCGGGAATGGCGTATCAGCCGCCCTTGATAGGATTCAAACAACTTTTGAATTTCGGGGCTTATTCGGTGCCTGACATTGGGGGTTGGATCTTCATTTCCGTCGGCGCAATTCTACTTTTTGTTGTCGTACGCGAATGGAAAACCAGGAAGCAATACAAAGGACATCCTATCAAGGCTGCAATAGGCCTGGTGTTATTGTTGAGTTCCTGTACAACCGATGCGCCGTCCATCCGGCTGGGAAAAGATCATTGTGCCTCCTGCGAAATGACGATTAGCGATAAACGTTTCGGTGGTGCGATCGTTACAAAAAAAGGCAAGGTATATAAGTTTGACGACCCTCAATGTTTAAAGGCATTTGTCAGGGACGGGAAAATAGAACAAAAGAATGTTTCTGAAACCTGGTTTGTTAATTTCAATGAACCCCATGATTTTATCGCCCCGGAAAAGGCCTTTTTCCTGCAAAGTCCCGCGTTGAAAAGTCCTATGAACGGCAATATTGCGGCCTTCTCCGATGAGGAAAGCCGTGAAAAAACCTTTCAATCTTATTATGGGAACTTCATCAGCTGGGAGGAAATGCAGAAGTGAAATGGGCCTATCTCCTACTATTTATCCTGACCGTAAATACCGCTTCTGCCAAGACTATCCGGGCGGGATCCACCCGGATTCATAAAACCATTCGTGCGGCTATTGACGTCGCAGTTTCCGGCGACACGGTGTTGGTGGATCCAGGTCTTTACCGGGAAAAGAATCTGGTCATTGGGGAAGGTATTGTCTTAAAAGGAATTAACTACCCGGTTCTCGATGGAGAAAAAAAGTATGAAATCATCTCGGTTAAGGCTTCCGGTACGATAATCGACGGCTTCAAATTAATTCACTCCGGCGTTTCAAGTCTGGACGACCTCAGCGGCATAAAAGTATATAACAGTAGCGGCGTAATCATCCGCAACAATATACTTGACGATACTTTTTTTGGAATCTATATCCAAAATGGTGACAATTGCCTGATTGAAAATAACCAACTCTTGGGCCGCAGCATCGAAGAGCAGCAGAGCGGGAACGGTATTCACTGCTGGAAAGGCGACAGCCTTCGGGTTATTGGAAACACCATAAGCGGGCATCGCGATGGAATCTATTTTGAATTTGTTAAGAACTCCGTCATTTGGCGAAATACGTCGGTTAAGAACCTCCGCTACGGACTCCATTTTATGTTCTCCAATGACGATATGTATGCCAGTAATGTGTTTAAAAATAATGGCTCCGGCGTATCGGTAATGTATTCAAGCAAGATTAAGATGTTTGGCAACTATTTTCAAGAAAACTGGGGTGATGCTGCCTATGGCATCCTGCTCAAGGAAATATCAGACGGATATATGCAGGGAAATCATTTTGAGCGGAATACCAGTGCGGTGTACATGGAAGGCGCCAACCGCATTCAAATGCAGCGAAACACCTTTCAGAATAATGGCTGGGCGCTCAAAATACAGGCGAGCTGCCAGGATGTTGTTCTTGAACGGAATAATTTTATTGGCAATACCTTCGATGTCGCCACAAATGGCTCGCTGGTGCTGAATAGATTTAATAATAATTACTGGGATAAATATGAAGGTTACGATCTAAATAAAGATAAAGTCGGCGACATCCCCTTCCGCCCGGTTAGTATGTTTTCCATGATCGTTGAAAAATTTCCTGAAGCCATGATATTATTCCGCACCTTTATTACGGCACTGATGGATAAAACGGAAAAGATACTGCCGGGCCTCACACCCGAAAACCTTAAAGATAACGAGCCCTTAATGAAAAGGGCATTTTAAGTAATAAAGCAGCTTCACATGATTATCATCAAACAGCTCTGTAAAAACTTTCGTAAGTTAAAAGCCCTTGACCGGGTATCTACCACTTGTAATAAGGGCGAATGCATTGCGTTGATAGGGCCTAACGGCAGCGGAAAGACTACCCTTATTAAAGCTGTGCTTGGGATGGTGCTGCCGGACAGCGGTTCGATCACTTTTAATGGTAAGAACATTGCAGACAGCTGGCAATATCGCGATGAGATCGGCTATATGCCCCAGATTGGACGTTACCCCGATAATATGAGCATCGGACAGGTACTGGACATGATGAAGGATATTCGAAGCAAAACTACGGCCTTAGACACTGATCTAATCAGGGCTTTTTCTATCGACAAACTGCTTGATAAACGGATGAGAACATTATCCGGCGGCACCATTCAAAAGGTAAGTGCTGCCCTAGCGTTTCTGTTCGACCCGGCAGTGCTGATTCTGGATGAGCCCACCGCGGGTTTAGACCCTGTCGCCTCCGAGCTTTTTAAAGAGAAAATCATCGCCGAAAAAGAAAAAGGCAAACTGGTGCTGATCACCTCACATATATTAAGCGACCTTGATGATCTGGTCAGCCGCATTATTTACATGCAGGACGGCCGTCTCATTTTCCATAAAAGCATAGCAGAATTAAGGAATGACACTGGCGAGGAAAAACTCGCCCGGTCTATCGCACAGGTAATGGCAGCAAACTATGAATAAGATCATCAAATATGTAATCAGCGATATCTTACGGAATAAAATCGTTATCATTTATACCCTTTTCCTACTGGCGGCATCGTTCACCATTTTTGGCGTGGAAGATAATTCCAGCAAAGGATTGCTTAGTCTCCTGAATATTATCCTGATCGTAGTTCCACTGGTCAGCATTATCTTTTCAGCCATCTACGTCTACAATTCCGCAGAATTTATTGAACTCCTGGTGAGCCAACCTATCCGGCGAAAATCGATCTGGCTTAGTCTTTTTGCAGGGTTGGCGGCATCATTATCCCTCGCATTTTTTATAGGGGTGGGTATACCCGTTCTCATCTACCAGGCCAATACCATTGGTTTTACCATGGTTCTGACGGGCATTGTACTCAGTATAATTTTTGTTTCCCTGGCCTTATTGGCTTCGGTAAAAACACGCGACAAAGCCAAGGGAATTGGCTCCGTGATTATGCTATGGCTCTACTTCTCTCTACTGTTTGACGGATTTGTATTATTCCTGCTATTTCAGTTTTCCGATTATCCGCTTGAAAAGCCAATGATAGCCGTAAGCGCCCTTAACCCTATCGACCTTAGCCGTATCCTGATCCTACTTCAGTTGGATGTATCTGCCATGATGGGATATACCGGCGCGGTGTTCAAAGATTTTTTCGGCACCCCAGCCGGTTTCTTATTTTCCAGTGGAATACTTGTGCTGTGGGTGATTCTTCCATTGTGGTATTCTGCACGAAAGTTTGACTCCAAAGACCTATAATTAGGGAAGAAATCGTGTTTGATACCTAAAGGATCTCCGGCGGTTCAGAAACAAAGACAGGTAAACCGACGTTATGCTTCGCTAAGTATTTGTGTTCACCGGTCAGAAACCTTATGAATCCTACTTTTGGGAAATTTTTTCTTGAAACCTTCTTCGAGTTAGCTCCCCAATTAATAAATTAACTAACTTGATGTCTCAATTATCTTAATCCATGAATCATGAAAATCGTGAAACTAGTCCTCTATATCCTTTTCGGGATTATGTTCGTAAATGCCGGACTAAATAAATTTTTTAACTATATGCCGATGCCGGAGCTTACACCGGACCAGATTAAATTCTTTACGGCTTTTATGTCTATTAGCTGGTTGATGCCACTGGTAGCTGTTGTAGAAATTATTGGTGGGATTCTTTTCATGATTCCGAAAACGCGCGCTCTTGGTGCAATAGTTATCCTGCCGGTAATGGTTGGAGTGCTGGTGCATCACACTATTGTGGATCAAAGCGGAATTATTATTGCTTTGGTGTTAATGGCTATTAATATTTTGGCAATAGTGGATAATTGGGGGAAATATGAAGGATTGGTGAAAGAATGAGGAAAATTTGCTAATTATCCCCACTTAACCATGCATGAATCAACTCAACTTCTGAATATCCCTAACGAGTTGTTGCAGGGAATCTACTACACAGGTTGCTATCCGTTCTCCCTTTTCTTTTGATGATTTAACAGGATTGCCAAAAACACCATTTGGGGTCATTTCCTTCATGGTACGATAGTAGGATACTTTAGGGCCGGTAAGCATGTCGCCATTTGCAAAATTAAAGGACGCAACATTAGCACCCTCAGCGATCATAGATTCTATGATTAATTCGGGCGCAATAAGTTTAATAAGAGAAGTTTCAAATTCGCAGGCATGGCCTGTACCTCCCGGGCCAGTCTCTGTTATAGTCAGTAATTCTTCTTTAGCTAGATTCCACCAGGTTGCGCCAACTATACTGGCTTTAGGATTCGTAAAACCCAGTTGTTCAACAATCACCTGCATCACACCCTGATTTCCACCGTGACTGTTCAGTAATATAATCTTATGAAACCCATGGTGTAAAACTGATTGAACAATGTCTTTCACAACCGCTATAAATGTGTTGTGGCTTAAGCTTAACGTACCGCTGAAACCCATGTGATGGTCAGAGCAGCCGACGGCTACAGGAGGCAGAATCAAGACCTCACTGCTCATTCGCTGGTCTAAACGCGCAGAAAATAATTCGCCAATTAGCCTATCAGTTGCAACGGGTAGATGAGCCCCATGCTGTTCTGTTGCCGCAATGTTCAAAAGCACAGGTATGCTTTTATCTAATGCAGCTATCTGTCCGGAAGTAAGTTTATCCCAAATCATAATTTACGGATTAATTTCGAATGAACATTTGAATTACCATTCGGAGATATGTACTAATTATTGTTAAAACCTAATAAGTCGCCCTGCCTCCCGAGAGGTCGAAAGTAAAGCCGGTAGTAAAGCTACATTCAGACGAAACGATGAAGACTGCCATAGAAGCTACTTCTTCAAGCAAGCCACAACGCTTCATCGGTATCTTATCTGTCATGTATTTAACAGTTTCGGCAGGTAGGGCATCTACCATGGCTGTTTGAATTACTGCCGGTGCCAAAGCGTTAACGGTGATTCCCATTTCAGCATATTCTTTTCCCTGAACTTTCGTCATGCCAATAACAGCAGCTTTTGATGCCGAGTACGCCAGCATGCCCGCATTCCCCTCCTTGCCCGAAATGGATGCGATATGAAGTATACGTCCATATTTATTTTTAACCATCCAGGGTAAAGCAAATTTAGAAGTTAAAAAGGAGCCCACCAGGTTGACATCGAACACCTGGCGGAAATCATCCAAAGTAACTTCATGGCTTAAGATGTTAGTGCGTCCGGTGATGCCTGCGCAATTGATCAGTATATCTATCCTGCCAAAATCGATGGCAACCTGGCCAGTTACTGCCTCGACTTCTGTTTCACTGGTAATATCAAGTGTATATGCCTTTGATCCCGGGGAAAGTAGCTTTATAGTTTTATCAAGCCCCACTGCATCCCTGTCAAATAAAGCCAGGTGTTTCATACCCATCGACGATAGCTTTATTGCTATTTGTGCACCTAGTCCGGATGCTGCACCAGTAATGATCGCTACCTGATCTCTAAACTTTGTTTCCATTAATTCTCAATTACTATTTTAGTTTACGTTTTTAGTTCTTTTTAATATCTTCAAGCAGTACAACACCAGATTTTCTCGTCAGTAAATGTATTATAATCCACGCCGTTAAATAAGTAAATGCGCATATAAAAAAAAGTAAATTATACCCACCTACCAAATTTCCGGCGGCTTTATACTGATCCAGGATGTAGCCAACCAGTAAAGGAAACAACATACCGCCGACGGCACCCGACATGGCACCAATACCTGTAACGGAACTTACTGCCTGTTTCGGAAAAAGATCTACTACTAGGGTAAAGATATTAGTACTCCAGGCCTGGTGCACGGCCAGGGTAAGGCTAAGAATGCCCACCACCATCCAGGCATTACTGGCATACTGAGCTCCCAATACACTCAACTCCATGACAGCAAATATTAGAAGGGCTGTTTTTCTGGCCTTAAGCACCGGCCAGCCTTTCTTTATCAGCCAGGAAGAAAAATATCCACCGCCTACACTTCCTACTACCGTCATGATATAGATAATCATCAGCTCGGGGCTCAGTTTCTTCATGTCCAGGTTAAAATGGAAAGCAAAATAGGATGGCAACCAGAACATGAAGAACCAGTAAACAGGATCCAGTAATATCTTTCCGGTTATGAAAGCCCAGGTTTGTGGCAGCGTAAACAATTTGGGCCAGTTGATTTTCACCACTTCTTCGCTGGCGAGGGGATCCAATGCCTGGCCGTCGTGAATTAAATTATATTCTTCCGTACTCAGAGATTTATGCCGGGATGGTATATCATACACGATTAACCAGAATACCAGCCACACGAAGCCGAGCAAGCCGGTTATAATGAAAACTTCATGCCAGCCATAAGTGCTCAAAATCCAGGGTACAATGAGCAACGCTATAATAATGCCGGCACTGGTTCCGGCGTTAAACAAACCTGCTGCTAATGCACGTTCCTTCCGCGGGAACCATTCTGCAATGGTTTTCATGCCCGCAGGAACATTACCGGCTTCAGTGAGACCAAGCCCGATACGGGCCAATCCGAACCCGAACGCACTCCTTGCCGTAGCATGAAGCATACCCATAATACTCCAGGCCGATACCGACAAAATGTAGCCTGTTTTTGTTCCTATCCTGTCTATTAGCCATCCCCAAGATATAAGGCCTACTGCATAAGCACCTGTAAAAGCCATAACCATAAAGGCGAAGTCGGTTTCACTCCAGTTAAATTCAACTTCAAGCGAGGGCTTCAACAGACCTAATATCTGCCTGTCGAGATAATTTATAGTTGTTGCTGTAACTAATAAAGTTAAAATGATCCAACGATAGTTCTTTATTTTGCGCTGTGTCATTATAGGCCTAATTTTTTGTGCCCTTCATCTGTTAGCAGATTGGAACTCCATTCGGGATACCAGGTTTGCTCCATCACTACTTTCCTAACACCTGGAACCGCATATAATGCTTCCATCATTGTTTTAGAAACTGTAGCGTGAACAACATTCGAACTATGCGTAAAGTAAGCCCCCAGCGGTCGGCCTCGATGAGGCATGGCTAAAATCACCTTTACTGTACTTCCGCGAACAGTAATATCATAAACCAAACCCAGATCTACGATACTGATATCTGCTACATACAGCTGCGGATCTTTCACCAAACCTAATGCTTCCCATAGTAATGCTTTATTTATCGGACTGTCCTGAGCCTCGGAAGCACGGGCAAGACGTAGTGGACTTTCCTTAGCGATCATCCCCTTAGGTAAATCTGCACCTGAGCTGCTTAACGGATTAAGAAGTTCCTGTCTCAGATTTTCAATCTTGGCAGTATCGTCTTTCAAAGTAAATGGAATAGTCACATAGGCGTTTTTCTGATGAAGAACGGCTCCTTTAGGAATGGTTTTTATCGTTTTTGGAACCGGATATCGACTCCATATCTGTCCATGCCATTTATAATGTAAAGTAGGTGATCCGTTGTGAGATAATTCAGCCCCTAATCCCTCTGCGCGATGCTCAAGGAAAAATCCAAAGAATGAATCTTTAGTATCTTTATTAAAGAAACCAATTCCCCATAATTTATCACTTAAATCTGCCGGAACTTCCCCTGTTTTTAATTTTTCATCAGGTCCCATCCATAACATGTCAGTAAATGATTGTCCTGTAATAACCCATTCATCATCCCTTAAAGCTGCAGGAGAGAATTGCTTAACAGCAGTCATATGACCAAACTTATGGAAATAAGGCAAACCGGCGTAAAAACGATATTCAATATCCATAATCATCCGGGCAGGTGAGAAGATAGGATGTACCGGTGAATAAGGAAATCCCCAGCGACGAATGATTGTGCAGATTGGACCTTTTACAACTTCAAAATCAGGACACTCATCCCATAATGAAATTCGCATTTTTTGAATACCCTCTTCTGAAACATAATCATGTGCCCAATCAATTCCAGCTGGTTCTCCATGACCTTGACCACCTGAATAGATTTCCAGTCCATGCTCACGCTTTAAAATCATACGGGCCAATTGACCTGTTTGCTTGGAAAGTATTGCTGTGAAGTATTCATTTTCAATATCCAAACCATAACCTTCGCCTGAAACCTTCAAATCAGACTGATATTCAGGCAATTCTGCATCGGGGTTACCATAAAATATGATATAATTTTTCTTTTCTTTACCCTGATTATCCGCAAGAAACAAAAGTTTACATATCTTTTCTGCACCTCGGCGAACCTCTGAAAAAACCTGAGATATTACTTCTGTAAGTATTCCATCTCTTATCTCAGCAACTCTGATTTCCCGGGCCAGGGAGTCAGTTTGAGAAGCCTGAAAGCTAAGTAAGACCTCTACAGGCTCGGCTTTACGTTGAATACCGACTTTCTCTTCAATGCTGACCACTTTATAATATTTCCATCCATTTGCCCAGGTTTTCCATGTGGCAGGAAGAGTTGCAACCGTACCAAACTGTCCTGCACCCAACAAAGGAGTTCCAAAATCCTCTTCTTCTTCCTGTAACTGAAGTTCGGATATCCTTATAGAGTTAGTAATTGCTCTAGCTGTTCTATAGTCTTTTTTAGTTAATGCCTCCTGAAGTAATTGAATTTTCTCTTCAATACTATCCGTTTGGCTGGTTGTTTTATCAGCTAAGGGCACAATACTTTTCTTAACAAAATCCTCAATGGAATTCTGACTTCCTGCTTTGGAATTTAAGGGCAATGTCAAACCTGCAAAGCCTAAAAGTCCCATACCAAGAAACTTACGGCGCTTCATCGCGTCTGAAAATTGAGGAACTTGCACGGTACTCTTAATCTTTTGTTCATTGCCTGTTCTTTGTTTGGAAGAATTATCATGCATTTTTAATGCAGAATTGAATGGATTAAATTTCTTCATTTTTATTCTATTTAGTTCATATTATCATCGGGAAGGCGTGTATCCTTCAGATAAATTCATTAATAATTTCAATTCTAAATTCCCAATTTTTTCCGTCCAGAATCCGTCAGCAAATTTGAGCTCCAGCCAGGATACCATGTCTGCTCCATAATTACTTTCTTTACCCCGGGAACTTCATATACAGCAGTCAATATATTTTTAGAAACAGTGGGGTGTACCACATTTGAACCATAAGCAAAATAGCTTCCTAATGGTCGGCCCCGGTGGGGCATTGCAATCAAAATTTTCACGACACTTCCACTTACTGTTACGTCATATACCAAACCCAAATCAACAATGCTGATGTCTGATATATAAAATTGGGGGTCTTTAACATCCCTGAGAGCCTTCCATATTAGATTCTTTGGAATCGGACTATCCATACCTTCATTTAATCTGGCCAAACGATTAGTACTCTGTTTTGTGGTAGTATTTTGTTGCAGCTCAGATGGTGCCGCAGACAGTGGATTCATCAATTCTTTTCTTAAAACCTCGATTTTTGCAGGGCCACTTTGCTTATCAAAAGGAAGCGTGACATAGGCATTTTTTTGATGAAACATAGCTCCTTCAGGTATAGTTTTTACCCCTTTTGGAACAGGCCAACGCTGCCAAAACTGACCATGCCATTTGTAATAAAAGCTAGGCGAACCGTTATGGCTGGGTTCTTGAAATCCATCTGTATGATGATCAAGAAAAAGTCCTATGAATGAATCTGTTGTGTCCCTATTAAAGAAGCCAACTCCCCATAATTTATCAGCTGATTCTTCAGGCACCTCCCCAAGTTGCACCTTACCCTCGGCATTTACCCACATGATATCGGTGAATGACTGCCCGGTAATGACCCATTCATCATCACGTATATAAACCATATCAAATGTCTTGAGCGCAGACATATGTCCGAATTTGTGAAAATAAGGCAATCCGGCATAAAAACGATATTCAATATCCATGTTCATTCTTGCCGGTGAGAAAATTGGATGAACCGGTGAATATGGCAAACCCCAGCGACGGATAATGGTACAGATAGGACCTCTGACAACTTCAAAGTCAGGGCATTCCTCCCATAAAGATATCCGCAGTTTTTGGAAATTATCCTCAGCCACATAATCATGAGCCCAATCGATACCAGCAGGTTCTCCATGCCCCTGACCCCCTGAATATATCTCTAGTCCGTGCTCACGTTTCAGAATCAGCCTTGCCAGTTGCCCTGTTTGTTTTGATAGATAGGCAGTAAAATATTCATTTTCAATATCAAGACCATAACCTTCACCGGTAACTTTCAGATCTGTTTCATAGTTCGGTAATTCAGCATCCGGATTGCCATAAAATACCAGATAATTACGTTTCTCGTTGCCTTGATTATCAGCAAGAAATAAAAGCTTACAGATCTTTTCAGTACCTCGCCTAATTTCTGAAAAAACCTGTGAAATTACCTCAATGAGTACCCCATCTCTTATCTCGGCAACACGAATCTCCCTGGCAAGTGAGTCAGTTTGCGATGCCTGGAAGCTAAGCAAAACCTCTACTGGCTCTGCTTTACGCTGAATACCTACTTTCTCCTCCAGTTTTAATATTTTATAATACTTCCACCCAAAAGCCCATTTATTCCAGGCATTGGGTAATGAAGCAACGGTACCAAATTGAGCTGCTCCAATCAGCGGCTTACCTAAATCTTCATTTTCAACCTGTGCCTGAATCTCCGAAATACGAAGAGAATTTGTCAATGCCCTCGCCAAGCGATAATCCTTCTTATTCCAGGCAGTCTGGAGCATTTTCATCTTATCTTCGAAACTATCAGATTGAGTAGATACATTTTCTGTAAAGCCAATAGATTTTTTTACAAAATTTTCAACTGCATCTTTGCCATTAGCTTTGGAAGTTAAAGGAAGTGTCAATCCGGCAATTCCCAATAAACTCATTCCAAGAAACTTACGTCTCTTTAGACTGTCTGAAATTTGAGATTCAGGCTCAGTTACCATAGTTAATTTTGTATTAGATGACCTAAACTCCTTCATATGTCATTTTCAAATGGAACCATTTTATTAATGGTTCCTAATGATCAATTAAATTCCCAATTTTTTACGGCATTCCTCCGTCATCAGATTACTGTTCCATCCCGGATACCAGGTCTGCTCCACCACCACCTTACGCACGCCAGGTATTTCTGATAAGGCTCCGGTAATGGTTTTCGAAACAGTGCGGTGTACTACACTGGATCCCCAGATAAAGAAGCTTGATAATGGCCGCCCGCGGTGAGGCATAGTCATTAATACATTTACAACACCGTCTTTTACCGATAAATTATAGATGTATCCCAACTCGACAAGGTTGACATTTGAGATATACATTTGCTGATCGATACAACTCCTTAAAGCTTCCCACATTACAGCTTTTGAAATTTCGCTATCGCCTGCTTCTCCCGGATTAGCGAGGGCGTTTAGTTGTGGAACAGAACTGGCACCCGTCGGCACAGATGCCGGGACACTTTTCATCGGACTTAATAATTCTTTCCTAAGTGCCTCGATTTTTTGGGGGCCATCTTTTTCCGTAAAAGCCACGGTAACATAGGCATTTTTTTGGTGCAGGACGGCTCCTTCCGGAACTACCTGATTCCGCTCGAGCGGATAACGTGACCACGTTGTGCCGTGCCAGTTATAATAGAGTAAAGAATGACCAGAATCAAGAAATTTGGGGATTAATTCCGCAGAATGTTCCAGGTACATCCCAATAAAGGAATCTTTTGAATCCTTATTGTAATAGCCAAAACCCTTAATATTATTTTTGTTAGGTTCATCGATCTCGCCGAAGTGCAACTTGTTGTTGCCGTCGATCCATAAACTACCGGTGAACGGTTGGCCGGTAAAAACCCATTCATCATCCCTTAAGGCAGTTGATACAAATTGTTTGACCGCCTTCATCTTGCCGAATTTATGGAAGAACGGCAGTCCTGAATAGAAGCGGTACTCGATATCAATATTTAAACGGGAAGGATTATAGATGGGATGTAGTGCAGAATGCGGAAATCCCCATCGCCGAACGATGGTACAGATCGGTCCACGGGTAATCTCATAATCGGGACATTCACCCCAATATTGTATTCTAACCTTCATGAAATTATCTTCAGCTACGTAATCATGTGCCCAATCAATACAAGGCGTTTCCCCATGCCCTGGGCCACCAGCATATAATTCAACGCCATGCTCTCTTTTTATTAACATTCGTTCCAGCTGGCCGGTCTGCTTTGAGAGATAGGCAATGAAATGCTGGTTCTCTATCTCTAGATCATAACCCTCACCCCTCACCTCTAAATCCGTGGAGTAATCAGGGAGTTCGGCATCCGGATTTCCATAGAAAATCATATAGCTGCGTTTTTCGGATCCTTTGTTATCGGCTAAAAACATCACATTACATAACATTTCCAAGTTACGGCGTACAACTCCATAGACCTGAGAGGTCACTTCTTTCAAGTTTCCATTATTAACTTCTGCCACGCGTATCTCGCGTGTTAACGAATTCACCTGATCAGCCTGGAAACCCAATAAGACTTCAACTGGCTCAGCCGTTCTCTCCATGCCAGCATCTTCTTCAATACCCACTACTTTATAATACTTCCATCCTTTAGCCCAAGTCCTCCAGGAAGCAGGTAATGAAGCAACAGTACCAAACTGGCTGCCATTTAAGAGAGGTTTGCCAGGGTCCTCGTATTCATTCTGAGCCTGAATGCCGGTGTTCCTGATCGAATCACTTAATGAGCGAACCATCCGGTAATCCTTCTCGGCCCACGCTTTCTCGATTAATTTTATTTTATCCTCAAAACTATCGGAATGTTTTCTGAAAAGATCGGTTTCTGCAGCCAGCAACTCTTTTACGAACACTTCGGCGGAGTCATTGCCAGCGCCTTTAGCTCCCAGAGGCAAAGTTAGGCCGGCAATTCCCAGCAAACCCAATCCTAAGAATTTTCTTCGTTTTATGGGATCCGAAACTGGTGTATTAGGTATTGTTTCAGCTTCCGGCTCAACTGCGTGGGAATTCATCGGAACGGGTAGATGATCGTTCACTAGAGCGCTTTGGGTGGGATTAAATTTCTTCATTTGTTAGATATATATCAAATCTCAATAGTTTAACGTATAGCTTTTACTCTGCACTTCATTAAATTCCTAATTTTTTACGGCCTTCATCAGATATCATGTTGGAATTCCATCCTGGATACCAGGTCTGCTCTACCACCACTTTACGCACACCGGGCACTTCTGATAAGGCTCCTGTAATGGTTTTCGAGACAGTACGGTGTACTACACTGGATCCCCAGATAAAGAAGCTGGATAATGGCCGTCCACGGTGGGGCATAGTCATTAATACATTTACAACACCGTCTTTTACTGTTAAATTATAGATGTATCCCAACTCAACCAGGTTAACGTTTGAGATATACATCTGCTGATCGATACAACTTCTTAAAGCTTCCCACAATAGAGCTTTCGGAATTTCGCTATCACCTGCTTCGCCCGGGTTTGCAAGCGAGCCCTTGCTTTCCGTTGCATCAGTTGGTAAGACTGTGGAAAAACTATTCATCGGGCTCAGCAACTCCTTTCTAAGGGCTTCTATTTTACCAGGCCCATCCTTTTCGGTAAAGGCAATGGTTACATAGGCATTCTTCTGCCTGAGGATGGCGTCTTCTGGTATACTATGATTTTTTATTCCCGTGATGGTTGGATGACGTACCCAAACTGTTCCGTGCCAGTTATAATAGAACAAGGAAGATCCGGCATCCAGGAGGTCGGGAATAACCTCAGACGAATGATCCAAATAAAGGCCTACAAAAGAGTCTTTAGAATCCTTATTATAGTAGCCGAAGCCCTTCACGCTGTTCTTATTGGCTTCATCAACTTCTCCGAACTTTACCTTCTCATCAGCTCCAATCCATAAGCTTCCTGTAAAAGGCTGCCCTGTAAAAACCCATTCGTCATCTCTCATAGTCTGGATCACGAACTGTTTAATGGCTTTCATTTTACTGGATTTGTAGAAGTATGGCAATCCTGAGTAAAAACGGTATTCTACATTAATATTTAATCGAGAGGGGTTATAAATGGGATGAAGCGCAGAGTACGGAAATCCCCAGCGTCTGACAATCGTACAGATCGGTCCGCGAGTAATTTCGTAATCAGGGCATTCTCCCCAATACTGGATTCTTACCTTCATAAAAAAATCTTCTGCAACGTAGTCATGCGACCAGTCGATGCACGGAGTTTCAGCATGACCAGGACCTCCTGCATACAGTTCGAGACCATGCTCTCTTTTAAGCAGCATCCGTTCAAGCTGACCAGTCTGTTTTGAGAGATACGCTATAAAATGCTGGTTCTCAATTTCGAGGTCATATCCCTCGCCCCTAACCTCCAGGTCAGTTTCATATTCAGGTAATTCGGCATCAGGGTTTCCATAGAAAACCAGGTATTGACGCTTCTCACTGCCTTTGTTATCAGCCAGAAACATAACATTACACAACATCTCGGAGTTCCGGCGTACCACACCATAAACCTGTGAAGTAACTTCCCTGAGCGTTCCGTTAAGGATTTCAGCAACCCGGATCTCACGTGCCAGTGAACTAACCTGGTAAGAACGAAAACCCAGTAAAACTTCGACCGGTTCAGCCTGCCTTTGGATACCGGCTTGTTCTTCAATACC
>Ga0136611_10001809_pt1 | contig 14840 bp, 13 predicted proteins | sample AntDrymUQ2232306_2_FD_106645 | JGI IMG/M metagenome (GOLD analysis project Ga0136611, IMG submission 106645) | Polar desert sand microbial communities from Dry Valleys, Antarctica - metaG UQ223 (23.06) | ecosystem: Environmental > Terrestrial > Soil > Desert | place: Antarctica: Dry Valley...
CCATACTTCCATCTCAGGGTGCCTGGCCGGCACTTCGCCTTTCAAGAAGCCTCCAAACCAATCCAGCAGAATCTGGAAGCGCTCCACTCGGTGGCGAGGCTTGCCCGTGCGTGACATCTCGTGACCCTCATCGGGGAACCGCACAAAGAGCGTCTCTTTGCCAAGCTTCTTCAGCCAGACGTAGAGCTGTTCAGCCTGCTCAATGGGGCACCGCAGATCGCTCTCTGCGTGGAGGATTAGCAGCGGCGTCTTGATGTCTGGCGCATAGGTGAGGGGCGAATGCTCAAGGTGCGACTCACGGTCGTCCCAGGGATAGGCGCCGACGTGCTCTTTGGGAAAGGTGTGCCCAATGTCACTGGTGCCAAACATGCTGCTGAACTCGTTGAGCGCGCGCTCGGAGCACGCCGCCTTGAAGCGGTCGGTGTGTCCGATGGCCCAGCTCGTCATGTACCCACCGTAGCTGCCGCCCATGACACCCAGCCTATCAGCGTCCATCCAGGGGCAGTTCGCGAGCGCGGTGTCAAGACCCGCCATGACGTCCAGATAGTCGTTGTTGCCCCAGTCCCGCAGGACGGCGCGCATGAACTCCTCGCCGTAGCCCTGGCTGCCGCGCGGGTTGCAGAAGACCACGCCATACCCGGCCCCAGCGTAGACCTGAAACTCGTCAAAGAAGGCGTGGCCGTACTGGGTAGCTGGGCCGCCATGGACGTTGAGCAACACGGGGTAGCGCTGGCCATCCTGGAAGGCATGCGGCTTCATGACCCAACAGTCCAGGGAGTATCCAGCGCGCTCATAGGTAAAGCATTCGGGCGACGAGAGAGTGACCTCCGCCTTCCAGGGTGCGTTGAAGTCGGTTAACTGCCGTTCATTCGAGCCGTCCCCGTCGCAGACAAACACGTCAGATGGGTGGGTGAAATCAGTTGCGATGAATGCGAGCGTGCGGCCATTATCTGAAGCCGACAGCCCGGTGATCGAACGCTGGCCAGCAATCACTCTCTCGGGGATCCCGGAGCCGTCCAGTGGCACACGATAGATGGGTATGCTCCCCTGATCCTCCACCCCGAAGAGTAGAAAGCGTCTCCCATCGTTCCCAGCAGCCCAAGCTGGGCGGAAAGGAGCAAAGTACGGGGCACACGTGCGATCCAATTCCTCCGAGAGACAGCGCGACTCGCGGGCGCCGTCTGTCGTTCCGGACAGAATCGCTGCTGGAACTGAGTAGACGCGCATGTTGCGGGCGCTCTCGTTGCGGCGCTGGTGACCAAGATAGAAGACAGAGCTCCCCTCCGGATCCCAAACAGGGAGGCGGACGGGACCGGTTGTGCTGGTGATTCGATGTGGCGAACCTCCCTCGGATGAAATCAGGAAGACATCAGCGGCGTTGTCTTCGTCGCGGGCGTCGTGGAGGGCGCTGACAAATGCGATCTGCGATCCGTCGGGGGACCAAACCGGATCAGCAAGGTTGTAATCGCCCTGGGTGAGCTGCCGTGGCACCTCACCCTCCGCGAGATCGGAGGAAACCACAAAGAGGTGGTTACACCGGTCGTAGGTCCACCCTTCGTTGTCAAGCCGGTACTTGAGGCGAGAGACGAAGCGCGCAGGTTTGGACTTGGCTCGCTCCTCTTCGCTATCTGGCTCCTGCCAGCCTCCTACCTTGGAGAGAAAAGCGATGCGGCGCCCGTCTGGTGACCAGGCGGGGCTGGAGATGCCATTCTTGAGATCGGTAAGGCGCACTGGCTCACCACCACCGGCTGGTCCACCGGCGGGCATGACGTAGAGCTGCCCACCCTTCTTGGGCTCACGTTCAGAGACGAACGCGAGTCTCTCGCCATCAGGCGACCAGCGAGGGAGGGTGTCGCGCTTGTGTCCAGCGGTAAACCGTCTCGGCTTGCGTGCCCCGCCGGTGCCCGCGGCGCCTACTACCCAGATGTTGGAGAGGTACTCGTCCTTCTCTGTGGACAGCGTTGTGACGACGAACGCAACTTGGCTGCCGTCCGGCGAAACCTGGGGATCGCTTGCCCACTTGATGCGCGTGATGTCCTCCGGCGCCATGCCGCGGCCGGAGGACACTTGGTCAATGTGAGCTGTGGTCTTCATTTGGGCTATCTTGTGGCCACCATGCTACCGCGTTCGGTGGAACCAAATCGTTACCGGTTTGAGCGATTGGCGCACGCCCCGTGGCATGCGGCCTGCACCGTCTATCTTCCGCAGGCGGCGCACCCAGCTCTCTAGCGGGGTACGTCAAGGAAATAGAAGGAGCAGAAGATGAGTCAGGTAAATGTGAATCCAGGCGACGGATATGAGGGAAATCGTTCCCGTAACGGCACGGGTATGGCGGTCGGTCTAATGCTCGGCTTGGTGTTGCTTGCGCTGTTGGCGTGGTGGGCCTTCAGCCAGAGCGGCATATTTGGCGGCACCGGCGCCGGATCCAATACCAACGTTAGCGTGACTACCAACAACCCGGCAGGGGGTACTGGTAACGCCGGCGGGACCGGAAGCACCGGCGGGTCCGGGAGCGCCACGGGTAGCAGCGGCACAACAGGCAGCGTTCCGGGTGGTAGCAGCAGCACCAGCGGTGGCGCAACGGGCAGCACCGGAAGCACTGGAACAACCGGCGGCACCACCGGAAACACCGGAAGTGCTACGGGCGGATCGGGAACGGGCCGCTAGCCAGCTCGTCCACTGGGCCAGATCTAGAAGGGATCGGACGAAAGTCCGGTCCCTTTTTTTGGGGCATGCGCCAAAGGCATTGCGCTGCTTCCATAAGCCAGAATGCGGCGCAGTACGAGAGGAGAAGCAGCGCAATGATGCGTTGCGGATCTACCAGGTGCAGGAGAGGCGCCGCCACATTTACCTGCGCATTGAGGCACACCAGCGCGAGCGTGATGGCCAGGGCGATGAGGAGACGTGGCATCAGGCGAGACTCTCCAGATAGGCCACCAGCCACACGCGGTACGTGCCCGTAGTTGGCGGCTGCGCGGTGCCGGCCAGCCGGTCGCGGCGCCACAAGGCACCGTCGAAGAAGCGGCTGTTACCGGGGAGCCGGTGATCCACGTCCGCATCTGGATGGCCGCCAATGCGCAGCGTTGGATCGATCCCGACTGGCCGTAACGTTACCGTTGCCTGTGGTGCCTGGGCGAGCACCGACCTTGGCACGCGGATAGACCAGCCGTGACTCGGTCCCAGGGCATACCACGGCCCACCTGCCTCGTTGCTCACCGTGCCCAACGGCTCGCCGTTCACGTCCACCCGCAGCCCGGCCGTACCGCGGTACGGCGTCATTAGGTCTATCCGCACATACACCGCCTGGGTCTCCCAGTGCTCGGGCAGCGGCGTGTCCTTCTGGGCGGCCTGCGACGGATCGCTAAAGACTAACTGCCACAGTGGCGAACGTATCAGCGGATCACCGGCGAGCGACGGCACGGGCGCCTCACCAAGCAGTAGCGGCAGCGTTCCCTGTAGCACCATGAGTGAGGCCACGCCCTCAACGGCCGCGCGTAGGACGAACCGGGTATGGTGCTCTTGGCGGCCGTTGAGCAAGGCGACCAGCAGCGCCACGAGCAGCGTCACCCCGAAGCAGAGGATGAACAGCGCGGGCAGGTTCCGCCAGAACCCAAGGATCAGGGCGACGGCGCCGGCGGTGAGGGGGGCCACAAGTTGAAACACGCCAGTACAATGCCGGCTCTTTGGTAGGCCGGCCGGACATAGTAACGCGCCACTCCAGCCGCCTGGCGCTCGTGCTTGCACTGGCGCTTATTCTCTTCCACGTCGCCATCCATCGGGACGCGGGCGGGTGGGAGGCTAAGGGCGCCATTGTGGACACCGTGCTGCTGGACCACCACCTGGTGGAATGGGAGTGGGCGCACGTCGGCCGCATCGCGCAACTCCTGGAGGCGCAGGTCACACCGTTCCGCGAAGTGAACACCCAGGACCTGTACCGTCTGGCCGGGCCGTTCTTGATGGCGCTGATCCGGCCGCCCGGTGTGGGCGCCTACGACGCCGCCCTTGTCGCGACGATGATCGGCTGGCTCGCCGCCGCGTGGTCGCTCTTTCTGATCGGTAGACGCGTGAGGTCGGCGAGCGCGGGAATCGCCGCTGCGGCGCTCGCCGGAAGCGGGACGGGCTACGTGGCGTTCATCGGCAACGTGGACGCCCACCAGTTTGGCTACGCCGCGGTCACCGTGTGGCTTGGTCTCGCTGTCGCGGGTGGCGCGTTTGGCGCATTACCGTTTTCACGCGGCTGGAGCCGCGAAGTTGGCCTTGGCCTAGCGCTTTGCCTGGCGGGCTACGCCATGGAGGTGGCCTACCCACTGCTGCTCTTCACGTGGCTCTACTTCGGGGGAAAGGGAGTACTGGCCGGGGCGTGGCGCCCAACGCTCGGCCGGCTCGGCGTGGTGACGCTGAGCTTCGCGGTGCCGTACTTCGGCTTCCGCCTGGTGGCGGAGCAGCTGCTATTCGAGCAGGTGGTGGCGTTCAACGAGCCGTTCGACCGCCTGGCAGGGCGGCTGACAGTCATCTCTACGGTGGGGGTGGTGCCCTGGCTACGGAGCCTGGTCGAAGATACGCTCGATCGCTGGCCGGCGCTCTTCCCGCTGCCGGTGACGCTGTTGGCGTTGGTGGGGGCGTTCGCGGTGCCACGCCGCTGGCTCCTGTGGTGTGTGCTGTCTACCGGAACCATCTTCTTCGCGGTACTGGTAGTAAAACCGGCGTTTCGAGACCTTTTCCTGGCAGCACCGGGCGTCTACGTCCTGGCCGCGTGCGGGGCAGACTGGCTGGCGACCGGTTTCACACGACGGGTACTGCCGCGCGGCGGTCAGCGAGCCGCGCTACTGCAGCTCACCGTCACCTTGGCGCTGATTGCCCCAGCTGTGGCGCTGATCAACGCTGATCTGTGGGGTGACTACTGGCTGCCCTACATGTGGCACGGCCGCCAATAGCGCCAGTAGGCAGTTTCGCGGTCCACGAGGAGAGAGTAGGGACAGATGGAGAGGGCTCCTCAGCCTCAAGCGGCGTCGCTTGTCCGGGACCGCGACTTCCTCAAGCTGTGGATTGGGCAAACCATCTCCAAATTCGGTTCCGGCATCGGCGGCAGCGCGCTCGACCTGACAGCCGTACTCACGCTGGGCGCCACGCCCATACAAATGGGGCTGCTGGCAGCGGCGCGCACTCTGCCGGTGGCAGCCCTGGGTCTCTTCGCCGGCGTATGGGCGGACCGCGTGCGCCGGCGGCCGTTGCTGATTGGCGCTGACATTAGTCGGGCGCTGCTGCTGCTGCTGATTCCGCTGGCGGCTGCGACGGGCTTTCTACGCTTGGAGCTGCTCCTCATCGTGGGTCCGCTTGTGGGGGTACTAACCGTCTTCTTCGACGTTGCCTACCAAACGTTTGTGCCCGTGCTGGTGCGGCGCGAACGAGTGATGCAGGCCAACAGCCGCCTAGCGACGAGCGATGCGCTGGCAGAGATCACAACACCGGGATTGGCGGGCGTGCTCGTGTCGCTGATCACCGCACCCATGGCGATCTCGCTGGACGCGCTCTCCTTTGTGACATCGGCCTTCTTCATCTGGCGCATCCGGTTCGATGAGGCAGCGCCTCCAGCGGTCGCGAATGGATCTCATGCCCTCCAGGAGATTAGGGAAGGGCTACGCGTTGTTACGCGGGATCCGGTACTGCGCGCGCTGGCGGGGTTTGTTGCCACGCGCGAGTTCTTCGGCAGCTTCATTGGCACGCTGTACGCGCTCTACGCGCTCCGCGAGCTGAACCTTGGCCCGGTCCTGCTGGGCGTCACGATCGGCGTGGGTGGAGCGAGTAACCTGCTGGGCACGCTGATTGTGGAGCGCGTCACGCGCCGCTTGGGACCCGGGCCGACAATCATGTGGTCGGTCACGTCCGGGTGCTTTTCAGTTCTTCTACTCCCCCTGGCGGGCGTCGCTGTGGAGCTGGGAGGCTCGTCACTGGTGGCGTTCGGAATGTTGGCGCTCGCCCAGGCATCTGATCTGATCCACCCGTTGTACTATGTGAATGCGCTGTCGGTGCGCCAAGCGGCCGCCCCTGAGCGCATGCTTGGGCGAGTGAATGCCAGCATGCAGGTGCTGGAGGGCGGCCTGGCACCGCTGGGGGCGCTTGCGGGTGGCGTACTAGGTAGCACGCTGGGAGTGCGCACTACCCTGTTCATTGCCGCCTTCGGCATTATCACTAGCCGGTTGTGGCTGGACTTCTCACCGGTGCCACACTTGCGGGAGTTGCCGGTGCTACATACGCCGACGGAAGATTAGTCCACATATGGTCCGTTGAAGTACGGGGTCTCGCCTATAGGACGGGCAGCCGCAAGCACGAACCACAACCCCTCCGACCCAGCGCTCGCGCGGAATGGCGCCTCCCGGTCTGACGGGCCAAGCACGACGACTTGCTTCTCTCGCGCCGCCAGCGCGTGACTGCCGAAGGAGCCGGCGCCACCCAGCACATAGGCGAACCCTTGAAAGCCGGCCGGGATGGGAAGATCAGCCATGCCGTTGGCCGGCAGCTTCACGTCCAGATAGACGGCAGGCGTCTGCACCTGCGTCGGAGATCCTGCACCTACTAGGATGCACACCGTGGCGTCGCCCACCTGTACCTCGGGGATCTCCTCCGTCTGTAGCGCCTGATAGCCGGGCGCAATCTGCTTGTCGGCGCGCGGCAGGTTGATCCACAACTGCAGGCCATGCACCCTGCTGTTGTCGCCACCGCCGCCCTCACCATGCCAGATGCCCCGGCCAGCGGTAATGCGCTGGAGACCACCCGGGCGGACGGTTCCCGCGTTGCCCTCACTGTCAGTATGGTTGCCCTCACCCTCGATCATGTAGGTCAGGATCTCGAAGCCGCGGTGTGGGTGCGGTGGGAACGATTCGCCACCAAATGACTCCATCTTGAACTCGTCCAGCAACAGCCATGGGTCTACCAGGTGATACGGCGTCTGGCGTGACGGCAGCACGCGCGTAATGGGAACGCCGGCACCCTCCATCACCGTCTGCGAGTCTGCTACTTGAAGCGCCGCGCGGCCGGGATAGGTAGTCTGGGGGGCTTGGGTGGTCTGAGTGGTCTGTTCAGCTTGCCTCGTCTGGGTCATTGCAGTCTCCTTTGAATGCAATTAGTTTAGCACTAAACGTCAAGTGAGCAGCTGCACGCCGCCACACACTGGGATCTCAATGCCGGTGACGAACCCGGCGAGGCCAGATACGAGGAAGAGGACGGCGCCCGCCACATCTTCCGGTGTACCGAGGTGTCCCAGAGGCGTCCGCGCCGCCGTGGCCATCCGGCCGGGCAGCGAGCCTGGGCCGTGGCGCTCAACGGGAATCCATCCCGGTGCGACGCTGTTGACCGTAATTCCATCGGAGCCCAGCTCCACCGCCAGCGCGCGCGTGAAGCCGCCGAAGGCAGTCTTGGCAGTGGAATACGCCGCCATTCCCTTGGGGTACGAATGCGCTGCCATGGACAGCACGTTCACAATGCGCCCGTACCTGGCACGCTTCATCCCAGGCACGAGCGCGCGTGTGAGCAGGTACGCCGAACGGACGTTTAGGTCCCAAATCCCCTGAAATGCGTCCCACCCCTGCGCCAACGCGGGTCCAGTGGTTTCTTCCCGCCCAACGTTGTTGACTAGGATTGCAATGTCACCAAGCTGCTCCCGCGCCTCCCGCGCGACGCGCTCCACGTCCTCCTGACGGTGGAAGTCACCCCCAACGGCAATCGCTCGTCCGCCCGCCGTGCTGATGGACTCAACCACTTTTGTGGCCCGCTCGGGCGAGGAGGCGTAGTGCACGGCGACGGCCGCACCGGCGGCGGCGAGTTGACGGCACACGGAAGCGCCGAGGCCGCGGCTCCCGCCGGTAACGAGCGCGGCTTTCCCGGAAAGATCAATCTGGACTGGCATCTCAATTCGCGTGTCGATTCTGCGGCATCCCGCACGTCGTTTCAATGAGCGCGGTCGCGGACAATGAGCGGCGGCTCACGGAAGGATGCGCATGACAGTAACAACACAGAAGGCAAAGCGGTACATCGCGCTGATCTACACGCAGGAGACGGCTGACCAGGCGGCGTCGCCCCAGGAGATGGAACAGACCGTGGCGGCCTACAATGCGTTTAGCGAAGCAGTGGGCAGGGCCGGCGTGATGGAGACGGGGGACGCGCTGGAGGGCGTGGCCACGGCCACCACCGTCCGAGTGCGCAATGGTGAGCGCATGACTACCGACGGGCCATTTGCAGAGACTAAGGAGCAATTGGGCGGCTTCTATATCTTCAAGTGCAAAGACCTTGACGAGGCGATCCACTGGGCCGCCCAGATCCCGGGCGCCAAGAACGGGTCTATCGAGGTGCGGCCAATCATAGAGTTCGGTGACGAGTAGGATATGCGCCGGCCCGGCGCATATCCTAGTAGCTCGTGGCAGTTGAGCGGGCGGCGCGCGTTTCAGTAGTCCATGTGGATGCGGCTGGAATTGTCTCGCGGATCTACCGCGAGGAGTACAGCCGCATCGTCGCCACACTTATTCGCCACACCGGCGACTTTCAGTTGGCGGAAGATGCGACCCAGGACGCCTTTGCCACCGCGCTGAAGTCCTGGCCGTCGGGGGGAATGCCGGCCAACCCGGGAGCGTGGCTGACCACCACCGCCCGGCGCAAAGCGCTGGACCGACTGCGGCGCGAGCGGACGCTGTCTGAGAAGACGGCAGTCTTGCAAGTAAGCGCGGACCTTGATCGACAGTCGTGCGAGAACGGCCGCAAGACGGACATTACTGTGGACACCTCGGTCCAGGACGACCGGTTGCGCCTGATCTTTACCTGCTGTCACCCAGCGCTGGCGCCTGAAGCGCAGGTAGGACTGACGCTCCGGACGTTGGGCGGACTGACCACCGATGAAATCGCGCGCGCGTTCCTTCTTCCCGAGTCGACGCTCGCGCAGCGGCTTGTTCGCGCGAAGAAGAAAATCCGCGACGCGCGCATCCCCTACCGCGTACCACCGGACGACCTACTGCCTGAGCGTCTCGCCGCGGTGCTTGCGGTTGTCTATCTGATCTTCAACGAGGGCTACTCTGCCTCGAGCGGCGACGCGCTAGTCCGGCAGGAGCTCTCGACCGAGGCGATCCGGCTGGGGCGGCTGCTGGTGGTTCTGTTGCCGAACGAGCCGGAAGTGCTGGGCCTGCTGGCGCTGATGCTGCTCCACGAGTCGCGCCGGGCGGCGCGCACGTCGTCCGGCGGGGAGCTTGTGTTGCTTAAGGAGCAAGACCGTTCGCTCTGGGACCAGGGGCTGATTGAAGAGGGTGTATCTACGCTGGATTCCGCACTTGATCTGGCGCGCGCAGGGCCGTATCAGATCCAGGCGGCAATCGCGGCGCTGCATGCTCAGGCGCTGCAACCCGAGGAAACCGACTGGTCGCAGATCGCATCCCTCTACCGACGCCTTGTGCAACTGAACCCATCGCCGGTGGTAGAGCTGAACCGTGCGGTAGCGCTCGCCATGGCCGATGGTCCGTCCGCGGGACTCAAGATTCTAGACGAGTTAGAGCGCCGCGGCCTCCTGGTCCATTATCACCTCTTCCACGCCGCCCGTGCAGACCTCCTTCGCCGGCTGGAGCAGCGCGCCGCGGCCGCCACTGCGTATCGACGCGCGCTGGAACTATCCTCCAACGACGTAGAGTGCCGTTTCCTTCGGCGCCGGCTACGGCAGGTTGAGGGAGCAGCTATCTGGCGGCTACAACCCGAAGCGCATCAGGACCATGAGTGTGAAGATGGCTAGGAATCCGACCATCTCGATCATGCCAATTGTCCGCAGCAGCTGGGAGTGCGCTTGTAGTCCGGCGGGCGGCTGCTGATCAGGGCCAAAGTTCCACAGGGTGTCGTCGCTATACATCCGCTCCGCAGTAGGGCCAACGTAACGGGCACCGATAAACGCCAGGCCTATGGTCAACACTAGTGCTACGAGCCAGGTCAAGCCATAGGGCGTGCCGAAAAGAACATCCAACCCCTTGATGGGCCCGAGCAGCGTTCCCCGGATAATGCCGAAGAGGATGACAACGCCCGCGACGATTGAGAAAAAGCGGCTCAGCTTGGGCGACAACTCACGTCCGAATCGACGCTGCTGATCCGGCGTGAGAACAAGGATGGAGGGGAAGACGAGCATATTGATAACGATGGCGCCGCCAAACCACATCAACCCCGCCAAGACATGCACCCAATGCACGACAATTTGAAAAATGTCCACCTGCCTTAGCTCCTGGAAGCGCCCGAACCAGACCCGCCCGAGGCGGCATACGAGGCGCGCACCTTCTCAAACATGGTGGGTGGCAGGGGGAGGATCCAACCGCGGTTCTTGATGATGGCCTGCGCCAGCGCGGAGGGAATGGCGACGATCATCTCGGGCTCCTGAGAGAAACGCCCGGTGAAGCCCCCGATGGCGCTGCGGGCATGAACCCCGGCGTAACCTCCGGGGTCGATCCCATTCTGCGCGAAGTGTCCGATGGCGCCACCAAAGACATCCTGCCAACGTCCCGAATAGCCGTTCACCACGGCTGGCCCTGAGTTGAAGTCCACATCAGTTGACACCACCATGCCCAACGCCTTGATGGCGTAGAGCACGTCGTTGAGGTCACCCTCGCCACCGCAAGAAAGCATCCAGTGGAGCACCCTGATGTGGTGGTCGGCTGCCTCGCGTCCCGCTTCCTGACCGTGCTTGACGCGCTCAGGGTCGTCGTTCATGGGCAGCTTGCCGGTTCCAACGCCGGAGAGGTAGACCAGACCGCTCTCCTGGACGACGCTGCCCGCGATGTTGCGTCCTTCCAGGGAGCGTACGTTCTCCTCAAATGTGCCAAGAGTGATCCCTAACTGCTTGATCCGATCGTAGACATCGTAGGTACGGCGCAGCTCGTCCGGGATCGCCGCCTGGTCGTAATACTTACCCATTAGTGCTCATCCTCCGCGTGTAATCAGGCCGCGACGGTGCGCCGGCGGCAGCGAATGCATGGTACACGCCTCACGCGGCGACGCGGGCCTCGCTCTTCAATCGGCGGACACGGCGGGCCACCAGGTTGATCTGGGCAAGGATGTCTTGCGGCGAGCCTGCCAGATCAAGCGCGGTGACGTGGAGCGTCTTGCCTGCTTGGACAATCTCATGCATCACAGGTACTACGTCGTCCTCTGCTCCGGCTGCGCCACCAGCGTAGATGAGAAGACCACCAGGGAGATCCGCCGCCGTAACATAGGCCAGGAGCTGGTAGAGGTCCTCGTGCTTACCTTCCTCCGTCTGCTTGTACTTCACGTCACCGGCAAACGCGCAGCGGTCTCCCTCCCACCAGGTGAGATCGGGCTTCAACGGGAGCGACCCGGCGCCATCCAGTGTGAGCGAGCGGCCGGAATTGCCTTGCGGGAAGGAGCGGCACGTGAGACCAAGCGCCTCACGCAGCGCGATCACGACAAAGTCCTCGAACACCCGGTTCATGTCCATGAGGAACCCAAGTCCAGTCACGTCGCCTCTCCCAAGCGCGGGAGATGACGCGCGGAGGATCAGCCGTGACAGCTCAACCGCGGGACGGTACTGGTCGTTCAGCCGGGTGAATGGAACGACCGGGACATGCTGAGCCGGATACTGCACCGGTGTAACCCGAGCAAACGGAGCACCAAGACGGCGTACCAACGACGCCGCGTGTGGTGATCGGAGAGGGAGACGGGATAGGCGAGCGATGGCCGCCTTGAGCAGCCGGTTCTCCAGGATGTCTTCTGTCAACTCGTCGTAGCGCACTTCAGCGGGGAAGCAGCGCCCGTGGTGGTGACGCACTTGCTCGTCCACACGCAGCCGGCCCCGCACCGTTTGGAGTGTCGCCTCTTCCGTACAGTAGCCCTGGAGTAGTCCATGACGCAGGGCACGACGCACATGCGCGGCAAAGACCGGCACGACTGCCTCAATCAGAGACGCTCCACAGTCAAGATCAACATTGTCGTTGCGCCACGCTGACGGATCCAGGGCATAGGAAACTAGAAAGAGGATGTTCTGGATAGGCAGCTTGGGCAGGATCTCAACGGTGAGCGTCGAACAAGGTGCGACCGTGCCGACTCGTGAGCCGGGAGTTACGTCGAATACGCCCGTTGCGCTTCGCGCTGGAGCCAGGACAACGCCGGGGAGCGCCGTCTGCAGCGCCGCACACTCCGCACGGGTCAGGCGGACGCCGCGGCGCGTCTGATGCTCAACCAGCTCCAGGTGGCGCATGGCGACTCCGCGCGCGGCTCTGTGCGGCGCGATAGGATGAACGCTCCTCAGCGACGCGCAAGAGTCCTTTCGTCGCGCGCTCTCGGCGCGCACCGAACGCGCGTAGCCGGTCAAGTTGGTAGTCCGCCAGAGCCTCCTCGTCGCCGAAGAACTGCTCGGCAATTGTAGGAATCACCGAGTGTTCCCAAATTAGCTCTACCCACTCCTCGGTGAGGTCAGGGCGCATGAAATGGCTAGGGCCGATGGCAGCATGCCGGTCGCGCAGCAGGGCGTTTGCGCGGTCGACGACATCCGCAACCCAGAACAGGTGCGGCTGATGGTCGGCAAGCCAGCGGCGCAGGAGTCCTTCCACCGGCGGCTCATCGGGGAAGAAGGGAACGAAGTAGAACCGCCGCCTCAACGCCAGATCCATCAGGGCAAGTGAGCGGTCGGCCGTGTTCATAGTTCCGATGATGAGCAAATTTCGGGGCAGTGAGAACGCACCTGCGCCGTACCCATCTAAGTCACGCATACCGGAATACTGAAGTGCGATCTCCTGATCGCGATACTCGAGCAGGTAGTACAGCTCGCCGAAGACTTTCGCGATGTTCGCCCGGTTGAGCTCGTCAATCACTAGAACGTAGCGGTGATCCGCATCTTGGCGGGCCAACTCTGCGATGCGCTTCAGCGGCCCATCCACGAGCGCGAAGCTCGGTTGCCCGTCGACGGCGCGCGGGCGATAGCCCTCAACGAAGTCCTCATATGCGGACGAGGGGTGCAGCTGCACCACCTGAACACGTTTGTCGCTGCCTGCGAGGTGTCGCCCCAAAGCGCGCGCAACGTACGTCTTGCCCGTGCCCGGCGGCCCATGGAAAACGCACTGCCCGCGATCTTCCAATAGCCGGACGATCTTCGATAGCGCCGCCTCGTCCATATAGAGCCGTCCCGCCAAATCGGGCAGCGTTTCCCGGGCTGCCGGTCCGTGCGTTTCTCTGACCGCTGCGGATCGGGCCGGCAGAGCTGCTGCCTCGCGCGCTAAGCAGCGCAACACCAATGCGGCGTGGAGACGATGGCGCAGCGGAAGGCCGCGCGCCGAAACCTCACGCACCACCCGATCCAGGCTCGTGAGGTAGCGCCGGAAGCGTTCGCCGCCGTCAGAGGCACTGGGCGTCTCGGCTTCACATGAGTCGGTCAAGCCGGCCGCAAGAGTGAACGCCTCATGTGCGTACGGTGGGTACACCGTGGGATCGATCCCCGCCAGCAGCCACGCGGCGAGCGTAAGACGCGCTTCGTCTCCGCGACAAATGCGCGGCGGCAGCGCGTGGAGAAAGCCGCACACGCGGTCATCGGGCAGCAGCGCATCCTCTGCCCAGAGTGATTTGAGCGCAGCGCGCGCAGCATCCCGGTCTTCACCACACCACGCGCTAACGGTCTCCGCCATCCCGGCCGGCAGCGATTCACCTGCGTCCGCAAGCGCGCGCGTGATCAAGGTGAGCCACGTTCGGGATCGTGAGTGCGAGAGGACCGCGCCACGCGCCCGATGCAGAGCCTCGGCGGTGTAGAGAACACCGTTTAGTTCGCGCTCGGCGAACACCGCCGCCGTGAACACACGCTCGGCATCACCAGTGAAGACATTCCAACGCGCCGGATCGCCGTCTGAATCTAGGGCGGTAGGTGACTCAGCGTGTAACGCGTAGGATCCTCGGTTTATCCGGCCGCGCGCCGTCCCATCAACCGGCGGCCACGGACTTCCAGCGTAGGGTTCGCCGGCTCGCGACCACGGTCGAACTGCCCTGACGCCCGATTCCAAAGCGGCTGGTCACTATACATAACCACAAAGCCTGCTGGACCACTGCGCTCCCTAACGCCCTGCGCGCTTGCTGCGCAAGTGCTCGGTTGTTTGTGCGGAAGGAGGGACTCGAACCCTCACGCCCTTACGGGCACCAGCTCCTAAGGCTGACGCGGCTGCCATTACGCCACTTCCGCTCGACGGTGAAAGTGTACCGGCGTCCGTCCCTAGATTGGCGACCGGGCGAGGGCAGCATGACCCACGCCCGGTTTGCACCTTCTTCGTCGCGCTCCCTCACGCTCAGGGGGGTTTCACTGGGGACGGCGCTCCGGCTTCGCTAGCACTCGCGCGCTACCAGGGGATGGTGCGGCCAGTGTGCTTGCGCCCAATCTCGGCGGCTTCCTTGCCGGCAGCGACGACGCGCACACCCTCGTCAATCATGGCCACTACCGTGTCTGGCTTCGCAGAGTTGAGGAAGAAGAGGTTGTTCTTCTTGCACGCCGCCATGATGCGGGCGCGGGCATCGGTCATCTCCTGAGGATAGGGAGGATCGTGCCGGTCCAGGTGGCCAAAGGAGAGACCCATGTCGCCGGGCCCCCACTCAGCAAATGCGATTCCCGGCACCGCCAGGCTCTCCTCGCAGCGCTCCAGCGCCCGACGGTTCTCGATCTTCAACCCTAGGAACACCTCGCCCTCAGGATTGAGCGGCCACGGATCAGCCTGCTTGATGTACTCCGTGTTGGAGACGCCCCAGATGCGCGCCGCGTAGCCTTGCGCGCCGTTGCCTTGCCTCCCCGGGCCGAGGCGCCCGTCGTCCACACCGATTTTGGCGGTAGGCCAGCGCGA
>Ga0136611_10001810_pt1 | contig 14836 bp, 11 predicted proteins | sample AntDrymUQ2232306_2_FD_106645 | JGI IMG/M metagenome (GOLD analysis project Ga0136611, IMG submission 106645) | Polar desert sand microbial communities from Dry Valleys, Antarctica - metaG UQ223 (23.06) | ecosystem: Environmental > Terrestrial > Soil > Desert | place: Antarctica: Dry Valley...
GCAGCGAGAGGTCGACACCAACCGCTCGCTGTATGACGGCCTGCTGCAGCGCTCGAAGGAGATCGGCGTCGCCGGCGCGGTGGCCACCAACAACATCTCGATCGTCGACCGGGCGGAGCCGCCAGGCCGGCCCTCAAGCCCCAACATCCCGCTCAACATGGCTCTGGCCTTGATCATCGGGATGGCCTTCGGACTGCTCGCCGCCTTCATCCTGGAGTCGCTTGACCACGCCATCCGTAACCCGACCGACGTGGAGACCAAGCTTGGTCTCACCCTGCTGGGGTCCATCCCCAAACTGCAGAAGGGCATGACGCCGGCTGAAGCCTTCGGCGATGTCCGCTCGGCGTTCACGGAGGCCTATTTTTCGCTCCAGACGGCCCTGCAGTTCTCCACTCAGGACGGCGCGCCGCGAAGCCTGCTGGTGACGAGCTGCAAGGCGGCTGAAGGCAAGTCGACGACCTCGCTCGCTGTCGCCCGCAACTTCGCGCGCCTGGGGCTGAAGACGCTGCTGGTCGACGCCGACCTCCGCGACCCGTCGCTGCACGACGCGCTGAAGCTCGACAACGTGGTGGGGCTCAGCAACCTGCTGAGCGGCCGCGCCCCCTTCGAGGACGCGGTCCAGCCGGCCGGCGCGCCGAACCTCGATTTCCTCGCCTGCGGCCCCCTGCCCCCGGTCCCGGCGGAGCTGCTCGCCGGCGGACGCCTGCGGCCGTTCCTGTCGCACGTCGAGAGCCTGTATGACGTGGTGGTGATCGACGGGCCTCCCATCCTGGGACTCGCCGACGCCCCGATGATCAGTTCGGCTGCGAGCGCCACCTTGCTGGTCATGGAGGCCGGGAGTGTCGGGCGTAACCAGGCCAACGCCGCTGTGCGCCGGCTTCGCATGGCCGGGGCGCGGCTGGTCGGGGTGGTGATGACCAAGTTCGACGCGCGCCATGCCGACTACAGCTATGGTGAGGCCTACGAACACGTTCAGGCCTATGGCCCGCGTTCGGGGCAGGTCGCCACCGTCTGAACCGGCGCTCCGCGTGGCCGGGGCCCATCCCGATGCGGCCCGCAAGGTCCCGCTAGCGCCTGGAAGCGACCGGCGGGCCGGGAGATACGATCACCCACGGCGTTCCGGTATCTCCAGCTGCGCCGCTCTGCACAGCTGTTCTTTGCGGCCACGCGACGGCCGCGACCAGGCTGATCAGCCAGGCCGCACCTAGGCCGTAGCCGACAGACGTTCCCGACAGGGAGGCGAGCAACAAATTTGGAATGAGGGCCAGCTTGGCGGCGGTCGCCAAGCGGGCGAGCGTTTTGCTGCCAGATCGATCCGAGGCGAGCGCGATCTGGATCAGGAAGGTCGCTAGTAACAAAGCGCCCGGAAGCCCGATGTTTCCCAAAACAGCGAACGGCCAACTCGATGCACGAACGGCGCCCATTCCCGCGCCAAGCGCATAGGTGCCCAGAAAAGCCTCGAAGGCGGTTCGATTCCACATTGATCGCTCGATGTACGAATCGGTCGAACTCTTCCGCAGAACCAGGCCTTCGATCACCTCCATGATGGGATGGAACGTCTCGGGTCTCCAGACCCAGACGGCGAGCCCGATGCACGCCATAGTGAGCGTGAGCAGCAGGCCAAACAGAGCGGTCGGACGAAGCTTCAGCGCATCAGTCGACGTTGCGGCCGCGGCCACCAGCAGGAGGGCCGCGAGGCCGACCAGGCCGCCGGACGACGTGGACATGTAGGTCGCGGCGAAGAGGCTGATGGTCAGCGCCCATTTCACGAGCGCGCCGCCTCCGATCGCTCGGGGCTGGCTGTCGATCAGCAGTGTGGGTGCGAGGAAGGCCATACAGATCGAAGCGTAGGCCGAAGCCTCGGACTGCAGACCGACGATCCGCTTGACGCCCATCACCTCCGTGTCCGTCAGCAAAGCGTAGGCGGCGTTCCGGTAGGGGGTCAGAAGGCTTGTCAGACCCAGGTTCGCCGCCGCGAGGTCGATCAGCCCCGTTATGACGGTCACGGCCGCGCCGAAACGGAAAGCGGCGAAGAGCTTGGCTCGCGTCGCCGGATCGCGTGCCCCAAAATAGAGGCTGACTGTCGTCGCCCAGGTGAGCAGGAAATAGAATGCTTGCGTGAAATTGCTCGGCGAGGGCGCAAGCGCCTGCGGCGCGCTGACGGTGGTCAGGCGCATGACGATCACATCGACCTGCCCCTCGAACACTCGCGGCAAGATCACTGCCGACAGCAGCGCATAAGCGGTGCAAAGCGTCAGAAAGCCGAAGCGCCGCAGGTCGAGCAAGGCCGACGCAAAGCGGACCGGGCCAACGCCCAGAAGGATCTTGAAGCTCAGCAGACCCGCCGCAACCCACGCCGGCGTGAGACTGATCCCGCCAACCATGCTCGGCGGAATGACAGCCAGTGTTCCGAACGCCCAGCTGCCGAAAAAAAGGTAGTAAACGCCCGGACCCCTCGACCAGGCGGCTAGGGCAAAGAGAAGCCAGAAGATGACGCTGGGATATTCCATTTCAACGTCTGCGGCCTCGGCGCTGGCGAGCCGGCTCCGTCATACCGCCACTGAGTCGAGCACGCTATGCAAATGCTCGGCGCTCCTGCGCCAGGTGAACCGGCTAGCCTGGAGGCGTCCCCGCGCTGAGTATTCGGTGCGCAGAGCGCTGTCGTAGGTGAGCCTGGAGATCGCATCCGCCCAGGCCTGGGGATTCTCCGGGTCAGCGTAGAGCGCGGCGTCGGCGCAAACCTCGGGCAAGGCGCCGGTTGGCGCCACCACGGCGGGGCAGCCCAGCGTCATGGCCTCGAGTGGCGGCAGCCCGAAACCTTCCGTCTTCGACGGAAAGACAAGGCAGATCGCGGCTTCGAGCAAGGCCCTCAGTTCAGCGTCGGTGGTGCGTCCCGCCAGCACCGCAGAGGACGGCCAGGTCGCTGCGAGCGTGGTCTCGACCGACCGTTGATCGACGTCACCGACGACCACCAGCTTCACCTCATTGAGCGCAGGGGAGAGGAACGCGTCGAGCACGACGCGCAGATTCTTATGAGCCTGGTAGTTTCCGAAGACGACGACGTAGGCGCCGGTCGCCAAGCCGAGCCCCTCAACGAACCCGATCGCAGCAGGAGTGTCGAGGACATGGTCAGCGCCGTTGTACACGACCTCCGTCCGCTCCTCCGGACTGACGCCGAACTCCGCCAGCATCCGCCGGGAGAACTTCGAAACCGTAAGCACCCGCCGCGCCCGCTCCGCAATGCGCGGCAGGGAGAAGCGGTACCACTGCACGAATTGCGGTGAGTACGACTGGGGCGAGAGGAAAATCTGCGCGTCGTGGATCATGGTCGCCGCGCTGTCTTTGAGCAGCGGGGCGGCGTTGCAAAGGTTCACGAGGTTGCCGTTTCGCGACCGAAGGGGCAGCTCCAGCTGCTCCCAGGCGGCGCCGTCGAGCCATCCAACCTCGCGAAGCCCGATCCGGCGGAGTGTAAGGCCGTGCTCGACCCCTCGTGGCAACACGATCTCAGCCGCGACGTCGCTGGTCCGCAGTCGGTCAAGATGCTGATCGAAGGCGTTGACCAGGCTACGGGCGACCCGCTGCACGCCGCTCTTGCGAGCGGCGGCGAACCGACCATTGAACGCGATCTGCATCGCGGCGGCGGTCACGTCAATGGTCCGGCGACCAAGCGGCTCTGAGCGAAGCCGAGGCCTGATGCAGTCATGACGCTGTGCCACCGACTTTCCACACCGATCTGCGCCCGGCTCGGCGGCGGAGAGGAAGATCGGTCTGCCTAGCTGCATACCCGACCCCAGTCGAAGCGACTAGGTCGAGTAGCCTCGTGACCGAAGGGCGAAGCGGAGTCCGAGCGGCGCTCGAACTTACGATGAGGCTGGGCTCCTCGAGGTTGGTCAGTGGTTCAGATTTGAGCAAGCGCAATCCGGCGTTGAGCACGCAGCGAGCTAGAGCGACACGTGCCCGTGAATTAACGTGCAAACGCAAAAGCTCACGGAAATTGCCCCCTGCTCAAAAAAATCAGCGGATCAGCGGGACGAAGCTGTGCAGGAGCAGCGACCACATCGCGACGTTTGCAAGCAGCGCCAGGATAAGCCGCCAGTTCAGCGACCTTGCCTGCAACGCGTGTGAGCGCTCCCTCAGGCAAGGCGCGGATCGCGTAGCATCTTGCAGACTTACGCTTTGCATTCGGCCACCCTGAGCTGAGAGGCCTCAACGGCGCCTTAACGTTCGCTGATGCTGACGCGGAGACGGGTACGCCACCGGTCGTACGGCCTGGGCGTCCTTGTCACCGTCACCTCACGTCTATTCAGATCTATGCCGGCCTATGTAGATGATATCTTCAGCCAACAGAGGCTTGCGCTTGAGCAGCGCGCTCTTGGCGCGACCAGCCCTCGTGAAGGTAGCCATTCTGATCTCTTCAGGCTGAAAGCCAGCGTCCAGAGCTACCTTGGCGATAGTATACGGTGTGAAGAAGAAGCGGTGATCAGAATTGATGGTTTCGGTGTTCTTAAACACGCCATGGATATTTCCACCGCGGAATGCATTCGGAACCGTTATGATTATTTGAGAAAAACAGTGTCCATATTTTTCTCGCAGCCTCGTTAAGAAACTAACCGGGTTCGCTATGTGCTCCAATACCTCTCCGAGCAGTGCGATATCGAACGAACTTTCGGTGACCTCCGCGATCGAATCACCGGACGTGAGATCACCAGCAAACATGTTGTCGAGGCCGGAGGTCCTGGAAGCCTCGATCACGGCGACCGGATCGATGTCGACGCCTATAGTCGATTCGGAACAACGCGTGATCAAGCCATGTAGCCACTCATTTTTCGCGATCTTCTCCGCGATAAGCGGGACGTGATCGCAACAGCCCACATGCAAGACGCGCTTACCCCTGCAAAGATCGACCAAGATATCGCTCCGGTGTCCTACGTCGGCTTCGGACGCGTAATCAATGACCAGGTTCTCGTCGAACGCGCGGCCGTTCAGGTAGGGCATGATCTGCGTGAAGTCGTCAATAAGTGGAGGCATAGAGCTGCTTCATCCTCATGTTGATCGTCATTCGGGCCGATCACTTCGAAACAGTCTGCCCATGCGATGGTAGCTCGCCCGGATAGCTCTGTATAACCAAGGCTGCGCCTTGACACCGTCGATTAAGACGCGTCGAAGCATAGACGCACTCTCCCCATGCCAACTCATATCCCAGTGATGTACAGTCAAGGTATCCGGCCTAAGGCAACGCTTGTTGTAAGTCTGTGACCAGTGGTAAGGATAAAACACCGTTATTGGCATAACTGTCACATCACCGACCTTCACAGGCGTCAAAGAGACTCTCGGCAGCCCCCTTGCTATAAGGGCTCGACTGAAAAGATCCGGGCCGGTGCCGACTTGGTTTAACAGGCGCGGATCGTTGCGCGGGAACTGCTCGATAAGCTCAATGATGAATTCATGTTGAGGACGCGCACCAATAACGGCGTTACACACCGGGTCATCTTCGGCTAAGAGACTTTGATAGCCGACAAAGCATTGCTCCCGAAGCAAGGTGTCTAAGGGTCGAACTACTTCGACGTCAGTATCGAGATAGATTCCGCCGAAATCCCGAATCACCTGGAGCCGAACCAGATCCGAAAGCTTCGCCCAAGCCCTCTCTTCACGCGCTCGGGCGATGTAGGGGTCGGATGCGTCGATCGATCGCTCATCCCAGCAGACGATCGTGTAGTCCGGGTTGTGACGCTTCCAAGTCTCGATGTTGGCTTGAAACCGGGCCGGAAGCGGCCGCCCTCCGACCCACACGTAGTGGATCAGCTTGGGAATGGTTTCAGAGCCGACGCTCCGCTTCAGGTTCAAGCCGAGTGCGACCATCGGGATCCCTTGAGCAAGTCTCGAGCCAATCGGCAGACGGTGAAATACTCAGATCCCGCCTTTGCGCGTTCACGCCAAGTGCCGCGCTCCTGCGGGTCCGACATCTCAGCGCCAGCGCGATTTGATCCGGATGCCCTGGCTTGACGAGCGTGCCGGCTCGGCCTTGCTCCAAATCTCTGGCGTGCCTCCTACGGACGTAGCGATGATCGCGCAGCCTGTTACCGTCTATTTCGATCGATATGATCCCATAAATCGTGTTGTCAGACCAAGTGCACCAGCCGGTAAGTGGACACAGGTAAAACCGCGGAAGGCGCTAGGGCTGGCGGCTGCTAAGCTTCTCTGCGGCTCCTCACCCGCTAGACCGAAGGTGCACCAGTGAGCGACGAACCGAAGCTCGCAATCATCATCTCCTGCTACAATTATGAAGCTTTCGTCGAACGTGCGATCCGCAGCGTTCTCAATCAGTGGCGCTCCGACTGCGAGCTCGTGGTCGTCGACGACGGCTCCACCGACAGGTCGTGGGACGTGATCCGTCGCTCTGGCGTCACCGCGTATCGCACGGCCAATGGAAGTCAACGAGTTGCCTGTCTGTACGGTCTCGATCGGACGACGGCTCCGTTCGTTCTATTCCTTGACGCCGACGACGAGCTCAAGCCCGCCGCGTTGGCCGCGATCATGGACAAGCTTGATCACGATGTTGCAAAGCTACAGTTCTCTTTGGAGCGCATCGATGCCGATGGCAGACGGGTCATCGAGGCGGCTCCGGCGCTGGAGGCCTTCCGCCGCCGCGACGCTCTCGCACGGCAGGTCCTGCGCACAGGCGTATACAAGTCCCCGCCTACATCGGGGAATGTATTCCGCCGCGACGTGTGCGAGCTTCTGCGCGAGGCCACGTACGACCGCTCCGCGGACGGAATTACTCTGTTCGCGGCTCCGTTCATGGGGGACGTCATCAGCCTTTCGGAGGAGCTCGGCCGTTACCGGATCCATGACCGCAACATCTCAGGCCTTGGCCGGAGCCCGGACCCTGCGCTTCTGGAAAACGAAATTTGGCGCTTCGTCGCCCGGCTGGAGCATCTGCGCACCATCCTGGCGCGCCTCAATCCTGGTCAGCGACTCGTCTCCGCTCAGGACACATTCTACTTTCCCGAGCGCAGCTTCTGCCTTTCCTTGGCCCGTGGGCGTAGACCGCCGCTGGCGAGGCTCCCCGCCCTCCTCGTCCAACTGGTCGTCCAAGACTACTCGCCCCGCAACAAGCTTGCGATGGCGACGTTCTTCATACTCGGCGCGTGCCTCCCGCGTAAGCGCGGCCAGGCGCTCCTTGCGTACCGGTTCATGGTCGGCCGCCGCTCCATTGAAGGCCTCTTGGATGCGATCAGAGGCACATGAGCGGGTTCTGGTGAGCTGAACCGCTCTGCAGAGAACCTCGCTAGGTATGGGGCCGAAGGCGGTGCTTGCGTTGAGGCATTCGGCGCCAAGCGGGTATATCCGGCTATAGCCCCGACTAAACGTGGATCGAGGATCTGTGCAAACCCGACACTCCTACCTAGTGGATGCCAAGGCCGACCTCGGCGCTTTCTAGGCTGCGCGGCGCGCTTGTATCAGCTACTTCGTCGAACATTACTAAGTCATCGGACAGTTTCACTGCCTAGCAATGCACTAGGGAACCTGTGACATGCTGATGATGCGAGTCGTACGGGGAGCCGGCTGGTTGGTCCTCTCCCGCTTCGGTGGCCGACTCATCGATGTTCTAACTCTGTTGATCTTTGCGAGAATGCTAACGCCTGCTGATTTTGGGCTGATCGGCCTAGCCGCGACGCTTGTTCTCGTCTTTGAGATGATTTTTGAAGTCCCGCTGTCGCAAGTTCTGACGCGCCTGAAGCACGTCGAGAAGGCCGATCTCGACACAGCTTTCACGCTTGGGTTGCTCCGCAGCGCCCTTCTCGCATCCGTCTTTCTCGCGGCGGCGTGGCCTTTCGCGGACTTCTATCAGGATGACCGGCTTCTATCTCTTGTGGCCGCGCTGGCCGTCGGGCCGATCGCGCGCGGCCTCTACAACCCCGCCATGGTCTCGTTTTCGCGAGAGCTGAACTTTCGCCCGATCTTCTTTACTGAGGTCGCGGGCAAGATATGCGCTTCCGCCCTAGCCCTCGCGGCCGTGTACGCCGGCGCCGGGTATTGGGCGATCGTCGTAAATTCAGTCGCGGCGGCCGTGGTCGCGGCAACGCTGTCTTACGGTCTCGCGCCGTACAGGCCTACGCTCTCTCTCTCGCGGGCGTCACGCTTTCTTGTCTTCATGAGTTGGTTCAGCGCCGCCCAAGTTCTTGCCGATCTGAACTGGCAGTTCGATCGCTTCCTGCTGGGCCGGCTTGTGGGCAAAGACACGCTAGGCCGCTATGTGGTCGCCAGCGACTTAGCCTTCCTGCCGACCCAAAGCCTGATCGGACCAGCGATGAGCGCCATCATGCCGGCGTTCGCGAAAATGCAAGCCGATCGGGAGCGGCGCCGGGGCGCATTCCTGAAGGTGGCTAATTACTCGATGCTGATCGCCGCGCCGGCATCCATCGGAATGGCGTTGACCGCCGACCTGTTCGTGCCGGTGCTTCTCGGTCCGCAATGGCAAGACACCGCAGGATATCTCCAGCTACTCAGCCTGACGGTGCTGCCTGTGCCCTATTATCAGGCCATTCACGCGCTTGCGATTGCATCGGATCGACCGAGTCTGGTCTTCAGGCTCAACCTGCTCGATCTGGCGCTAAGGGTGATCGCATTGCCCGCTGGGTTCTATTTCGGCTCAATTACGGGCGTGTTGGCAGGGCGGGGAGCCGTCGCGGTACTCATGTTCGGGGCTTGCCTCATCACGGCGCGCCACCTGCTCGACCTCGGGATTTTTCAGCAGCTCGCGAATCTTGGCGTCGCAGTGATGGCGGCAAGCATCATGACCGTCGCGGTTTTGGCTCTACGCCTCGGGATCGACGGCTTAGGCCTGCCGGATCCGGCCGCCTTGGGGCTGGTCGTGACAGTCGGCGCCTTGACCTACTTCGGGGTGCTCCATGCTGTCGGCATGCTCCCGACGTTCGCAGGTGGTCGCTTCGACGTTGGGGGCCGCACCTGACGCTTCGCCCGACCAGCCTACTCGGCTAGCGGAGGCAGAGAGGTGCATGACGCGTCTGGACAGCGCTAGTTCGGAAGCTCGAGGCGGCTCGCCGGTAGGTCCAATCTAGGACTGAGTGGCCGCAATCCTCCAACCTCGCAAGCGCAGTGCCCTTGTAGAAGCAGTGGAGGTGGCCGACATCCTTGCGCAACCGCAAGATCGGCTTGGATCTGAGTATGGACTGGACGAGAGATCCAGCGGAATGTGTAAGATGAACTGTCGTCCCCGCGCCCGAAGTCGCTTCAGGAAGCTCACATAGTCTTCGACGTGTTTGATAACGTCGATCGCCAAGACGAGATCAAATCCCCCGCCGGCAAGGCGCTCCAGATATCCGCCCGCTACCTAGGCCGGCGCATGGGCGTGCCCGGTTACTACGGCAATGACCATCCGGAGTTCCAGTGGAAACTCTCAAAACCATCCCGATCCTGCAACGTTCAAGAGGCTCGATTCAATTCTTTCTCCCGCTATCTGGCGCCTTCATCACAGGCCCGAACACCCACGGCGCACGCCCTGAAGTCTGGCACGCCGCTTCGTAGACGGCGGTGGTTTCGCGCGCCACGCGTTCGATCCGCAGGTGCTCGATGTTCAGTTGACTCCGCGCGCGCCAAAGGCGGACCTGTTCGGGATCGGAGAGAAGAGACACCAGTGCCGACGCGAGCGCATCCGCGTCGCCTGGTGGCACGAGAATGCCAGCCCGGCCGTCTTCCAGGAGTTCCGGAATTCCGCCCACCCTCGTCGCCACGACGGCGCAACCGGCCTCACGCGCCTCCGAAAGGACAAGGGGGGCCGGATCCGCCAGTGAGGCGAGGACGAAGATGTCGGCGCCAAGCATCCAGGAGAAGGCATCCTCCTGCGCTCCTACGAAGACGACGGCTTCAGCGCAGCGCATCCGGCCCACCATCTCGGTGTACTCCTGCCGGTGCGGGCCATCGCCCACGACATATAGCCGTGCCTGCCCGTTCGCCGCCCACCCTCGGTTAAACGCGCCAAGCAGGTCCGGCAGGCCCTTGCGTGGATGCAGACCACCGACGAAGACGACCGCGGGTGAATCGAGCGCTATGGCGGCCCGGCTACGACAAGCGAGCCTCGCCGCCCCGATGGTCCCGTTCAAAACGACAGCGAGCCGGGACGCGGCGACCCCGCGCCGCTGCATTGAATCGCGGACCGCGCGACTCACCGCGATCACGCGGGTGGCGAGCCCCATTAATACGGCGCTCTTCTCGAACTCATTGTGCACGGTCGTGACCAACGGAATGCCCGCGAGCGTGCAAACCGGCCGCGCCAGCAGCGCGCTTGTGACCATGTGCGCGTGCACCACATCAGGGCGCCAAACGCGCACAAGCGTTCGGAGCGCGATCACCCCGCGGACAAGACGGACGAGCCGGCGCTGGTGATCTACCTTGAACGTCTCGACACCCTGCGCAGCCAGGAAGTCGTCAAAGTCGCCGCCGGAACTCCCGATTGCGGCTGCATGCCCTTGAGCGACCTGGGCGCACGCGAGGTCCACGGCTGCGTGAACGTGACCGTTCAAGCGTCTCGTGTGGTTCAGAAGATGAAGGATGCGCACGCTCGCCCCACCTGTCTCGCATTCGGGCAGTTCGGAGGAGTTTCGCCCGGGGGTGCTCGCCTTGACCGACGCGCCCCGCGCGACGCCGGCCGCTCACGATAGTTCACCAAAGCGCGGCGCTGTCCAGACGCGCGTCGCCTTCCTGTTCCGAGAGAACAGCTAGACCTGCCCACTTGGACTATATAGCGTCGCCGGGCGGCAGGCGTCTGCGGCTGGCCTGCTTTGCGGCAGGGTCGTCGGCCCGGGCGGGACATCGCCGGTAGTCCGGCCGGGAGCGAGGGGGCGCCCGGAGGATCATGCGAACCGCGATCGTCCACTATTGGCTCCTCAAAAGGCGTGGGGGAGAGCAGGTCCTCGACGCCATTGCGGACCTGTTGCCGCAGGCTGACCTGGTCTCTCATGTCGTCGATCCTAGTCTGCTGGTCGGACCGCTGAGTGGTCGGACCGTGCGCACGACATTCATCTCGCGCCTCCCCTTCGCCCGCACACATTACCCCCTCTACCTGCCACTGATGCCTCTGGCTCTGGAGATGCTGGACGCCACGCCGTACGACCTGATCGTCTCCAGCGAAGCTGGTCCTGCGAAGTGGGTGATTCCACGCCCCGACGCCCACCACGTCTGCTACTGCCACTCGCCCCTTCGCTACATCTGGGATCAGAAACAAATCTACCTGTCCCGCTTCAAAGGTCCGTTGCGGCTGGCGGCCGAGGCCTACGCCTCGCGACTGCGCGCGTCTGATGTCGTGTCCTCGCTGCGGGTCGACACCTTCGTCGCCAATTCAAGCTTCGTGGCCCAGCGAATCTGGAAGTACTATCGCCGCGAGGCACGTGTCGTGCATCCACCCGTGGAAGTGGACCGGTTCACTGTCGCGCCCGCGCCTGACGACTACTACCTGCTGGCGGGCGAGAATCGTCGCTACAAGCGCGCCGAAGTCGCGGTGCGCACCTGCGCCGAACTGGGACGACGGCTGGTCGTCGTCGGCGGAGGGGACTGGTCTGCGCTAAAGGCCGTCGCAGGCCCCCGTACGGAATTCAGGGGGCGCGTTTCGGACGATGCGTGGAGAGACGCCCTGGCGAAGTGCCGCGCCCTCCTGTTCCCGGGCGTAGAGGATTTTGGGATCGTGCCCGTGGAGGTTCTAGCCTCGGGCCGCCCGGTTATCGCGCTGGGCCGAGGGGGCGTACTCGACGTGGTCGAGCCGGGTGAGACGGGCGTCGTCTACGACGACCCGAGCGTCGAGGGAATGAAGCGGGCCATCCTCGCTTTCGAGGCGGAAGAGGGCGCTTTCCGTCCCGAACTCTGCGTCGCGCGCGCGCAACGCTTCTCGCCTGATGTCTTCCGGCGGCAGTTCGCGGCCTGTTTGCCGCCGGGCGCATCGGACCGAGCCGATGCGGCGTTACAAGGACCGAATGGTGGAGACTCGCCCCGGTCGCCCGGCATGGGTGAGGCGTGAGGAAGATGAGGATCAGGCGATACGGTCGAGCGATTCTCGCCGCGATTGTCGCCTCCACGCTCGCCTGGTCCGCCGCGCTGATGATTTCGCGCGGGCAGGCGGCGACTGTCGACCTGACCCGCAACGACGGCTCCCGACTGGACCTAAAGGGGTACGCCCTCACCTTCGACGAGTCGTTCAAGGACCTCAGCATCTCGGCCCGCGGGGGGGGGGGATCGCGCTGGATCGCCCACACGCCGTGGAATGGCGACTTCGGCGAAGCGGCGTTCGCCGATCCGGGACCGGACGGTCCTTTCAGCCTGTCGCCTGACGGGCTTGTCATCACCGCATCCCGCGGTCCCGACGGGCGCTGGCGAAGCGGGTTGATCGCCTCGCGGGACAAGGACGGCCCGGACGGACGGGGCTTCGCCCAGAAGTACGGTTACTTCGAGATGCGCGCGAAGCTACCCGGCGGGAAGGGCGTCTGGCCCGCCTTTTGGCTGATCGGCGCCGACAAGAGCAAGCAGTCGTCCGAGATCGATGTGCTGGAGTACTACGGTCACTTCCCGACCTATTACCACAGCGTCGCCCATCTATGGACGCTTGACGGCAAAGATGTCTTGAACCTGCAGCAGAAGTTCGTCGTTCCGTCTCAAAATTTGGAAACGCAGTTCAACGACTATGGGGTGTTGATCGAGCCGGAGCGTACGAGCTTTTATCTCAATCGCCGCCGGACCTGGGAGATTCCAACGCCGGAGGCCTATAAGCAACCCATGTACCTGTTGGCGAACCTGGCTCTGGGTGGGGGCTGGCCGGTGGAGCTCGACGGACCGGTCAAGCTGCAGATCAAGCACATCAGGGCATACCAGCGTAAGTCTCAGCTCGCACCGCCGCCCAACAGGCAGCCTCGGCGTTGATCAGCTTCGTCTGACGAGCCTGGCTTTGGCCGAGCGCTGAGAATTTGATCATGGCGCGGCCGGGCGGTATGAGCCCATGGCCCAGGCCCAACGGATAACTCGCGGGCGGACGACGGGTCTGGAGGTCGAGATGGAGTCGTCGCAGCCTTTGCGCCTGGCCGTCGTCACGGCCAGTCTGGGGCGTCCGGGGGAGCTCACGGAGCTGCAAGATGCGCTTGCCGCCCAGACCACGCCTCCGGCCTTATGGGTCCTGTCACTCGAGTCCATGCAAGATGCGCCCGAGTCGCTGACGCCGGGCGCGGAGGTCATTCTGGGCAGCCGAGGACTGTGCGCTCAGCGTAATCGGGGCATCGAGGCCGTGAAGCGTCGTGCGGATATCGTCGTCTTTTTCGACGACGACTTCATCCCCTCGCGTTACGCCCTCGAGGGGATAGCCGCCCTGTTCGCGTTCAACCCCGACGTCGTCGGCGCCACCGGCCATGTGCTTGCCGACGGCATAACCCGCGGCGGCCTCACGATCGAGGTCGCCAAGCAGATCCTGTCCGCCTACGACGCCGAACCGCAGCCCTCTGCAATGTCGGCGAGGGACGTGCACACGGCCTACGGATGCAATATGGCGTTTCGCCTGTCGGCGCTGGTCGACGATTTGCGCTTCGACGAACGCCTGCCTCTTTACGGATGGCAGGAGGACGTGGACTTCGCAGGCCGGGTCCGGGAGTGCGGGCGCATGGTGGCCACCAACGCCTTCGCCGGCGTGCACCGCGGCGTCACGCGCGGGCGAATGCCCGGTCGCCGGCTGGGCTTTTCGCAGATCGTCAACCCCGTCTACCTGGTGCGTAAGGGATCCATGCGGTGGTCGCACGCCGCCTGGCTGATGTTGCGCAACCTCGGCGCGAACCATCTGAGGATGATTGCGCCCGAACCCCACATCGACCGCCGTGGCCGGGCCATCGGGAATTGGCTGGGCTTGGCCCACATCCTGCGCGGACGCGCAGATCCCGGCGTCGTGCTGAGCGTTTGACTGGCGGAACTGGTCTTCGCGCAGCTGTGGCCCGCGGCGGCCGAGCGGGATGGGCAAGGCCGCCTTGCGGCGCAGGCCGCCGGCGCGCTTACCCTCTCCTAAGCAGTCCGACGAACTCGGAAGCCGAAGGCCTGCCCCGGCTTTGGCCGCAACGGATGCGTGCTTTACGACGTCAGAGGACTACTACGCGCCACGCCGGCGACGTAGAGCGGGGACGACCCGCATCGGCGACTCGGCTGAGGAACGATGAAAGTACTTGTCACCGGCAGCGCGGGCTTCATCGGCTCGGCGCTTACGCTGCGGCTCCTTCATAGGGGCGACGAGGTCGTGGGGCTCGACAACCTCAACGACTACTATGACGTCGCGCTGAAGCGGGCGCGCCTGGACCGCTTCCTCGGTCACGAGAATTACACCCATGTCGACGCCGATCTCGCCGACCGCGCCGGGATGGAGCGCGTGTTCGAGACGCACCGGCCCCGGCGGGTCGTCAATCTGGCGGCCCAGGCGGGCGTCCGCTACGCCATGGAGAACCCGCACGTCTATGTGTCCAGCAACGTGACGGGCTTCCTGCACGTGCTGGAGGGCTGCCGGCGCACCGAGGTGGAGCATCTGGTGTTCGCCTCCACCAGCTCGGTCTACGGCGCCAACACCCACATGCCGTTCTCGGTCCATCGCAGCACCGAGCACCCGCTGACCCTCTACGCCGCGACCAAGAAGGCCAACGAGATGATGGCGCACAGCTACGCCCATCTCTTCGGCTTCCCGTGCACGGGGCTGCGCTTCTTCACCGTCTACGGCCCGTGGGGCCGGCCCGACATGGCGCTGTTCCTGTTCACCAAGGCGATGCTCGCCGACGAGCCGATCAAGGTTCATAATTACGGCCGCCAC
>Ga0136611_10001811_pt1 | contig 14833 bp, 13 predicted proteins | sample AntDrymUQ2232306_2_FD_106645 | JGI IMG/M metagenome (GOLD analysis project Ga0136611, IMG submission 106645) | Polar desert sand microbial communities from Dry Valleys, Antarctica - metaG UQ223 (23.06) | ecosystem: Environmental > Terrestrial > Soil > Desert | place: Antarctica: Dry Valley...
CTACGAACTCGAGCGGGCGGACTGGTGCAACTGGGCGATCCATGCAATTCGCCAGAGACACGGCTGGACAGCCGACCCGACCACAGAACCCCAGATGACGGCGGCCGCTACCGACGTCGTCACGTGAACCACCGCATCACACGCCACCGCACCGGGATCACCCGGCCGAGACGCCGCCGCATGACCCACGGACACGGACGAAGAGCCGTAAATGAGGTGGCAGGAATCGCCGGCTCGCTAACCTGTCGGCTCGTGACGGCGATGCGATTTCGGTGCCCCCGGGTGGTGCCCGTGGTTGCGCGCGTCGCTCACTGACGTCGACACCTCACCGCCCGGGGGAGCCCGCTCGGTTTTCCTGACGATGCTGATCTTGCAGCGTGATCTGAGAGGTGGTTGCGGTGATCGATGAGGTGGAGGCAGCGTGCGCGGACGCGCTCGCCCGGGTGGTGGAGGCGCAAACGCTCGACGAGCTGTCGGCGGTCGACGTCGCGCAGCTCGGCAAGCGCGGCGTGTTCACGATGTTCAAGACGCGGCTCGGGACGCTCGACACCCCTGAGGCGAAGAGGGATGCCGGGCGCGCGTTGAACGAGGCGACGCAGCGCGTCTCGACGGCGCTCGACGAGCGCCGCAGCGGCCTCCGGCGTGACGAGCGGGCGCGACAGCTCGACACGGAGCGGCTCGACCTCACTGAGGTGACGACGAGGCGACGCCGCGGTCACGCGCACCTCTTGACGCAGGCATGGGAGCGCCTCGAGGACGTGTTCATCGGGCTCGGCTTCCAGATCGCGGAAGGCCCGGAGGTCGAGACCGACTACCACAACTTCGAGGCGCTGAACATGCCGAAGAGCCACCCCGCGCGCAGCGGGTTCGACACGATGTTCACCGACTACGCCGCCGACGGCACGGTGCTGCTGCGCACCCACACGTCGCCGGTGCAGAGCCGGGTGATGCAGGAGATGGGCCCGCCGATCTACATGGTCATCCCCGGGCGGGTGTTCCGGCGCGACACGCCCGATGCGACGCACATGCCGGTGTTCCACCAGATCGAGGGGCTCGTCGTCGACCGGGGCATCACGATGGCGCACCTCGCCGGCACGATCGACGCCTTCACGAAGGCGTTCTTCGGCCCGGGGTTCACGAGTCGGCTCCGTCCGAGCTACTTCCCCTTCACGGAGCCGTCGGCAGAGTTCGACATCCAGCGAACCGACGGCAGCTGGGTCGAGCTCGGTGGGTGCGGCATGGTCCACCCGAACGTCCTCGTCGCCGGCGGCATCGACCCCGAGGAGTTCAGCGGGTTCGCGTTCGGGTTCGGCATCGACCGGATGGCGCGCGAGCGACACGCGATCGACGACGTCCGCGAGATGTACAGCAACGACATCCGCTTCATCGAGCAGTTCTGAGGAGGCAGCCATGACAAAGCTCGTGCTCTCCTGGTTGAACGACATCGTCCCCGTCGGCGACGACGTGGAGGCGCTGTCGGTCGCGATGACGCAGCTCGGCATGACTGTCGAGGACGTCGCCACCACCGGCGCAACCGTCGCGGGCGTGGTGACTGCTCGGGTCCTGCGCACCGAGCGGCACCCGGACGCAGCAAAGGTCCACCGCGTGTGGGTCGACGCCGGTGACGGCGTGGAGCGCCACGTGTGGTGCGGCGCGTTCAACATGAACGTAGGCGACGTGGTGCCTCTCGCGCAGGCCGGCACCGCAATGCCCGACGGCCGCGTCATCGAGGCGCGACCGATCCTTGGAATCCCGTCGATGGGGATGCTCTGCTCCGCGCGCGAGCTCGGCCTCGGTGACGACCACTCCGGGATCCTCATCCTCCCGCCCGATGCGCCGCTGGGTGCGCCGTACACGGAGGCGCTCGAGCTCGGCACCGAGGTCGTGTTCGACGTGGACCTCACGCGCAACCGTCCGGACTGCTGGGGTCACCTCGGCGTCGCCCGCGACCTCGGCGCGCACCTGCACGTCGGCGCGCCGAACAGGGTGCGCTCGCTCCTCGCGAACGGACCGGCGCGTTCGGCGTCGGTCGAGCTCGTGGACGGCGTCCGGTGCCCGCGGTTCACGACAGTGGTGCTGTCGGGAGTCGAGGTGAAGCCCTCGCCGGAGTGGATCGTTCGCCGTCTGTCGGCGGCCGGGATGCGCCCGATCAACAACGTCGTCGATGCGAGCAACTACGTGATGCTCGAGCTGAACCAGCCGAACCACGCGTACGACCTCGACACCCTCGGCGGCGGCGGGTTCCGCATCCGCCTCGCGCGCGACGCTGAGCGGATCACGACGCTCGACGGGGTGGACCGGCACATGTCGACCGACGACCTGCTGATCTGCGACGCGAACGACGTCCCGATCGGCGTCGGTGGCGTCATGGGCGGCCAGGACTCGGAGATCACCGATGCGACCACGGTGGTCGCGCTCGAGATCGCCTACTTCGAGCCGACGGCGATCACGCGCACGATGAACCGCGTTGGCATCCGCTCCGAGGCGTCCGGCCGGTTCGAGCGCGGCGTCGACCCCTACGGGATGCCGATCGCGCAGGCTCGGTTCTGCGAGCTCCTCGCCGAGACGTGCCCGCAGCTCGTCGTCCACGAGGCTGCGGTGGATGCACGGCACGACGCGCTGCCGCCGGAGGTGCGCGCCACCGAGGTTCGGGTGACGCAGGTGAACCGGATCCTCGGCACGTCGCTCGACGCAGAGGCGATCCGCTCGCTGATCGCGCCGATCGGGTACCACGTCGAGTGGGAGTCGGGTGACGTGATGACGGTGCAGCTGCCGTCGTGGCGTCCCGACAGCACCGTCGAGATCGACGTGATCGAGGAGGTCGCCCGGCATCACGGCTACCACCACCTCGGTCGGGCAGTGCCGAAGTCGGCGATGCACGGCCGGCTCAGCCCGCTGCAGGCGCGCCGTCGACAGCTGCGGCAGGTGCTCCTCGGCGCCGGTCTCGACGAGGCGATCACCGACACGTTCCTGCGCGCGGAGGACCTCGTCGCGGCGCAGCTGCCTCCTGACGCGATCCACGTGACGAACCCGCTCGTCGTGGACGAGGACGTACTGCGACCATCGATGCGGCCGGGGCTCCTGCGGGCGATCCGCTTCAACGAGTCGCACCGCCGGCAGGGGCTCGGGCTGTTCGAGATCGGCCACGTGTACCCGCTCGGCGACCGCTCGACGGAGCTGCCGCCCGAGTACGAGGGGCTGGCTGTCGCCATCGCCGGGGGAGTGGCGCCCGACGCAGTGGCAATCTGGCGCGAGATCGCATCCTCGATGGGTCTCGGCGCACGGCTCGACCAGTCGAACGTGCCCGCCGGCCTGCACCCGACTCGATCTGCGACGCTGTCACTCGGGCGCGACGTCGTCGGTGCGGTCGGCGAGATCCATCCCGACGTGCTCGACGCGTTCGGCGTCACCGAGCGCGTCGCGTGGCTCGAGCTCGACATCACTCGCCTGCTGACGCCGGACCCGAAGGTCGCGCAGTGGAAGGCCGTCAGCCGCTACCCGTCGACCGACATCGACCTCGCATTCGTGGTGCCCGACACGGTGCCGGCGGAGAAGATCGACAAGGCGCTCCGCCAGGCGGCCGCAGTGCTGCTCGTCGACCTCGCCCTGTTCGACGTCTTCCGGGGCGCCGGGCTTGGTGAGGGCGCGCGCAGCCTCGCCTACCGCCTCCGCCTGCAGTCAACCGACCGCACCCTCGACGACGCCGACGTCGCCGACGTCGTCGCCAAGGTCACCAAGGTCACCGAGAAGCTCGGCGCAACACTGCGCCGGTGAGTCGGGCCGCTGACGCGCGTCAGTTGGCGGAGAGGTCCTCGGGCGCGTTGGCGATCCAGGCGGTGCGGCCGCCCTGGCGGCGGAGCACGCGGCGCCAGAGGTTCGTCGGGTCGGTCGTGAAGATGTCCTCCTGACGGGCGTCGAAGACCATCCACGCGCCTAGCGACATCTCTGCGTCGAGCTGCCCGGACGTCCAGCCGGCGTACCCGCTGAAGATGCGCAGGCTCTCGACGTGCTCGGCGACTTCGTCCGGCCGCAGCGAGAGGTCGACCGTGCCGATGGCGGCGTCGAGCAGGCCCCACGCCTCGTCGTTGCGTCCCTCGGCCACCCCGATCGCGATCAGCGAGTCCTTCTCCACCGGGCCGCCGCTGAAGATCGCCTGCGGCGGCGAGAGCACCGACCCCCACTCCTCGAGGCCCTCGACCTCGAGCTCGGGTGACGGGCGGTTGAGCACCACGCCCACCGCACCGTCGGTGTTGTGGTCGAGCATGTAGATCACCGAACGGTCGAAGTTCTCGTCGCCGAGCGGCGGCGTCGCCACGAGCAGGCGGCCCTTCGTCGACATGTCCGGGATCACCGGGTCATTTTGCACCGCCCCGGCCGCGTCGCCGCACCCTCTGCCGCACCAATGTCGGAGTGCAGGCTGCGCGACGTCGACGAAAGCCATGCTCTCGAGGGTGGCGTCGGGCCTGACGTACGGCGACCCCGGCCTGTTCTCACGGACGGTGGTCGTTGGTCGCGTGATCGAGGCGATCGCCGTCGTGTGTCACGCCTTCAGTGCCTCTCCAGGGCCATGAAGGCGTGACACAGAGGCTGAGGACCGCTCACCCAGAGCGGCCGAGCGTTGCTTTGAGTATTATCATGCACGCGTGTGTATGATCATGCGATGAGCACGCGGCAGCGGATCGGCATCGTCGGCGCATCCGGCTACACCGGCGCAGAGCTCCTCCGGCTCTGCGCTCAGCACCCTTCGTTCGAGCTCGCCTACGCGACGGGCGACACGCAGGCAGGCACGATGGCCGCGGACCTCTACCCGAGCCTCGCCGCCGCTTACCCGGAGCTCGTCTTCGAGGAGTTCGATCCCGTGCGCGTCGAGGGCTTCGACGTCGTCTTCCTCGGCCTCCCGCACGAGGCGAGCATGGCGCTCGCGCCGCAGCTCGTCGGTTCGGTCGGTTGCGTCGTCGACCTCTCCGCCGCGTACAGGCTCAAGGATGCGGCGCTGTACCCGACCTGGTACGGCTTCGAGCACGATCAGCCGGAGCTGCTCGCGGAGGCGGTGTTCGGCCTTCCCGAGCTGTACCGGACCGAGCTGAAGGGCGCACGGCTCGTCGCAACGCCCGGCTGTCACGTGACCGCCGCCGCACTCGCGCTCGCGCCGCTGCTCAGCCGCGGCCTGATCGAGCCGACGGGGATCGTCGTCAACAGCATCACCGGGATCAGCGGCGCCGGCCGCGGCCTCAAGCACGGGTCGATGTTCTGCTCGGTCGACGAGGACGTGCAGGCGTACGGGCTGCTCGACCACCGGCACACGCCCGAGATCGAGCAGGTGATCACCGTCCCCGGTGGGCCGGCCGCACAGGTGCTGTTCACGCCACACCTCGCGCCGCTCAACCGCGGGATCCTGGCGACCTGCTACGCCCGCCCGACCGGCAGCTCCGACACGGACGCGCTGCTCGCGGCGATGTCGGACCAGTACCACGACGAGGAGTTCGTCGTGCTGAGCCGTGCGTCTCCGTCGACGAAAGCGACGCTCGGGACGAACGCGGCGCACGTGACGACGCGTTACGACGCGCGCACGAACACTGTCATCTCGATCTGCGCGATCGACAACCTGTGCAAGGGCGCGAGCGGCGGCGCGGTTCAGGCGGCCAACGTCGCGCTGGGTCTCGCCGAGGGCGCTGGGCTGCAGAAGGTCGGCCTCTTCCCGTGACCGCCACGAGGACGGCCTCCGACGACGCTGCGCTGCGCACCGCCACGCTCGTCGAGGCGCTCCCGTACATCCAGCGCTTCGCCGGGCAGGTCGTCGTGGTGAAGTACGGCGGCAACGCGCTGGCGGGCGCCAGCGACGACGATGCGCTCGCGCTGTTCGCGCAGGACATCGTGCTGATGCGCGCCGTCGGCATGCGCCCCGTCGTCGTGCACGGCGGCGGCCCGCAGATCAGCGACCTGATGACCCGCCTCGGCAAGGTCACGGAGTTCCGCAATGGGCTCCGGGTCACGGACTCCGAGACGGTCGACATCGTCCGCATGGTGCTGATCGGGCAGGTCAACCCGCAGATCGTCGCGGCGATCAACGTGCACGGACCCATCGCGGTCGGCGTGTCGGGTGAGGACGCGAGCCTGATCCGCGCCACGGCGCGCGACGAGGCACTCGGCTTCGTCGGCGACGTGGAGTCGATCAACCCGACGATCCTGCAGGGCCTGATCGCGAACGAGTTCATCCCGGTCGTCGCGACGATCGGCACCGACGAGAAGGGGCAGGCGTACAACATCAACGCCGACACCGTCGCGGGCGCGATCGCCGAGGCGCTCGGCGCCGAGAAGCTCGTCTACCTCACCGACATCGAAGGTCTGCGTCGCGTCGTCGACGACCCGACGTCCCTGATCCGCCAGACGACGCCGGGCGAGCTCACCGCGCTGATGACCGACGGCACGATCGCCGGCGGGATGATCCCCAAGGTCGAGAGCTGTGTGCAGGCGGTGCGCCACGGCGTGCGGCGGGCGCACATCCTCGACGGCCGGATCCCGCACGTCCTCCTGCTCGAGATCTTCACCGACGACGGGATCGGCACGATGGTCCGCGAGCAGGACGACGAGCAGGACGACGAGAAGGAGGACGAGCTGTGACGTCACACGCGTTCGACACGGCACCGGCAGGGGAGCACTGCCCGTTCATGCCGGTCTTCGGGCCGCCGCAGGTGATGTTCGTGCGCGGCAGCGGCACGGAGCTGTGGGACTCCAACGGCACGCGCTACCTCGACTTCCTCTGCGGTCTCGCCGTCACATCGCTCGGCCACTCGAACCCGGCGATCACGCAGGCGATCCAGCGCCAGGCGGAGACGCTCCTGCACGTCAGCAACTTCTTCACGAACGACGCCGCCACACGAGCCGCGCTCGACGTGCGCGCGCTGCTGCAGGAGGCGACCGGCGATGAGGGGCAGGTGTTCTTCTGCAACTCGGGGGCGGAGGCGAACGAGGCGGCGCTGAAGCTGGCGCGCAAGTTCGGCGGCCGCGGCCGGCACGTCGTGGTGAGCGCGTACGGGAGCTTCCACGGCCGCACGCTCGCCGCGCTCGCGGCGACGGGGCAGCCGGCGAAGCACGAGCCGTTCTTCCCGATGCCGGACGGCTTCCGCCACGTGGCGTACGGCGATCTCGACGCGCTCACCGCGTCGATCGATCCGTCGGTCTCCGCCGTGCTGATCGAGACAATGCAGGGCGAGGGCGGGGTCATCCCCGCCGATGCCGACTACATCCGCGGCATCCGTTCGCTCTGCGACGAGCGCGGCATGTTGATGATCGTCGACGAGGTTCAGACGGGCTTCGCCCGAACCGGCCGCTGGTTCGGGTTCGAGCACGCGGGTGTGCGCCCCGACGTCGTGACGATGGCGAAGGCGATGGGCAACGGCTTCCCCGTCGGCGCGGTGTGGGCGCGCAACGACGTCTCGGCGTCCTGGAAGCCGGGCGACCACGGCAGCACGTACAGCGGTACGGCCATCGCAACGACGGTGGTCAGCGCCGTGATCGCGGAGATGCGCCGACTCGATGCTCCCGCACTCGCCCGCGACAAGGGCGCGCGCCTGCGAGCGGCGCTCGAGCGGGTCGACGGCATCGAGTCCGTGCGGGGGCAGGGACTGCTCCTCGCAGCCGAGCTGCGCCCCGGTCTCGAGTCGAAGGATGTCTACACCGCGCTCCTCGCCGACGGTCTGGTGACGAATGCGGTCACGCCGACGTCGCTGCGCCTCGCTCCACCGCTCACGGTCAGCGACGCGGAGATCGACGAGGCGGTCGCGAAGATCGCCGCGGCGGTCGCATGACCGCGACCGTCCACTTCCTGTCGGTGCCCGATCTCACGGCGGACGAGCTCGAGCGGGTCATCGGAGTCGCACGGATGTCGCCCGGTTCGATGGGGCGCCCGCTGGAGGGGAAGGGCGTCGCGCTGATCTTCGAGAAGCCGTCGAACCGGACCCGCCAGAGCATGGAGATGGCGGTGGTGCAGCTCGGCGGACACCCGGTGTACACGCGCGGCGACGAGATCGGCCTCGACACGCGCGAACCGGTCGAGGACGTCGTGCGAATCATGGCCGGCTACCACGCGCTGATCGCTGCGCGAGTGTTCGACCACGCCGTCGTCGAACGGATGGCGGCGGTGAGTCCCGTGCCGATCGTCAACCTGCTGAGCGATCAGAGCCACCCGATGCAGGCGCTCGCGGACGTGCTGACGATGACGGAGGAGCTCGGCTCGCTCGAGGGCCGGACCGTCTCGTACGTGGGCGACTTCAACAACGTTGCCCGCTCCCTCGCAGAGGGGTGCGTCGTGCTCGGCGCGCACGTCCGGCTCGGCTGCCCGAGCGGCTATTGCGCGACCGACGCAGAGCTCGCACGGATCGACGGCCTCGGCACCGGGACGATCGAGCAGTCCTCGGATCCGGCCGAGGCGGTCGCCGGAGCCGACGTCGTCCACACCGACACGTGGACGTCGATGGGGCAGGAGTCGGAGAAGGGCGAGCGCAAGGAGATCTTCGGGCGCTACCAGGTGAACGGTGCGCTGATGGCGCATGCGAAGGAGGAGGCGCTCTTCATGCACTGCATGCCTGCGTACCGGGGTGACGAGGTCACCGCCGACGTGATCGACGGGCCGCGGTCGCTCGTCATCCGCCAGGGCCACAACCGGATGCACGCTGCCCGCGGGCTGATGGTGAACCTGCTCGCGCACACGAAGATCGCCCGATGACGACGAAGGTGCAGCGCCAGCAGCTCATCGCGCGCATGATCGCGAAGACGCCGGTGTCGAGTCAGCCGCAGCTGCTCGAGATGCTGTCGAGCGAGGGCATCAGCGCGACGCAGGCGACGGTGTCGCGCGATCTCGAGGACCTCGGCGCAGTGAAGGTGCGCGTGCCCGGCGGTGACACCGTCTACGCGATCCCGGAGTACGAGCCCGCGCGGCTCGCGCCCGAGGATCATCTGCGGCGTGTGATGGGCGAGTGGGTCGCCGAGGTCAAGCCATCCGGGAACCTCGTGGTTCTGCGCACGCCGCCGGGGTGCGCCCACGTCGTGGCGTCCGCACTCGACCGATCGACCGTCGCCGGCCTCATCGGCACCGTTGCCGGCGACGACACGCTGATGTGCGTGGCCGACGAGGCGATCGGGGGCCGTCCGCTCGCGGACACCTTGCGCGATCTCGCCGGGCTGACGTGAGCGCTCACGACGAGGCAGACGGGCAGACGCTCTGGCACGGCCGCTTCGCCGGCGGGCCCGCCGACGAGCTGCTCGCCTTCACCGAGAGCCTGTCGTTCGATCGCCGCCTGTGGCCTGACGACATCGCCGGATCTCGTGCCCACGTGCGCGGGCTCGCTCGTGCAGGTCTGGTGACCGAATCCGAGCGCGACGAGATCCTGGTCGCGCTCGACACCGTCTCCGCCGAGCTCGACGGCGGCACGTTCACGTTCGTCCGCAGCGACGAGGACATCCACACCGCGATCGAGCGGCGGGTGACGACGCTCGCGCCAGCGGGGGCGAAGTTGCACACGGCGCGCAGCCGCAACGATCAGACCGCGACCGACCTGCGCCTGTGGTGCAAGCGTGAGCTGCGCGGCGTGGCGGCCCGCGTGCTGGACCTCCAGGAGGTGTTGATCCGACGCGCGGACGAGGCCGGTGACACCTACCTGCCGGGGTACACGCACCTCCAGCGCGCGCAGCCGGTCCTGCTCGCGCACCACCTGCTCGCGCACGCATGGGCGCTCGGGCGCGACGTCGAGCGCCTTGCCGGTGCGATCGCACGCATCGACGTGTCGCCGCTCGGTGCCGGCGCGCTCGCCGGGTCGTCGCTGCCGATCGACCCGGTGTTCACGGCGTCGGAGCTCGGCTTCGCGCGTGTGTTCGACAACTCACTCGACGCAGTCGGGTCCCGAGACCACGTCGCCGAGGCGCTGTTCGCCGTGACGATGGTGGCGATCGACCTCTCCAGGCTCGGCGAGGAGTGGGTGCTGTGGGCGTCGGAGGAGTTCGGCTTCGTCCGCCTCGACGACGGCTACTCGACCGGCTCGTCGATGATGCCGCAGAAGAAGAACCCCGACATCGCCGAGCTCGCCCGCGGCAAGGCCGGCCGCGTCATCGGCGACCTCACGGGCTTCCTCGCGACGATCAAGGGACTGCCGTTCAGCTACAACCGTGATCTTCAGGAGGACAAAGAACCGCTCTTCGATGCCGTCGACCAGGTCCGGCTCGCGCTGGGAGCCATGACCGGGATGGTCGCGACCGCGACGTTCGTGACGGAGCGGATGCAGGCGGCCGCCGACTCCGAGACGTCGTCGGCGACCGATCTGGCGGAGTGGCTCGTCGAGCGCGGCGTGCCGTTCCGTGACGCCCATGCGATCGTCGGCGCGTTGGTGCGACGAGCGCTCGCCGGCGAGGGCTCGCTCGCTGCGCTGGTCGCCGCCGATCCGGCCCTCGGACCGGAGGCAGCGGCGCTCGTCGCCCCAGGGGTGTCGGTCACTCGGCGGACGACCCGCGGGGGTGCGGGCCCTGCGCCATTGGTGGCGCAACGCGCTGCGTTCGCGACCGCTGCTGCGACCTGGCGAGCGCTGATCGAGCCGTGAGCCACCGCCACACGATCCGCGTCCGTTACGGCGAGTGCGACATGCAGCGCGTCGTGTTCAACGCGCACTACTTCGCCTACTGCGATGACGCCGTCGACACGTGGTTCCGCGCCGTGCTCGCTCCGGCGGGTGGCGGGTTCGAGGACATCGGCTTCGACTTCATGCTGAAGAAGGCGGAGCTCGTCTGGCACGCGCCGCTGGTGTTCGGCGCGACCGCGGACCTCGACTGCTCAGTGTCGCGCTGGGGCAACACGAGCTTCGACGTGTCGATCGAGGGATCCGCAGGTGGCGAGCCGCGCTTCAGTGCGACGATCACCTACGTCAGCACCGTCCCGCACGAGAACCGGCCGCAGCCGGTGCCGCCGTCGGTGCGCGCGGCACTCTCCGCATAGCGCGCCGATGAGGACGCTGCCGCGTCGCTGGTTCGCGCGCGCCGCACCGCTCGTGGCCGTGGAGCTCCTCAACAAGGTCGTCGTCGTCGCCGACTGCAGCGGGCGGATCGTCGAGGTCGAGGCGTACACGCGTGACGATCCGGCCAGTCACTCGTTCCGCGGCGAGACGATGCGCAACGCGGTGATGTTCGGCGAGGCAGGACACCTCTACGTGTACTTCACCTACGGCATGCACTACTGCGCGAACGTCGTCAGCGGCGAGATCGGCGACGGGCAGGCGGTGCTGCTGCGTGCGCTGCAGCCGCTGACCGGCGTCGAGGAGATGGCGCGACGGCGGGGGAGGACGACGAACCTCACGGACGGCCCCGGGAAGCTCTGCCAGGCGCTCGGCATCGACCTCACGATGAACGGCATCGCGCTCGACGACGCCGGCGGCTTGCACATCGTCGACGACGGCACGCCACCGCCCGCAGCCCCGAGAGTCGGCACGCGAGTCGGCATCACCAAGGGCGCCGACACCCCCTGGCGCTGGCGTGTGTGATTCCCGACCGGCGACGTCACCCCTTGGTGACCGTGACGGTGATGAACGGGTGACATGGGCGAGCCGAACCGAGCAGTCACGGCGCTGTGCGGGTCAGGGCGACGCGACCCAGCGGATGTCGGCGCCGTGGTAGCCGACCTGCGCGAGCAGCTCCTGCTCACCCGTCGGCCACGTCGTCAGCCGGAGCTCCGCATGGTCGGGCGTCGCCGGCTCCATGCGCAGCCACGCGAGCGGGGAGTCCGTCGTCGCCTTCGAGCCCGCGTGTGCAAGGGCGGCGCGCACGCCGTCCTTGGTGTCGCGCGGCAGGTACTGCCACACGATCGAGTGGAACACGACGGTGGTCGCGCCGCGCGCGCCGCCGTCGCGCAGCTGCTCGCCGAGCCACACGCCGGCATCGGCCTGGTCGATCGCCAGTGACGTGCGAGCCGCCACCTCGAGCGCTGCGCGCAGGCGCTCGATCCGCTCCATCTGGTCGGGCCACACGAACGACAGCATCGTCGTGCGGCCCTCCTTGGTGCTGATGTCGATCGGCGACAGGTCGACGGCGCGCTTGCGCGCGATGTCGATGCGGACATCGAGCGCCGGCTTCGGACCCTTCCACCACGCGGGGCCGAACCGCAAAAGGCTGTCGGCGACGCCGAGGCACGTCTCGCCGGTGTCGTAGAAGTAGTGGTCCCAGCGCGACAGCAGCCCGGCCGAGCTGCCGATCTCGAGGATGTCGAGCGGCGCGCGGTGGCGCTCGGCGAGGAGCGCGAGCCCCGACACGAGGACCGGCGCGCGGCCGACCTCGTTCGTCTGCACGCCGCGCTGCACACCGCGCACGAAGTCGCCCCGGTGGGTCGCGACGACGGAGAGGAGCACGTCGGTGATGTCCTGCCCGTCCCAGCGCCCACTGCACGACGGGTACAGCGCAGCAAGCTCCGGCGCTCGCCCCTCGAGTGCGAGTCGATGCGCCACCGCGAGGTAGCGCAACGGTGTCGCGTCGTGAAGTGGTGTGTCGGTCAGTCCCTCGAGGATCTCCGCGGTGAAGCCGCCGGCGAGGTAGTCGGCGAGCAGCCCGTTCAACAGCGACGCGTACATCGGGGACCCGGCGATCGCCGCTCCGTGCACCTGTCGCTCGAAGGCCTGCGCCAGGGTGAATGACTCGGGCACGCAACGACCGTAGCTGGCAACATGGGACCCCCATGGACCTGCTCGACGAACTCGCCGCTCGTGGTCTCATCCACGACACCACCGATCGCGCCGCGCTCGCGGCGCGACTCGCGAGGGGCCCGATCGGTCTCTACATCGGCTTCGACCCGACCGCTGACTCGCTCCACGTCGGTCACCTCGTCGGACAGCTCTTCATGCGCCGCTTCCAACTCGCCGGTCATCGTCCGTTCCCGCTCGCGGGCGGCGCAACGGGGATGATCGGCGACCCGAGCGGCCGCAGCGACGAGCGAAACCTGCTCGAGCCGGAGACCCTGCGGCACAACGTCGAGAAGATCAAGGAGCAGCTCACCAAGTTGCTCGACTTCGACCCGGGGCCGGCACAGGCGACGCTCGTCAACAACGCCGACTGGACGGAGAACGTCGATCTGCTCACGTTCCTGCGCGACGTCGGACGGTTCGCGACGGTGAATCAGATGCTCGCCCGCGACTCCGTGCGCATACGCCTCGAGGGTGAAGAAGGCCTCTCGTACACCGAGTTCTCCTACGCACTTCTGCAGGCGAACGACTTCCGCCACCTGTACGAGCACCACGACGTCGAGCTCCAGGCCGGCGCGTCCGATCAGTGGGGCAACATCGTCGCCGGCGTCGACCTCATCCGCCGCCGCCTCGGCGTGCAGGCGTATGCGATGACGCACCCGCTGATCACCAAGGCGGACGGTACGAAGTTCGGCAAGTCCGGCTCGGGCACGGTGTGGCTCGACCCGGTGCGGACTTCGCCGTTCCAGTTCCGTCAGTGCTGGGTGCAGAGCGACGACAAGACCGTCGGCACGTACCTCAAGATGCTGTCGATGCGGCCGTTCGTCGAGATCGAGTCGATCCTCGCGGAGCACGCGATCGCGCCCGAGAAGCGTGTCGCGCAGCGGGCGTTGGCGGACGAGATGACGACGATGGTGCACGACGCGACTGCGCTGTCGAGCGCGAACGCGGCGGCTGACATCCTCTTCGGAGCGGACGCGTCCGGCGCCGGCGACGACGTCTGGGAGACGCTCGTCGCCGAGTTGCCGACGGTCGAGCTCGCGCCGCCGATCGGCGACCGTCGTGTGCACGACCTGCTGATCGGCGCCGGCTTCGCCACCTCGACGAGCGACGTCAACCGGCTGCTCAAGCAACGCGGCGTGCGGGTCAACGCACGCCTCCTCGACGAGGACGGCGCGCTCGCCGACTCCGACCTCGTCGGCGGCCGGTACGTGCTCGTGCGCAAGGGCAAGCGCGATCACGTGATCGGCGTCGTGCGCGACTGACCGACAAACCCCGCGTGCCGGATCGGAACGGCGGCGGGCGCCGTTACACTCCCCGAGCCGCTCTCCGGAGCGGGCCTCGCCCGAAGGAAAATCCTGACGGCGGGTTGACGATCAGAGAGCGCGTCGCTAACGTGACTCTCCGCCTCAGGCGCCCGCACATGCGAGCCCCGAGCGCAGGCACCGACTCCAGTTCTGCTGGTGTGTGCCCGAGCTTCGGCTCCTTGAAAACGGAAGAGAAGACAGAACGCCAGTGCGGTCAGCACGTGGCTCGATGTTCGCATCGGTCTACGGAGCTGTCCGTCAATTCAAGTAGTACAAGTCGACGAATCTGGTCCGCGGCAACTCCGCAAGGAGACAACGGATCTCTCGTCGCAAGCAAGCCGGACTGTGGCGGCAAACGGGTGGGTTTTCCCCCATCCGTCGCCACAGCTCTCAATGAAACGGTTCGGGTCATACCGAACAGGGTTTTGATGGAGAGTTTGATCCTGGCTCAGGACGAACGCTGGCGGCGTGCTTAACACATGCAAGTCGAACGGGGTTGTCGGAGCTTGCTCTGGCAACCGAGTGGCGAACGGGTGAGTAACACGTGAGAAACCTATCCTGGTCTCTGGGATAACAGCCGGAAACGGCTGCTAATACCGGATGCCGTCGGAGCATCGCATGGTGCGCTGACGAAAGGGTTACTGGATCAGGAGGGTCTCGCGGCCTATCAGCTAGTTGGTGGGGTAATGGCCTACCAAGGCATCGACGGGTAGCTGGTCTGAGAGGATGATCAGCCACACTGGGACTGAGACACGGCCCAGACTCCTACGGGAGGCAGCAGTGGGGAATCTTGCGCAATGGGCGAAAGCCTGACGC
>Ga0136611_10001812_pt1 | contig 14832 bp, 13 predicted proteins | sample AntDrymUQ2232306_2_FD_106645 | JGI IMG/M metagenome (GOLD analysis project Ga0136611, IMG submission 106645) | Polar desert sand microbial communities from Dry Valleys, Antarctica - metaG UQ223 (23.06) | ecosystem: Environmental > Terrestrial > Soil > Desert | place: Antarctica: Dry Valley...
GCCGGAGGGACATTCATGGGCACGATCACACCCACGCTCATCTCCGCCCTGGAGCGCATCGTCGGCGCGGGCGCGCTCTACTGGCGGCCGGAAGACCTGCTCGTCTATGAGTATGACGGCACGATTGACCGCGGGCGGCCGAGCGTGGTTGTGCTGCCCGATTCGGTCGAACAGGTTTCCGCGATCGTGCGGCTCGCGCATAAGCACGGGCTGCCGGTGGTGCCGCGCGGCGCGGGGACGGGGCTTTCCGGCGGCGCGCTGGCGACGGAGGGTGGCATCCTCATGCCGATGGCGCGGATGCGGCGCATCTTGGAAGTTGATCCGGTCAACCGCTTCGCCGTCGTCGAGCCGGGGCTGGTCAACCTCGAGCTCTCGAACGCGGTCGCGCGCCACGGGATGTTCTACGCGCCGGACCCGTCCAGCCAGAAGGCATGCACGATCGGCGGCAACGTCGCGGAGAACGCGGGCGGGCCGCATTGCCTCGCGCTCGGTGTGACCACCAACCATGTGCTCGGCCTGGAGATCGTGCTCGCGGATGGCACGGTCGTGCGTACCGGCGGCTGGGGGCGCGAGCGGCCCGGCTACGATCTTACCGGCGTCTTCGTCGGTTCCGAGGGGACGCTCGGGATCGTGACCAAGGTGTGCGTGCGCCTCTTGCCGCTGCCGGAGGCGGTGCAGACCTTCCTCGCGATCTTTGACTCGCTGGAGCAGGCGAGCGCGACCGTGGCCGCGATCGTCGGTTCTGGGATCGTGCCCGGCGCGTTGGAAATGATTGACCGCCAGACGATCCAGGCAGTGGAGCCGACGCTGCACTGCGGCTACCCGCTCGACGCGGAGGCGGTGCTGCTGGTGGAGGTGGAGGGACTGGACGAGCAGGTGGCGGAGGCGGCGCAGAGCGTGACCGCGATCTGCCGTGAGCATGGCGCGCGCGAGGTGCGTTCGGCGACGGAGCGCGGCGCGCGCGAACAACTCTGGCTGGGGCGCAAGGGGGCGCTGGGCGCGTTTGGCTCCGTGATGCCGAATTACTACATCCTCGATGGCGTCGTGCCGCCGAGCGAATTGCCGCGCGTGCTGGAGCAGGTGAACGAGATCTGCGCGCGCTTCGACTTACGCGTGGCGAACGTCTTTCATGCCGGCGACGGCAACCTGCACCCCTGCATCCTTTTTGATGAGCGCGTCGAAGGCGCGACGACGCGCGTGCTGGACGCGGGTGAGGAGATCATGCGCGTCTGCGTAGACGCGGGCGGCAGTATCAGCGGTGAGCATGGGATTGGCGTCGAGAAGCGCGAGTATATGTCCTGGATCTTTACACCGGACGACCTCGCCGCGATGCAGCGGCTCAAGCAGGCGTTCGGCGCGGGCGACCACTTCAATCCGTGCAAGGCGTTCCCGACCCACGCCGGCTGTGGTGAGGTGATGCGCGGGCCGTCGGTGGCGGCGGTGGGGCCGGGGGCGTATGTATAGGCTCGCGTACGCTGCTATCGCGCGTCCCCTCACTTCGGTACACGCTTGATGTCCCTCTCGAATCTGGCTGCCGATTTGCAAGCGGGCTTGCCTGATCTTGCGGTAGTTTCCGGAAGCGGTGCAGACGGCTACGAGGTCAACGGGCTGCAACCGGCGGCGATTGCACGGCCGCGGGATGCGGATGAGGTGGCGGCGCTGCTGCGCTTTGCGGGGGAGCGCGGGCTGGCGGTGACGGCGCGCGGGGGCGGCACGATGCTGGGGCAGGGGAATGCGCCGCGGCGGCTGGATCTCGTGCTGGACCTCCGGCGGCTGGACCGGATTCTGGAGCACCGACCGCGTGATCTGACGGTGACAGTAGAGGCGGGGATCACGTTCGGCGCGCTCGCTGAGGCGCTGGCGCTCCACGGGCAGATGCTGGCGCTGGACCCACCGCTGGCGGCGCGGGCGACGGTGGGCGGCGTGCTCGCGGCAAACGCCTCCGGTCCGCGACGGCAGCGCTACGGGACGGCGCGCGATCTCCTGATTGGCTCGCGGAGCGTGCTCGCGGATGGGACGCGCGTGCGCGCGGGTGGCAAGGTCGTGAAGAACGTCGCGGGCTATGACCTGAACAAGCTCCTGATCGGCAGCTTCGGCACGCTCGGCGTGATCACGGAGGCGACGTTCAAGCTCACACCGCTCCCGGCGGCGCTCGGATTGTTGACGGCGAGCTTTGACGACCTCGCGGCGGCGCATGCGGTCGCGCTCAGCGTGACGCGCAGCGCGTTGCAGCCGTTGAGCCTGGAACTCGCCGGACCAGGTATCGCCTCGCGTCTCTCCGGTACCGCGGGCGCGGGGAGCACTGCGGACGGCTGGCTGCTCGTGATCGAGCTGGGCGGCTCGCCCGCGACGGTGGAGCGGACGGCACACGACCTCGCACGGCTCGCGGCGAGCGGCGGCGCGCGTGAGGTGCGGGCGCAGGACGAGCAGCGGGAGCGAATCATGCGCCGGCTGCGCGACTGGGGCCGCTCCGCTGAGGATGCGGCGGCGCTGATCCTACGCGCCTCGGTCCTCCCCGCCGATGCGCCGCGAGCAGCGCGCGCGCTTGCGGAGGCCGCGCCGGAGGGTGGATCGCCCGCTCTGCTGGTGCGCTGCGGCAGCGGCACGGTCCTGAGCTATTGGGACGAGCGGGCGGCGGCGGACATGCGCGCACGCGTGGCGCGGCTGCGGCGCACGCTCGGCGCAATCGGCGGTACGCTGGTGGTGGAGCAGGCGTCGCCCGCGCTGCTCGCCACGGTGGACGCCTGGGGGATCGAGGGCGCGGACGTGGCGCTGATGCGCCGGGTGAAAGACGTATACGACCCTCGTGGCGTGCTTTCGCCGGGGCGGTTGGTGTGACAAGGAGCGCAGCGTGAGTCTCTTAACGCCAGGGGCGGTCCGTTCCCCTTTCGCGCCGGAACTGGGCGGGCCGCGGCCGGAGGATCTCAGCCGCTGCGTCCACTGCGGCCTCTGCTCGATGTCCTGCCCGACCTTTGTCGAGACCGCGCTGGAACCGGAGTCGCCCCGCGGCCGGATTGCCCTGATCCGCGCCGTGCAGGAGAATCGCATCCCGCTGACGGAGACGGTGGTGCAGCACCTGGACCTCTGTCTGGGCTGCCGCAACTGCGAGGCGGTCTGCCCCTCCGGCGTACCCTATGGCCGTATCATCGAGAGCGCGCGCGCCCGCATCATGGAGACCGCACCGGAGCGCACGCAAGCCTACCGAACGCGTTCGCGTGTGCTGCGCGCGCTCTTTCCCCACCCGCGGCGGATCGCGCTCCTGGCCGCGCTCCTGCGCGCCTATCAGGAAAGCGGCGTGCAGGCGCTCGTGCGCGGCAGCGGTGTGCTGCGGCTGCTGCCGCGTCCGCTGCGCGAACTGGAGACGCTCACGCCGCACGTTTCCCGTCACGCCTTCCACGTCAAGCGCGGTGTGGCGCGGGCGCGCGGGCGGGCGACGGCGCGCGTGACACTCTTTGCCGGCTGCATCATGCCCTATACGCACGCGGAAACCCAGCGCGCGACACTGCGCGTGCTGCGCCAGACCGGCTGCGACGTGCAAACGCCGGTCACGCAGGGCTGTTGCGGCGCGCTCCTGCTGCACAACGGCGACCGTGAGGCGGCGCGGGCGCTGGCGCGGCGGAATATTGATGCCTTCGCCCCCTCCGGTGCGCAGGCGATCGTTGTCAACGCGGCTGGCTGCGGCTCCGCCTTGAAAGAGTATGGCGAGCTGCTCGCGGACGATCCGCGCTACGCGGAACGGGCGGAGGCGTTCGCCGATCGCGTCAAGGACGTCACAGAGTTCGTGGCGGCGCGGCCCTTCCAGGCGGGGCTGGGACGGGTGGAGGCGCGCGTCACCTACCAGGACTCCTGCCACCTGGCGCACGCGCAGCGCGTGAAGGCGCCGCCGCGGCAGCTAATCGAGGCGATCCCCGGCGTGCGCCTCGTGGAGATGGAGCACGCGGACCGCTGTTGCGGCAGCGCCGGCATCTACAACGTCGTCCAGCGCGAGATGTCCGCCCGCCTGCTCGCGCTCAAGATGGCGGACGTCGCCGAGACCGCGCCAGAGTTGATCGTCACCGCCAACCCGGGCTGCATGATTCAACTTGAGGCTGGTGTGCGGCAGCGCGGCCTCCATGCCGAGGTGCTGCATGTCGTGGACCTGCTCGACCGGAGCTACGCGGCGGGGTCCGCGGCGGCTGCGCGCGGTGGGCCGGCGTGATCCTGAGCGCCGCTCGCCGGTCACGCGCGGGGTGAGACCGCAAGCGTGAGGGCGTTCCCGGAAGGATGGTGGCCGCGTGCGCCTGCTGCTCGTGCTTGCCGGCGGCGCGCTCGGCTCCGGAGCGCGCTACCTGATTGCGCTCTGGATGGCCGCGCGCTTTGGCGCGGTGTTTCCCTGGGGGACGCTCACCGTCAACGTGCTCGGCTCGTTCTTGATCGGCCTGATCGCCACCTTCGCCGATGAGCACGGCGCGCTCAGCGCGAACCTGCGCGTGCTCCTGATCGTGGGCCTGCTCGGCGGTTTCACGACCTTCTCCAGCTTCTCGATCGAGACGCTCCGCCTGATTGAAAGCGACACACCGATCCGCGCCGCGGTGTATGTGGCCGGCAGCCTCGTGCTCACGCTCGGCGCGGCGATGATCGGCGTGGCGGTCGGGCGCACGCTGCACTGACAGCCCAACCGGATGCCTTACGGCATCGCCTCACGACCCGCCTACTTCACGTCCGCCACATCCAGCAGGTTCTGGCCAGTGATGTAGCGCCAGGAGCGCACGGTGACGCTCTTCTTCAGAGCGTGACGCTTCAGCATCTGTTTCACGGCGGAGACCTCCATCATCGGCACGAAAAGGAAGAGGTCGCCCAGGCCCGCGAACGCGCGCCACTTCTCCACCAGTTGCTCCTCCGGCAGATCACGGAGCGTGCGGTGCGTCTCCACTTCGCCGATCATCGCCACCTCGTTCGCCGGGTCGGTCACGACGACGATATCGGGGAAGGCCATCTCCTTGCCGCTCTCGTCCAGGCGCACACCGATCTGGCGCGCGGGACGATTGGTGAAGGTCTTGAGGCCCGGCTGCTGCATGTTAGGGAAGTCAAAGCGCAGCCGCGCGATATCCCCCACCGCTTTCTCCTGGTCAATATCCCGCCAGACAAATTTCTGCGTCAGCCCCGGCTCCGCGCCGGGTGGCACGAACGTCCCCTCACGCCAGACCTTGTTCACGATCGCCATCCGACACCTCCAGGCGACCCGCGCCTCCCGCCCATCCTATCCAGATGGTCAGAGGTGGCTCAACCTGGCGGCAATCAGCGCGTGGATGGGGACCGCAGAAGCAATTCTGTCCTCGGGGCGCAACGCTGGTCCGTGCTGGTGACGCCGCGCCCGATCGCCGAGTCTCTTACACGCCTCCGCGAAACGTATCGCACGACTGCACGCGACCGTTCTGGTACCCCTGCATGAACCAGCGCTGACGCTGCTCAGACGAGCCATGCGTCCACGATTCCGGGTTGACCCGACCCTGGACCTGCTTCTGGATGCGGTCATCGCCAACGGCGGACGCCGCGCTGAGGGCTGAGGCAATCTCCGCTTCGGTCAGCGGTTTGAGATAGCCGGTCTCGACCGCGTTGTTCGCCCAAACGCCGGCGTAGCAGTCTGCTTGCAACTCCGTACGGACGGCCTGGCTCTGCGGGCCGGAGCGGTCGCCGTTACGCTGATCAAGCACGCCGGTAAGGTCCTGAACGTGGTGGCCATACTCATGCGCGATCACATACGCCTTGGCGAAGGGACCACCGTTCGCGCCGAACTTCGTCGTCAACTCGTTGAAGAAGTCGAGGTCAATGTAGATCGTCTCATCAGAAGGGCAGTAGAACGGGCCGACCTGTGAGGTCGCGTTGCCACAGCCGGTCTGGGTCGAGCCGGTGAAGAACGTCGTCTTCGTGAGGCGATACTGGCTGCCGCTCCGTACGAACTCATCGCTCCAGAACTTCTGGATGCTGTTCACATAGCCGACGATCCGGCAATCCTCAAGCGTGTTCGCATCCGCGCCGGTCCGACACCTCTGCGCCAGCGCGGCGTCTGCTGATTGGCCGCCCGCGGTCTGGCCCTGGAGGCCGCCGGCGGGCCTGCTCGAGGTGCCGGTGGAGGATCCGCCCTGCTCGAACGGATTGACGCCAAAGATTGCCGCCGCAATCATCAGCAGCAAGCCGAGTCCGCCACCCCCCGCGGCGACGCCACGCATACCGCCCATCCCACGCCGATCGCTCACCTGTGACGTATCCAGCTTCGCGTCATCTCGAAAGGACATCTGCCTTCTCCTGTCTGGGCCCGCCACGGGGATTAGTTACCCATGCCGAACTCTGCCACCGTCGCGCGTGCATGGCACGGTTCGAGCACCGGCCCGCGCCGGTCCCACGTTCTTTCTACTGTAGAGAAGGTCCGCCGACCGGCACGTCGCCCGCGCGGGTAGGGTGGTGCTACTCTCTTCGGTGGCCTCCGTGGGGCAGCAGGGGTAGAGACGCTAATCCGCTCAGCGGGCGAGCGTCAGGATCAGCGCGGGGCCAGAGTCACGCACCGCCGGGTCGAGCCTGGGGCACACCATCCAGCCAGAGAACGGTGCCCGCGCGGTTTAGGACCGAGAGCGCGTCGTGCGCGCGTGGGCGCGGCGGTTTTGCGTTGACGCGGAGAGCGAGAGGTGACGTACCGCTGACAAGGCGTTACGATACGTCTGACAACCCCCTGACAAGTCATTGATTTGTTACGCGGAGGGTGCAGACTGTTCTATTTTCGCATGAGAGAGGGAGCACGGAGCGATGGCAGGTACCCGCCGCATCCTCGCCGTTCCGTTCGCGCGCAACGCGGACGGCGGCACATATTGTGAGAATTTCCTTGTCTCCGCGGTGATCACCGTGCTCGTGATCCGTTTCTATCTGGAGGCGACGGGGTATCCCCAGATCGGCGGCGGCGGGCTGCACATCGCCCATATGCTCTGGGGCGGGCTGCTGATGCTGCTCTCAATGATCATGCTGATCGCCTTGCTCGGGCGCAGCATCCTTCACATCGCCTCGATCGCGGGCGGGATCGGCTTCGGCCTCTTCATTGACGAACTGGGTAAGTTCATCACCACCGATAACAACTATCTCTTTCAGCCGACGATCGCGCTGCTCTACATCCTCTTCATGCTGCTCTTTGTCTGGTTCCGCTCGCTCCAGCGGCGCGCGCGCTTTGGCTCGGATGAGTATCTGGCGAACGCGGTGGACCTGATCAAAGAGGCCGTGCTCAACGACCTGGACGAAGCGGAGAAAGAGCGGGCGGTCTTCTATCTGGACCGCGTGGACGCCGGGAACCCGGTCGCGGCGGCGTTGCGCGCGGTGCTGACGCAGGCGCAGCCGCGCGCCAACCCACGGCAATCGTTGCCGATGCGTATCGCCGCGCGCGCGCGCCGGTTCTACTTCGGGATCGTCGAGCAACGCTGGTTTCCGACCGCATTAGTCGTCGTCTTCGCGCTCGACGCGCTCGCGTCGCTGGTGACGCTCGCCGTGCGCCTCACGGATGACCCGCAATTTGGCTTCCGCAGCCCCAACTTCGGTCTCGCGGATCTGGGCGATAGTGCTGGCTCGCTGCTTTCCGCCGTCCTCACCTGCGTGGGCATCCTCGCCTTGCGCCGGTCACGCGCCGCTGGCGACAAGTGGTTCAAGCGCTCGATCCTGGTTTCGATCTTCCTTACCCAAGTCTTCGCGTTCTACAACATCCAGCTCTACGCGGTGATCAGCCTGATTGCCGACGTGCTCCTACTGGTGGCGCTCGATTACATGATCGCCCAGGACGCCAAGCGGACTGAGGCCGCACCAACCGTCTCCACGCTCCAGCCCGTGCCGGCCTGAACCGCACGTCGGTAACCGGTGGGAGGTGGCCGTCGCGCGTGGCTACTCCGTTCGTACCCTGGTAACACGTCCGAGTGAGGCTCTTGGCATAAGGCCCTACGCCCGGAGGAGTAGGCGCTGCTAGGATCAGGGACGTGGGGTGAGGTATGGAGGAAAAATGGCTCGCCCCATCTCACCGGACCTCTATCCGGACGTCCGCCCGTTCGGCCTGCTCGCCGCCCTGACGCCGTACCTGCGCCGCTTGCGCGTACTGTTTTATTTGACGCTCGCGCTTCTCCTCGTGGCGCTGCTCGGTGCGATCATCCCCCTCGCCACCTGGCTGATGCTCGTCGCCTGCCTCGTCACGCCCACCGTCGCATCAATCTACCTCGTCGCCTCTGACTGAAGGGTTGGGAGCCGGAGAGGACACAGAGATACCAGTTATACCGTTCCGAGCGTAGCGACGAACCTGTATGAGGCTGTGCACAAGCGGCCAAGGACGGATTTCTCGCTCTGTTCGGATTGACAAGGACTAACTCTGTCGTCTTTATGCCCCCTGCGGCCCGACCGTTCCCCGGTTTCGCGCTGCTTCGACCAATACTGCGGGCGATTTGAGGACGTACGTACGAGGCTCACCTCTGCTCGCCGCGCCATCACGTTCGCCTCTATATGGTGTGGGCGCACCCATACGTGGCGGTCGTCCGCTCCTCTGAAGCCGGTCATGCTACACTGCGGCGGACACATACTGGTACGCACCCTCCGGTGCAGACATCGCGCGCGACATAGGAGTACAGCGATGACGTTCACCGAGCAAGGGGTAACGCCCGACGCCATCCTGCAGATGGGCCTCGGCTTCTGGGCCTCAAAGACGCTTCTCAGCGCGGTCGAACTGGGCCTCTTTTCGGTGCTGGCGGCGGATCCGCTGGACGAGGAGACGCTTCGCCAGCGCCTCGGGTTGCATGCGCGCGGCGCTCAGGACTTCTTCGACGCCCTCGTTGCCCTCGGCATGCTGGCACGGCAGGACGGCCACTACACGAACACGCCGGCCACCGACCAGTTCCTCGACCGCGCCAAACCGTCGTACGTCGGCGGCATGCTGGAGATGGCCAACGCCCGCCTCTACCCCTTCTGGGGTTCCCTCACGGAGGGGCTGCGCACCGGCGAGCCCCAGAACGAAGCCAAGGCCGGCGGCGATCTCTTTGAGGCGCTCTATCAGGAGCCGGAGCGGTTGCGCCAGTTTGCGCAGGCAATGACCGGCATCAGCCTGGGCAGCGCCCATGTGCTGGCCCAGGCGTTTCCCTGGCAGGACTACCAGAGCGTCGTTGATGTCGGCTGTGCGCAGGGCGGCGTGCCGGTGCAACTCGCCCGCGCTCATCCCCACCTCACCGGTGGCGGCTTCGACCTGCCGCCCCTACAGCCCGTCTTCGAGGACTACGTCCGTACATCCGGGCTCAGTGACCGGCTGCGGTTTTACCCCGGCGACTTCTTCAGCGACCCCTTGCCGTCGGTTGATGTGCTGATCATGGGCCATATCCTCCACGACTGGGACATGCCGACGAAGCAGCAGCTCATCGCCAAGGCCCACGCCGTATTGCCCGATGGCGGTGCCCTGATCGTCTACGACGCGATCATTGACGACGATCGCCGCCAGAATGCCTTCGGCCTGCTCATGAGCCTCAACATGCTCATCGAGACGCGGGGCGGCTTCGATTACACTGGGGCGGATTGTCAGGCGTGGATGCGCGAGGCAGGGTTCCGCGAGACCCGCGTGATGCCCCTGGCTGGACCCGACTCGATGGTGGTGGGCATCAAGTAGGCTATGCGACAGGAGTGCCGCCTGCCTCCTGGTCACCACCGTGCCCGGATGGTGGCCTTTTCCTGTGCGTCCGAGTCCATCCCGTCGCTCCCCTCCCCACACGATGTACAACATCCCGTCAAATCCAGCGCGTGCGACAGCGCACGGCGCAACGGCCCACTCACCCGTTGACATAGTGTTGCCTCGTGCTAGCATGAACTCCGCCGCGCAGCACGTCTGCGCGTCGCGGGAGTAGCGATGCATCTCGATGGCAGCTATACGTTCGAGGCACCCCGACAGCGTGTCTGGGACACATTGCAGGACCCACGGGTGATCGCCCAGTGCATGCCCGGTTGCGAGAAGTTTGACGAGATCGGTGAAGACCGCTACGAGGCGTCCATGCGGATCGGGATCGGGCCGATCCGGGGTGTCTTCACCGGTCGCATCTTCCTGCACGAGCGCACCACGCCGGAACGCTACCGCATGGATGTCGAGGGCGGTGGCGGTCCCGGCAACGTGAAGGGCAGCGGCTTGCTGGAACTGCGCGAGGAGGACGGCCGCACGGTCGTTGCCTACACCGGCGATGCCCAGATCTCCGGTAAGATCGCCTCCGTCGGCCAGCGCCTGCTGGGCGTCTCCGCCAAACAGCTAATCAACCAGTTCTTCAAGTGCATGGAACGGCGCCTGGACGAGAGTGAGAGCGCCGGCTGAGCGCGGCGCGGAAGGGGTGGAGATGGCAGCCAAGACCCAGGTCACACTCACGGTCAACGGCCAGCGCACCACGGATGAGGTCGAGCCGCGCCTGCTGCTCGTCCACTATCTGCGCGATGTGCTCGGCCTCACCGGCACGCACATCGGCTGCGACACGAGCCAGTGCGGCGCTTGCACGGTCCACCTGGACGGCGTCTCGGTCAAATCCTGCACGATCTTCACCGTCCAGGCCGGCGGCCAGGCGATCAAGACGATCGAGGGGATGGCGGAGAACGGCAACTTGCACATCATCCAGGAAGGCTTCTGGGAGGAACACGGCCTCCAGTGCGGCTACTGCACGCCGGGGATGATCATGTCCGTCGCCGATCTGCTCCAGCGCAACCCGGACCCCAGCGAGGTCGAGATCCGCCAGGCCCTGCACGGCAATCTCTGCCGCTGCACCGGCTACCAGCACATCGTCAACGCCGTCCAGTACGCCGCCCGCATGGGTGGCGCAACGCGCGAGCGCGTCGCCGCCGCCATCGAAGGCGCGACGCCGCACCCCCTGGAGGGCGAGCCCGGTCAGGCGCCCCTGGTGATCGCCGGCGGCGGCGAGGTCGCTGGCCCAGCCGGATCGCCGCAACGCGAGGCGTGGGACCAGCTCTACACCGAAATCCGGGGGGTCTACCCGGCCCTCTCAGCAGAAGACCTTGAAGGCGCCAAGGGCCACCCGGAAGGGCATCTTGAGGGGATGGTCCGCGCGATCCGCGAGCGCACGGGCGAAGCTGCCGATGCGATCCGCGCGCAGCTGAGCGGCCTCACGCATCGCGGTTAGCGGGCTTTCCGCGCGGGATGAAAAGGGTGACCTGTGACAACGACCGAAATCCCAAAGCTTGTTGGTGCGCGGGTGAAACGACGCGAGGACCCGCGCCTGATCACCGGCAACGCAACCTACGTTGACGATATCCAGCTCGTGCGCATGACCTACATGGCGGTGGTGCGCAGCGAACTGGCGCACGCGCGGCTTATCAAGGTGGATACGGAAGCCGCGCGCGCGATGCCTGGTGTGCTGCTCTCCTCACCGGCGCGGAGATCGCCCACATGGGGGCCACCTCGATGCCGACACTGCCCGCGACGCCGGACATGGCGCTGCCGCCGCACCCGTGGCTCGCCGTCGGTAAGGTCCGCCACGTTGGTGACCCGATCGCGATTATCGTCGCTGGCGACCGCTATCAGGCACAGGACGCTGCCGAAGCGGTCCGGGTCACCTATGAGGAACTCCCGGTGGTCGTTGATCCGGAACGCGCGGCCGACCCGGATGCGCCCGTGATCCATGAGGGCGTCGAGCGCAACACGGATTACGTCTGGGCCGTGCAGACCGGCGACGTGGAGCGTGCGTTCAAGGATGCCGCTGTCGTCGTCAAGCAGAAGATGGTCAGTCAGCGGCTGATGGGGACGCCACTTGAAACGCGCGCCGTCCTCGCCCAGTATCAGCCGGGACAGGAGCAACTGACGCTCTGGACCTCGACGCAGATTCCCCATCTCGTCAAGCCCAATGTCGCGGCGCTGCTCAACATCCCCGAAAACCATGTTCGCGTGGTCGCGCCGGAAGTAGGCGGCGGCTTCGGCGTCAAGCTCGAAGTGTACGCGGAGGAGCTGCTCTGTTCAGTCGCCTCGCGGCAGCTCGGGCGGCCGGTGAAGTGGATCGAGACGCGCTCCGAGAACTTCCAGGCGACGGTGCAGGGGCGCGGCCAGGTTGCCGAGTACGAGCTGGCCGCGGACCGGTCCGGAAAGGTGCTGGGCGTACGTGCCCGCATCACCGCCGACCTCGGCGCCTACCTCCAGGTTCTGACCGCGCTCACCCCTACCCTCTCCGGCCTGATGATTCCCGGCCCCTACGACATCCAGAACCTGGACGCGGAGGTCCGTGGCGTCTTTACGAACAAGACCCCCACCGGCGCCTACCGCGGCGCGGGTCGCCCGGAGGCGACCTACTACATCGAGCGCATGATGGACGCGCTCGCCGATGAGTTGAAGCTGGACCCGGTCGAGGTCCGGCGGCGCAACCTCGTCGGCAAGGATGCCTTCCCCTACACAACCGCTACCGGCCTCGTCTACGACAGCGGCGACTATGCCACGCCCCTCGAGAAGTGCCTGGAGATGATTGACTACGACGGTGTACGTCGGGAGCAGGCTGGTAAGCGCGCGCAGGGGATCTACACCGGAATCGGAATCGCCACCTGGGTTGAGATCTGCGGATTTGCGCCCTCGGCGGCGACCGCCACCGGTGGCTGGGAGTACGGCGCCGTTCGCATTGACCGCAGCGCGAAGATCACGGTGCTCACCGGTGCCTCGCCGCACGGCCAGGGCCAGGAGACGAGCTTCGCCCAGATCGTCGCGGACCAGTTCGGCGTGCCGATCGAAGATATCACCGTTGTCCACGGTGACACGGCAGCCGTCCCGCAGGGCCTCGGCACCTATGGCAGTCGCGCGACCGCTGTCGGCGGTGCGGCGGTGTTCAAGGCGGCGGTCCAGGTCAGAGAAAAGGTGAAGCGCTTCGCGGCACACATGATGGATGCGAGCGAGGAGGACCTGGACGTTGTCGCGGGCCGCGTCGTCGTGCGCGGCTCACCGGATCGGTCGGTGACGCTCGCCGAGGTCGCTGGCGCGGCGTATGTCGCGGCGAGCCTGCCCCCGGACACGGAGCCTGGATTGGAGGCGACCTCCTATTTTGAGCCGCCCAACTTCACCTTCCCCTTCGGCGCACACGCGGCCGTGGTCGAGATCGAGCGGGAGACGGGGAAGGTCACGCTTGTCCGTTACGTCGCGGTTGATGACTGCGGCACCGTGATTAACCCGCTGCTCGTCGAGGGCCAGGTCCACGGTGGTATCGTCCAGGGCGTCGCCCAGGCGCTCACCGAGGAAGTGATCTACGACGAGCACGGCCAGTTGCTTACGGGCACGCTGATGGACTACGCGATCCCCACGGCGGAGATGTTCCCGCGTTTCGAGACCGCCAACACGGTTACGACGACGCCGGTCAACCCGCTCGGCGCCAAGGGCATCGGTGAGGCCGGGACGATCGCCGCCACACCCACGATCGCGAGCGCCGTCTGTGATGCGCTCGGCATCCGTCATCTGGACATGCCCTACAAGGCGGAGAAGGTGTGGCGGGTGCTGAACAGGTAGCGAATTGCGAGGGGCGCGTGGCGAGTGGCTGACCAGTCGCACTCGCCACGCGCCCCTCACCACTCACGCGCGACCGGAGGGAGCGCCATGATTCCGGCAAGTTTTGACTATTATTCCGCCGAAACCGTGGACGAGGCGATCGAACTCTTGCAAGCGCACGGCAGCGAGGCGAAGCTGCTCGCGGGCGGGCACAGCCTGATCCCGCTGATGAAACTGCGCCTCACCGAGCCGGGCACGATCGTGGACATCGGCAAGATCGCCGAGCTGCGCGGTGTGCGGCCGCGCGATGGCGGCGTTGCAATCGGCGCGCTCACCACGCACAACGCCGTGAGCACATCTCCCGCGCTCGACGGCCTCGACGCGGTCCAGGAAGCCGCGCGCGCCATCGGGGACGTGCAGGTGCGCAACCGCGGTACGATCGGCGGCAGCCTCGCCCACGCCGATCCTGGCGCGGATTTGCCCGCCGCGATTCTGGCGCTCAACGCGGTGATCGTGCTGCGCGGCCCCACTGGTGAGCGCACGGTTGTGGCGGACCAGTTTTTTCAGGGCCTGCTCACCACCGATCTCGCCGAGGACGAGTTGCTCACGGAAGTGCGCTTCCGAACCCTCCTGGACCGCACGGGCAGTGCCTACGTAAAGTTCGCCAACCCCGCCTCCGGCTATGCCGTGGTCGGCGTCGCCGCCGTCGTCACGCTCGGCGCGGACGGCTCCATCGCGGACGTGCGTGTGGCGATCACCGGCGCGGGCGACCACACCACGCGCGCCACCGGCGTTGAGGACGCGCTCAAGGGCCAGCAGCCGAGCGTGGACGCGATTGCCGCCGCCGCCGCCCACGCCGCCGAGGGCATAGAGACGATGGGCGACATCCACGCCTCCGCCGAGTACCGCGCCGAGCTGACGCGCGTCTACGCGCGGCGCGCGATTCAGAAGGCGGTCGAGCGGGCGACCTAACCCCCCAGCCCCCTTCCTTCGCAGGGAAGGGGGTGACGCGTGGGTAACGCTTCATAGAACGGGAGAACGGGAGAACGGGAGAGAGGTAACCGAGCGCCACGAACCGCAGCCCCTCAACGGATGCGGTGCGATTGGCTCGCGCCGGTTACGGGAACGCGGCAGCCGGATCTACTCAATCGCTGGATGATGCGTGTCGCCCTATACCTTCATCTCGCCGCGCAGCGCCAGTCCGATCGCGCGGTAGGCAAGCTTCGCGCAGAGTTGCGCGTTCGCGCGCAGACCATAATCCGGTGCCAGTTCCGTGATGTCGAAGCCCACGATCCGCCGCCGCCGCGCCACGGCCGCGAGCACGCCTGTCACGTCCCACCAGGTCAGCC
>Ga0136611_10001813_pt1 | contig 14829 bp, 15 predicted proteins | sample AntDrymUQ2232306_2_FD_106645 | JGI IMG/M metagenome (GOLD analysis project Ga0136611, IMG submission 106645) | Polar desert sand microbial communities from Dry Valleys, Antarctica - metaG UQ223 (23.06) | ecosystem: Environmental > Terrestrial > Soil > Desert | place: Antarctica: Dry Valley...
GGTAGAGAGCCGGTGACGCGCAAAGAGCGCCAGCACTCCGACTAGTCGATCTTCAACCAGGAGCGGGTAGCCGGCGAACGCCACCATTCCTTCCCGCCGCGCCCACTCCTGGTCCCCTACGCGCGGGTCCCCCACCACCTGGTTGGTTAAATGAGGCTTCCGCTCCTGCGCGATCAGCCCAATCTTGAAAGAGCCTACCGGCACGCGGCCATGTGGTCCATCAAGGTGGGTGTACAGCCCCGCGCTGGCCTGTAACTCCAGTATCTCCGCGGAGGATCCCAGCGTCCAGACGCGCGCAAAGGCGGCGTCCAGATGGTGCACCACCGCCTCAGCGCAGCGCAGCGCTGGAGCATCGCGCGTGTGGACCCTGTACTCACCAGAGCGACGCTGATGTCGCGGAGCAGGGCAGCCTGGAGCGAGACCTGCTGCACTAGATCTCGCAAATCCGCCGCGGGACTGGCGGACGGCGGGCCGGCGAGCGTCTCAGACCGGGAGAGGTCCGCTGGGATCTCGCGGCGGATGCCATACCGGAGAGGAGAGTACCGCCTACCCGGTGGTCTTGTCCCGCAGCCGGGGCATGCGGGGCCGTGTGCTGCCAATCTTGCGGCGCACCTCTTCCAACTGGCGGGTGAGCGTCGCCGCGGTGTCGCTGCTCGGATGCCGCGCCAGCGCCGCTTCAAGCGACGCCGCGTAGGCTGTCAGGCGCGTCACCTGGGCATCAAGATGCTTCTGCGTTGCGTCACGCTGATCCGTGGCAGCTTCCGCAGGAGTGCGGCGGGAAGCGCGCTTCCGCTCCCCGGCATCAGTGTCCCGTGAGGTGCCTGGGGGTGAGCCTAGAGGAGTTCCAGGGGAAACTACAGGGGAGGCTTCTGGGGTGATAGGCGGCTCGCCGGAGCCCGGACCGTCTTCGGCCATAGCGCCACTCACTATACGGCACGTTCAAGGCTGCTCCTCTCGTGAGCGCGCAATCGATTGCGAGATCATTTGCGCGCTAGTACCTATCACCGCTACCGTACGCTGGATGGTCCGGATGCTGAGATCTCGACCAAGGGTATGGACCTACGACGGAGGGAAGTGACCATGGCCACAGGGGCAGCGAAGGGAACGGCGACGCACCGCGCTGGAATAACCAGGCGGCGCGTCATCGCGGGCGCCGCAGGGGTGTCCGCCGTGCTGGCGGCGTGTGCGCCCGGTGGGGGAACCGGAGGATCCGGGGGAGGTGCGCAGCCACCCGCTGGGGCGGGACTTTCGAGTGCGATGAAGACGGCCACGCTGGAAGGGTGGGCGCATTCAGATGCGCGCTATGAATGGCAGATCAAAGCGCTAGAGGACTACAACAAGGAAAAGGGCAGCAGCGTCAAGATCAACTGGACCAAGAAGGCCAGCGCGGGCGAGGTGGCGGATAACCTGGTGGTGACTCTGGCAGCGGGCAGCGGCTTCCCGGATGTCTGCGACGTGGAGATCAGCCAGATGGGCAAGCTGCTGAAGACCACGCCTCCCCTGGTGGCGTTCAACGATGCCCTCAGAGGCCGCCAGAACGAGTTCTTCATGCCGAGCTTTGTGGACCCGTGGTCGCTCCAGGGCAAGTGGTACGGGCTGGGAAACGAACTTAACACTGTGCTGCTGACCTACCGGCATGATCTCTTCGACAAGGCAGGGGTGAAGGGGCCGCTGAAGACGTGGGACGACGTGATTGACGCGGGGAAACGGCTGACTGCGGCGCAGGTAACCCACGGCATCTCGTTTCTCACCACCGGCACGGCGGGGCATTTCCACGTCCTCTCCATCATTGGGGGCGGCGGCTATCTGGAGAACGGGAACAAACTGACCATCAATCACCAGGCCAACCAGCGCGCGCTCCAGTATCTGGTGGACCTGGCGCACAAGCACAAAGCGGGGGTGCTTGAGGCAGACGTCCCGGCCGCGGAACGCGATGCGGCGTACAACGCCGGGAAGGTGGGCGGCGATATCGGGCCGTCGTGGCGTATCTCAGGCACGACGCGCAAGCGCGCGGCGGCGGACACCAACGGCCGATGGATGGTGCAACACATGCCTCAGTGGTCCGGTACGGCACGCACCACCACGTCCTGGGGCGGCACCGGCATGACCGTGCTCAAAGATTCCAAGTTCAAGGACGTGGGCGTGGACTTTGTGGTCTGGGAGCACGTCACTCCCAAGGCGGTGCTCTATGACTACGACCTGCGCCAGGTCTATCCCGTGCTCAAAAAGGCGTATGAAGACCCACGCCTGAATGAAGGCGTGCCCTGGTTCAACAACCAGAAGGTAGGCATTGTGCTCAAGGAAGCGGCCGACGCGATGAAGCCGTTCTCTCAGGGTCTGTGGTGGCCGGACATCAGCGGCGCGGCGGGTAAGCACGTCACCGCGGCCATGAAGAACGAGAAGCCGGTCAAGCAGGCGTTAGACGAAGCCCAGGCCGAAGCGAAAGCGGCGATCGAGACCGCAGGCGGACGCATCGATTCGAGCTTTGTGATCCAAGGGTCCTGATCTAGCGTCAATGCTCCTCTGGCGGCATACTCGCCCTCCTGATCCTGCTTGGCCTACTTGAGGCCCGGTGCAGGTCTTCCTCCCCCTCCGCGGCGTCCCCATCGTGCGCATCGCAGACCATGTGGTCGCGCTCGATGGCGGGAGCTTCGTGGAGCAGGGCAGCCACGAAGCGCTGATGAACCAGCAGGGACTTTATGCGCAGCTCTTTGAGACGCAAGCCGGCCGCTACCGCTAAGTGCTTCCAGGGAGTTGATGCGAGGCGGTTCTGGGACCGCGCGCAGACCATACTATCCCGAACGGCGCTATCGGGATCGACACCCAAACCGCCGTAGTACGAGGTCAGAGAGATCGCCATGGACAAGCTTCGCGTCGGAATCCTTGGTCTGGGACGGGGGATTACGCATCTCCGCAACTTCCTCGCGCTGGACAACGCCCAGGTGATTGGCGCGTGCGACCGGTTGCCTGGGCGCCGCGAGCGCGCTCAGACACGTATAGACGAAGCGGGTGCCGCGGGCGAGGCAACCCGCCTCGTGCCTGAGCTTGACGACCTGCTCGAACTACGACCCGATGCGGTGATGGTCGCCAGTAATGGCAAGTTACAGGTGCAGCACGCCATCCAGGCGATGGAGGCTGGGTGCCATGTGCTCTCTGAGGTGCCGGGTGCGTACACGGAGGAAGAGTGCGTACGGCTGCGCGCGGCGGTGGAGCGGACGGGCAAGACCTACATGCTTGGTGAGAACACCTGCTACTGGGACTTCTTCCGCTACTTCCGCAAGTGGGTCGCTGAAGACAGATTCGGCGCCATCTCCATCGCCGAGGGCGAGTACATCCACAACCTACCGCGCACGCTCAGCCTGCCGGATGGCATGACGATCACGCCGACCGAGGCGACGGCTCAGGGGAGAGATGACGCCAGACCGACGTGGCGGGCAGACCAACCCCCTATCCAGTATCTGACGCACGACCTAGGGCCGCTGCTGGAAGTGCTTGATGATCGCTGCGTCTCGGTCTCGTGCCGCAGCGCGCCGTGGCGCAACCCGGACGCCCCGCTGCGATCAGACGGGCAGATCGCGCTCTTCCAGACGGCCAGAGGGGCGCTGATCAAGGTCATGGTCACGCTCAACACGCACCGTCCGTCTGAGCATCGCTACCGCATCTTCGGCGTAGAGGGCGGTGTGGAATGGTTCAGCTATGAGAAAAGTGCCCGGCGTTTCTCACGCGAGAGCGAAGAGAAGAGTGGCTGGGAGACGGTGCCCATTGGCCTGGGGGCACGCGGCGACGATACGAGCGCGGGACACGGCGGCGCCGATCTCAAGCTCGCGCGCCACTTCACCCAAACCATCCTGGACGGCAAGCCGGCGCCGATAGACATCTACCGCGCCATTGAGTACACCCTGCCGGGCATCCTGGCCAATCGCTCAGCCGAACTAGGCGGCGTGCCAATTTCTATCCCCGACCTGCGCCGGCGACCGTTCGAGCACTCCACCTTCTGGGACACCCTGCCGCTGCCGGACACGGATCCACCGGCTAAGCCGTACCTGCCGCCGAGGCCCTGAACGCGCGACATTTCATGCAGCACCGAAGGCCGGGAGGTGGTTGAGTTCCATCTTGATGGAGTGCGAGAGGATGGCCTCCCAGCACCTGCGCCACGCATCGTACTCGCGTACGTGGAAGCACGGCGAGAGAACGCTCGGAGCGCGACACCGGAACCGGTGTAAGAGAGACCCGCGGCGTTTAGCGCAGTATCGGCTCTCGCAGGTCAGGCTTAGGCGTCCATGCGGGACGTTACGAGGGAGGCGACGCGCTGGCGGCGGCGGACGCCGTCGTCGGGACGCATCTTGTCCATCTCGATGTCGAGGGCGGACTTGTTATCCAGACCGTGTTCCTTGTACCAGGCGCGCAGCGGCACATCCTCGTCCTTGGGTAGCGAGAACGCCATGTCGGTCTTCCAGCCGCCCAGGAGCTGCCAGCGGACAGCGTTGTCTTTGACCTTCTCCATAAGCTCGGGTGGCTGGGTGACGAAGTCCAGCGGGCGCAGCCAGCGGTAGGAATAGCCCATGAAGATGGTCTTGCGGGTGATGGTGGAGAGGTTGGGGCCAACGGCGTGGAAGAGCCGGTTCTCGAAGATGACGGCGTCGCCGGGCTTGCCTGTGACCTCAATGGTGCCAATGGGATCAATGGCGTCTTCCTCGCGCTCCGGGTACCCGACGACGAGGTGGCTGCCGGGAACGAAACGGGTATTGCCACGACCGGGCTCCGAAAGATCAGAGAGGAGGTAGCAGATCTTCATGCGCAGGCGGGGGAGCGGCTCGGGGATTTCGTGGGTCGCGATCCCACCATCGCGGTGCCAGCCGATGGCCTTGAAACCTGCGCTCGTCCCAGGTGGTTGGGGCGGACGGACGATGATGTGGGACGTATCGAGCTGGACGTCCCAGGTGAGGAGCTGCGGAACGAATGGGACCGTCTCAGAGTAGTCGAGCAGGTCCAGGAAGGAACCGTCCATGCCGATGCAATCGCGCTTCTCATAGGCGCCGGCACGATTCAGGCCCTCTTCCGCCAATCCGCGCTCATAGATGCGGTCAACGGCGGTGGTGACGCGCGCCAGCAGCGCGGGGTCGAGGGCGTCACGGATGATGAGATACCCGTTTTGCTCGAAGAACTGCGACTGCTCAGGCGTGAGTGGCTTGAATTGCATGGTCCCCTCCAGAGTACCGCACTGGCGCGCTTGCGCTAGCGTTTGAACTCAAGGCGCAGATCTCCGATGAGCGGATGGACGGGTGCCCCGCAAACGCGCTCTCTACCGTTTGCGCACGGGGATGTCTTTGAATTGCCTCACTGTTTCAGTGATGGCAGTCTCGACTGGCAGCCGCTCCATGGAGGAGGCGCCGATGAAGCCTACGGCGTCGGTGCGTTCCTGCACGTAGCGCGCGTCATCGGGCGTGGCGATGGGACCGCCGTGCGACACGAGCAGGCATTCCTTATTTACTGACCAGGCGGCCTCGCCGATGGCCTGCACCTTGGCTGGCGCATCCTCCAGCTTTATGGCTACGCCGCCCTCGCGCGCCAGGCCAATGCTCCCGCCAACGGTCAGTCCCATGTGCGCGATGACCACGTCCGCACCAGCTTGCGCCATGCGCGTGCTCTCCTCCGGGTTGAAGACGTACACGATGGTGAAGAACCCCAACTCGTGCGCCGTGTGGATCATGTCCACTTCCTTATTGAAGCCCAGGTTCGTCGCCTCGAGCTCGGCGCGGAAGTGGCCATCGATAAGCCCAACGGTGGGGAAGTTGTTAATCCCGGAGAAGCCAAGCTCGTCCAGCCGCTTTAGAAAGTGCGGCATCTGACGTAGCGGGTCTGTGCCATTCACCCCGGCGATCACCGGGATGTCCTTCACCACCGGCAGCACCTCGCGTTCCCCCATCTCATAGACGATCTGGTTGGCGTCGCCAAACGCCAGCAGCCCGGAGAGCGAGCCGTGCCCCGCCATGCGATAGCGGCCCGAGTTGTAAATGATGATCAGGTCAGCGCCGCCTGCTTCAGCGAACTTGGCGCTGATGCCGGTACCCGCTCCAGCGCCGACCACCGGCTTCCCTTGCGCGATCTGGCCACGCAGCCGTTCAAGCACCTGCTCGCGCGTGTACCTCATCGCTTCACCATCTCCAACAACGCGCCCGCTGTAGCGGATGCAAACTGGGGATCGTTCACGTTCACGTCGAGCTCGTGGACGGGAATGTCTTTTCGGATGTGGCGCTTGATGCCATCAAACAGCGCCTGATCCGCCTCCGGCCACCAGAATTGCTGCGGTCCTTCGTCGGTGACGCTGTCCAGTATGGAGACACCGCGCAGGGGAAGGAAGACCTGCACCGGGCCTTTGGATGCATTGGCTTTCTCCGCCAGGATGCGGCCAAGCTCGGCATTCTCTTGCGGCGTGGTGCGCATCAGTGTGACTTGCGGGTTCCAGACGTAGAAGCGCCGGTCTTTGTCCTCGCGGTACTTAGCGGGGATGGTGTCCTCGCCGCCAAAGTTCACCATGTCCAGACAACCGGGCGCGATCACCTGGGGGATGCCGCGTTCGCCGGCGGCGTCCAGACGCGTTGGACCGGCATCAAAGACGCCACCGCAGAGCTGGTCGGCCCATTCGGTGGTGGTGACGTCCAGCACGCCACGGATGAAGCCGTCGCGGATCAGCCCTTCCATCGTCTGCCCGCCGGAGCCAGTGGCGTGGAAGACAAGCACCTCATACCCGGCCTGCTCCAACTGCGCTCGGGCAGTGTCCACCAGCTTGGTGGTGTTGCCAAACATGCTTGCGGCCAGGAGTGGCTTCTCTTCGCGCGCGGGCTGGGCGGCTAACTGCGCCGCCGCCTCCACCGCGCCACAGATGGCGCCGGCGGCGTTGGTGAGCACGGCGCGAGAAATCCGGTTGATCCCGGCAACATCCACCACCGAGTACATCAGGGCGATATCTTTGGTGCCCACATACGGCGCGACGTTGCCCGAAGCGACCGTGGACACCAGCATCTTGGGCACACCCACCGGTAGCGCTCGCATCGCAGAGGACACCACCGCAGTTCCGGCGCTGCCGCCTAACCCGACGATACCGTCCAGTCGCCCCTCGTGGTGAAGCTTCGCCGCCACCTGGGCAGCGCCCTGAGCCATGACGCCAATCGCTGCGCCCCGATCCGCCGTGCGGCGCAGCTCTTCCAGCGACGTACCGCCCGCCTGCGCGACGTCGGACGCGTGGATGTCTGGTGCAAACTGGGGATCGCCCACCACACCAGTATCGATCACCTGTGGGCGGTGCCCGCGCGCCTCAATCACGTCTTTAATGAGGCGCGCTTCTTCTCCTTTAGTGTCCAGCGAGCACACAAGCGCGATGGCGCCCATGATTCTCTTTCCCCTTTCCCCGCCTGCCTTGCTACTTTTCGTACGTGCCTAAGCTATCGCTGGCTGCGCTACTCGTACGCAACCATCTCGCGGTTGGGGACTGAATAGCAGACAACCATCGCCGCGGGCTCTGTCCCAACGCTCTTGGCATCGTGCTTGACCCCGGCCGGCACGCGAATGGAGTCGCCGGGCCGTAGGCGGTACACCGCGTCCTCCAGGCTGTGATCGAGCTCGCCGGAGATGAGGTAGAGCACCTCCTCGCAATTGGGGTGCGCGTGCAGCGGGTTCTTGTGTCCCGGCTCAATCACCACGTAGCCCAGCGTCTGCGCCGCGCCCGGCGCGGTCTTCCCGCTGAACAGCCACTTAATGCGGTAGCCCCCGGCCGCAATGTCCGGCGTGGCGTCCGGCGCTCCTCGCGAGATGATCTCGCTCTCCGCGATCGTGCTCACCGTCTCGTTCGTCGTCTTACTTGTCATTCCTTGTCCTTACCCGGCCCACGAATAGTAAGCCCTGTTACCTGGTCCGCGGTCACTCTGGTACGCGCCAGCCGCGTCAGCCTTGTTACTCAGGAGCAAGCTCCACCATGTGGCCGGGACCCTGACAGAATGCCTCATGGACCTTCATCACTTCCAGCGCGTCTTCCAGTGTGCCGATTTGCACCGGGTTCCCGGCCATGGCTGCTTCCGTGAAGTGCAGCAGACTTTGGCCGTATCCCTGGATGAAGTTGTGGTCGTTGTAGAGCTGCCCCAGGGAAAGCTCCGGCTCCCAGTGCAGCGGACCATCGGCCAGCGGCGTGAGCGCATCCGCGGTCCGACCGTACGGGCCAGGTGACGCCTTTCGGTAGTAGGTCAGGCGCGCGGCGTTTTCCACAATCACGTTCGCCCCTTCCCCTACTGCCTCTACGCGCTCCAGCGGGCTGGTCCCCGACTTCGTCCGTGGAAACTGAAACGAGGCAACAGCACCGCTGCGGAACGTGGCGGCCACGACGCCGTTTCTTCCGGCTCCGTCTTGGAGAAGCAGCAGACTCTGCAAGGGACCTCCAATCCGCAAGGCAGCGCCAATGGGATGCCAGACGTGGCCAAGGCAGCTTCGCACCGCGGAATCTGAGAGGGGCAGCCCGGCGCGTGGCGGCGTATGCAGGGGGTAGCGAACGGAGACAGACGCCAGCGTGCCGAAGCCCGCCGATGGATCATCCACGATTTCACGCACGCGCGTGTACGTGGGATAGTGCATGGTCTTTATCCCCACACCCACGGTCTTGCCGGTGCGGTCCCGCTGGGCGATCAGCTCCCTGACTTCCGCGGACGTGGATGTCACAGGCTTGTCGCAGAAGACGTGGCAGCCGGCGTCCAGGCACTGCGCGATGAGGCGAGGCTGGATGGTGCGCCCGTCCGCTTCCAGCGCGTCGGTGCCAATCCAGACTGCGTCCGGCTGGCGCTCGCGGAGCAGCGCGGCCAGGTCATCGTAGGCTGCGTCTCCGGCGCCGAACTGGCGGGAGAAGGCCCGCGCGAGGGCAATCTCCGGATCCCAATGGGCAACGTATTCAACGGGCAAGAAAGGGAGCACGGGCAGGTAGTTGCGGAAGGTATGGCCGCTCGTACCCAGCACCGCGACTCGCAGACGCTCGGGTGCTTCATACGCAAAGACGACTTGCCGTCCCATCTGCCTATCCCTGTGTCCCAGGCGCTGTCCCAGGTGCCACGGCAGCCAGCTCTGGCGCAGGCGCGAGGCGGGGCAGCGTCACCTCGGTGCGATCAGGCGCACGGAACGCTTCATAGAGCTGCGTCAGATGCAGGGCGTCGCGCAGACCGGCGCGCGGCGGCTGCTTGCCCGCCCAGACGCACTCCACAAACTGGCTCAGCTCCTGGGCGTAGCCCTGTAAGAAGGAAGTCATGTTGTAGAGCTGGCCCAGGTTGAACTCTGGCTCCCAGTGGATGGGGGCCTGCGTGTCCGCGCCGAAGAAGTCAGGCGTCCGTCCGTAGCCTTGCTCCGGCGTGCCGCGCTTCCCGGGCCGGAAGTACGTCAGCTTTACCACATTGTCCACCACCACGCTGGCGCCCTTGCCAATCACCTCAAAGCGCTCGTTGGCTGAAGTGGAAGACTTGCCGCTAGTGCAGTGCAGCACGCCGACCGCACCACTCACAAAGCGCAGCGCCACAATGCCGCCCCCGTTCGAGGCGCGATCAAACCAGAGCGAATCGATGTCGCCCATCAGCAGATGAATGGCCGATGCCGGGTGGCAGAGGTCCAGGTTGATTGGCTGCTTGGGAGGTTCGCGCCGCTGATCGGGCGGCGCCAGCCGCAGCGGATAGGTGCTGTTCATTGACGTTGCGCCGCCAAACTCCGGCGAGTCGATGATCTCCTTTGCCTTCACAAGCGCGGGGAAGAAGTAATGCTTGTAGCCCACCTGGACCGTGCGACCGGTGCGCTGCTGCGTCGCCAGCATATGCTCCACTTCAGTCGCGGTCGCCGCGGGCGGCTTCTCCATCCATACGTGGAGACCGCGCTCCATGGCAGCGATGGCAAAGTCACGGTACTGCGGGAGGCCATCACTGAAGCCGAGCACCAGGAGCACGGCCTCCACGCCCGCTCCTGGCGCCCAGGCCAACATGTCCTCATAGCTGCTGAAGGAGTGCTCGGCCCCAAACGTACGCGCGTAGGCTTCCGCGCGGCCGACGTCTATGTCACACGTCGCCACCAGATCCACCGGGAGGTAGTTGAGAGCGGGAAGGATGTTGCGGAACGCATGGCCGCCGCAGCCTACCAAGCACACTTTGAGGCGTCGCTGGTACTCGTGACGAAACAGGAAATCCATGTACTGCGCTCCTGACACGGCTACCCGGCGCTTTGTGCCCAACGGAGATTGGGTACTTGCCAGCATCCGCGGGATGGACTATAGTGCGCCCATTCTGCCTAATGCAACGTACTGTGTCTTGTATACATTCGCTAAAGAGAGCGATCCGGTGGTGATGGTGACATGAGCGAGAGCATTGAGCAGCTCAAGCATCAGACACTTCACCAGCGGGTGTATGAGCGCCTTTTGGGGCTGGTGATTGATGGCGTGCTCGCGCCGGGAGAGCCGATTGACGAGCAGGCACTCTCGTCTCGCCTTGGCGTGAGCCGCACCCCAGTCCGGGCGGCGATTGCGCGGCTGACCCAGGAGGGGTTGGTGGTGACGCTGCCCTACCGCGGCGCGTCGGTACGCCAGTTTGCAGTAGAGGAGATTGACGGACTTTACGAGGTCCGCGCCGCCTTGGAAGGGTTGGCGGCACGCAAGGCGGCGCAGCGTCTCTCCGCGGAGGGACTGGAGACCATCCGCGCCATTCTTGACGAGTGCCAGGAGGCGCTTGAGGTAGGCGACGTGGACGCGTTTGGACAGGCCGACGCGCGTTTCCATCGCGCGCTCGCCGAGGCGGCCGGGAACTTGACGCTGGTGGAAGCACTAGACGGACTGCGTCTACGGATCAACCTATTCCGTGACCTCGCCAACCGTGAGCCGGGCCTCCCGGAGCGCACCGCGCGCGAGCGCGCGCTCATCCTGGACGCGCTAGAGCGGCGTGACAGCGACGCCGCGGGTCAGTTGTTGGAGCAGCACATCAACTCGGTCAAGCAAACGGTGCTGCACCAACTCACGGAACGAGCGAAGTAGCGCAACGCCACGACACTAAGCAGCGCAGCACAGACGTCACGCATGGAGGGATGCTATGAGAACCGAAACTGAACCTGGCACTACCAACCGCCCTGGGGCGGTGGGAATATCGCTCAGCCGGCGAGGCATGATGCGAACGCTCATCGGAACCGCCGGCGCCGTGGGGGGCGCAACCGGTGTGTTGAGCCTGGCGGCATGCGGTGCGGTTGGTTCCGGCGATGGCACGCCAAAGACGGCCGCATCGGGCAAGGTGCTGATGTGGCAAGAAGGCACAAGCGAGCTCGCCAAACAGACGTGGACCGCCATGGCCGCGTCGTTCAAGGAAGCCAACCCCAAGATCGATCTGACGTTTGATGCGACGCCGCCCGGCACGGGGCAGACGCGCGACGACAAGCTCTTTGCATCGCTGGCGGCGGGTACCGCCTGGGATGTCTGGCAGCGCGACATCCCGCCGAGCTACCAGCAGCCGCTGGTGGATAAGAAGGCGGTCCTAGCGCTGGACGAGTACTACGCCAACATGCCCAACCTCAAGCGGATCCACCCGTGGGCGCGGAACCGCAGCAAACTCTCCGGCAAGACGTGGGGCGTCCCACACGAGATCGAGTTTGTTCCGGTTTTCTACAACAAGAGCTCGTGGCAGAAAGCTGGGATCAAAGAGGCGCCCAAGACCTGGGACCAATACCTGAGCTTGAACCGTACGCTCAAGGCGTCCGGCGTGCAGCCAATGAACATCGCCAAGGGACGCACCAACCCCGGTCACAACTACAGGTAGTACTGCACACAATAGCGTTCTCTTCGTCTGGACCGACCGCGACAGCGTTGACGGTGCACGAGAGTTGGTCGCAGCATAATGGTTATGCCCGAAGTTTGGCGCGCGGCGGTGCTCCCGCCGCGCGCCGCTTCGCGCGGGTGTAGTCACGTTGCATGTGGTCTGCGTTCGAAAAGCGCATCGTCGGGTGGGCGTCGTTCCACGACGTGACGCGAGCCTCCCATGGCTGGCCTGGCCGATCGTGCACAAACGCCACCACCTGGCTCGCCGGCCGCTTGGGGGCGCGTCGTCGTGTCGCTTTGGGCGTAGGCGTAAGCCACTTCAGAAGCAAGGCGTAGAACGTGGCGACGGTAGTTGGGCTCACGCTAGGATGGACGCGGAGCTCGACGTAGCTCAAATCGAACGGGCCGTATTGGCGCGGCCGAACGTCCCATCCGAGGCGACGTAGCGGCGGGGGTTCCCCACTGAGCAGAAAGTTGGGCACGTTAGTGTCCCAGCCTATTCTGCTCACCAACCCCTGAGCGACGCCATGAAAGGCTCGCAGAGCGGCGTCTTGCTCTCCCGTTTGCGCGGCGTGGCGCATCTTCTGGTCTAGCCACCGGTCGGCTTCCCTTTCGGAGAGCAACTTGCCGTTGAGGTGGGTCTGTCGGAAGTCCCGCACCTCCTGCGTAGCGGCAGCGTGGTCTGCGACCAGCCGCTCGAGCACCCGTATCTGCTCGTTTGGCGGGATGTCCTGCGGCGGTTTCGGCGGTTTCGGCGACTGGCTGACTGGGGCCCTTCGAAGCCGAGCGAGGTCTCGGTATTCCTGCGCTAGCCAGCTGATGGGGGCGCCGTCCTTGATGACATCGTGTACCCAGCCCTTCGATTCCATATGCACGAAGATGTCAGGATCTACCGCCCTCCTGATGAACCTCTGGAGGGCTTCTTTAACCTGATCGATCGTCTCATACCGCCGTGGCACTGTACCTCCTGACTGACAGATAAGACTGTCGCTACGTGTCAGTTTACGATAAAAGTGGACAACGTTCCAAGCGGCAGACACCAGGAGCACGGTATGGCAAACAACGCGGGGGTCATCTTGCGCACAGCGCGTGCAGTAGCGGGCGTGACTCAGGCGGAGCTGGCGCGTAAGGCCGGGATTCGGCGCAGCCGTCTGTCGGAGATGGAGCACGACCACCGCAGGGTAAGACCCGAGGTAGCGCTCCGTCTATGGCAGGCACTTGTGCTGGACGGGGCACCTGCGGGGGTGCAGCGCGCCAACCGGATAGGCCCGGTGGCATGAGCGCATCGAAGCGGACCGTGCTCCCAATCGATGCGCGTATACGCCTACTCGATTGGTTGTTCGCGGAGCGTCTCTTCCGGCCGCTGCCTGCCAGCGCCGACGCGCGCCGCCCTCGCGCTACAGAGGGCAAGGACCATCGGGCGCCTCACGCCTGAATCAAAAACGCCCGCGCATTGGGCCGTGAACCCGCGCGGGCGCTTCAGTAAGGAACACATCAATGGTAACTCAGAACCGTCCCACTCGCTATCCCACAACGACCAGGTACCCAGCGCCACGCCAGCGGTGGACACCCCGTCCCTGGCTCGCCGTCCGCACGATCGATCACCGATCCAGGAGCTGGACATGAGGCGCACCACCCATCTCCACTGCGGCGGGTGTGGCAGCAAGGTGCGCCGCGCCTTCTGGGGACTGGCCGATCCCGGCGGTGGGCGGCACCGCTGCGGCGGCGGCATCCTGGACGTCTTCGGCTGCGTTGGGTGTGCGCATCCGGTGCTCGAGCTACCGAACGGCCGGCGCGTTGACTGGCTCACGAGTCGTCAGCACGTGTGCGAGGCGTGGGCGCGATGACCACCGCGCTGATGATCGCGTGCCCGCGGTGCGGCACGTTCGCGGAAGTCGATCCGGGAAACCAGTTCGTCCGGTGGACGTGCTGCGATGCCGTGGAGCGCAAGGACGGCTTCCACGCGCGACTGAACGGATCAACCAACGGCCACGCGAGCGTCGACCCTCTGGACGGCGCCGCACTGCTTGATGACGTTGAGGCGTTTCTGTCTCGCTTTGTGGCCTATCCGTCCGAGCACGTGCTCGTGGCGCACGCGCTGTGGATCGCGCACGCGCACCTGATGGACGCGTGGGAGTCCACGCCGCGTATCGCGTTCCTCTCGCCGGAGCCCGCATCGGGCAAGACCCGCGCGCTAGAGGTGACGGAGCTGCTGGTACCGCGCCCTGTCGAGGCGGTCAACGTCACACCGGCCTACTTGTTCCGCAAGGTGGGCGACGCGGAGGGTCGACCCACCATCTTGTACGACGAGATTGATACCGTCTTCGGCCCTAAGGCCAAGGACAACGAGGAAATCCGCGGCCTGCTCAACGCGGGGCACCGCGTGGGCGCCGTTGCCGGCCGGTGCGTGGTGCGCGGCAAGGTGATCGAGACGGAGGAAATCCCGGCCTACTGCGCGGTGGCCCTCGCCGGACTCGGCGGCCTGCCGGACACCATTCTGTCCCGCTCCATCAACGTGCCCATGCGCCGGCGTGGACCAACCGAGCGGATTGAGCCCTACCGCCGCCGGGTGCACGCGCCAGCCGGGCACGCCATCCGGGAGCAGCTCGCGCGCTGGGCGGACACCGTCCGCGAGAAGGCGCACGACACCCGCCCCGACTTGCCAGAGGGTATCGAGGACCGCGACGCGGACAAGTGGGAGTCCCTGTTCGCGGTGGCCGAGCTCGCCGGCGGGACGTGGCCGGAGCGGACGAAATGTAGCGCTGTAGCGCTTGTAGCGCATTCTCGACGGGAGACTCCCAGCCTGAACGTGCGGTTACTTATTGACCTGCATGATGTCTTCCGTGCGTACGGCGCCCCCGCCGAGCTCACGACCGAAGTCATCATGACCGACCTGATGAAATTGGAAGAGGCGCCCTGGAACGAGGTGAATAGAGGAAAGCCGCTGACGGCGCGGGGCCTGGCGCAGCGGCTTAAGGGCTACGGCGTGCAGTCGCACGACCTGCGGACCGGGACCGACC
>Ga0136611_10001814_pt1 | contig 14828 bp, 16 predicted proteins | sample AntDrymUQ2232306_2_FD_106645 | JGI IMG/M metagenome (GOLD analysis project Ga0136611, IMG submission 106645) | Polar desert sand microbial communities from Dry Valleys, Antarctica - metaG UQ223 (23.06) | ecosystem: Environmental > Terrestrial > Soil > Desert | place: Antarctica: Dry Valley...
CGCCGGCTGCATGCGCGGCCGCACCATGTACGTCATCCCGTTCGTAATGGGTCACGTCGAGTCCGAGCACCCCATGTTCGGCATCGAGATCACCGACTCCGCCTACGTCACCGTGTCCATGCGCGTGATGGCCCGGACCGGCAGCAGGGTGCTGCGCCGGATGGAGGAGCTCTCCGCCGAGTTCGTCCCCGCCCTGCACAGCGTCGGCATGCCCCTCGAACCCGGCCAGGCCGATGTCACGTGGCCGTGCAACGACACCAAGTACATCGTGCAGTTCCCCGAGGAGCGGGCGATCTGGTCCTTCGGCTCCGGCTACGGCGGCAACGCGCTGCTGGGCAAGAAGTGCTTCGCCCTGCGCATCGCCTCGGTGATGGCCCGCGACGAGGGCTGGCTGGCCGAGCACATGCTGATCCTCAAGCTGACCAGCCCCGAGGGCGTGGTCAAGTTCATCACCGCGGCATTCCCGTCCGCCTGCGGCAAGACCAACCTCGCGATGCTGGAGCCGACCACCCCGGGCTGGAAGGTCGAGACCCTGGGCGACGACATAGCCTGGATGCGCATCGGTGCGGACGGGCGCCTGTGGGCGGTCAACCCGGAGTTCGGCTTCTTCGGCGTCGCGCCCGGCACCAACGAGAAGACCAACCCGCACGCCATGTCGACCATCAACAAGGGCAACTCCGTCTTCACCAACGTCGCGCTCACCGAGGACGGCGACATCTGGTGGGAGGGCCTGGAGAACACTCCCGAGCACGCCACCAGCTGGAAGGGGGAGCCCTGGACGCCCGACAGCGACGAGCTGTCGAGCCACGCCAACAGCCGCTACTGCACGCCGATCAAGCAGTGCGACATCCTGGCGGCGGAGTACGACGACCCGCGCGGCGTCCCGATCGACGCCATCCTCTTCGGTGGTCGCCGCAAGACGACCGTGCCGCTTGTCTTCGAGGCCCGCGACTGGACGCACGGCACCTTCCTGGGCGCCACGCTCTCCAGCGAGACCACCGCGGCCGCGACCGGAGCCGTCGGCGTGGTGCGGCGCGACCCGATGGCGATGCTGCCGTTCATCGGCTACAACGCCGGCGACTACCTCGACCACTGGGTCAACGTCGGCAAGCAGAACGACGCCGCCAAGCTGCCGAAGGTCTACTACGTCAACTGGTTCCGCCGCGACGCCGAGGGCGACTTCCTGTGGCCCGGGTTCGGCGAGAACAGCCGCGTCCTGAAGTGGGTCGTGGAGCGCCTGGAGGGCAAGGCCGCGGCCGTGGAGACCCCGATCGGCTACGTGCCCACCAGCGAGAGCCTCGACGTCGACGGCCTCGACATGACCCCGGAGGAGGTCTCAGCCGCACTGATGGTCGACCCCGACGAGTGGCGGGCCGAGCTGCCGCAGATCCAGGAGTGGTTCCACAAGTTCGGTGACGACCTGCCCACCGTCCTGTGGACGGAACTCGACGGACTCCGGGAGCGCCTCGGCTCTTGAAGACCCCGCACAGATAGACTTCCACGCATCGTGTTCAGGCGGGGCCTCACTCATTCTTGAGTGAGGCCTCCTGCTGTCTGTCACAGTGAAGGCACAGAATCTCGGTGTCAGGGTCGCGACCTGGAGGAGGGCTGTCACGTGCAGGGCTTCGGTCCCGACGATCGCGCACTCTTCGAGGAGCGGGCCACCGCGCTCTACGAGGCTGCGGTCAACGACGGCGGTCTTGCCATCGACGACCCCCGGATCCGTCCCGGCGGTGAGGCTCGTGAGGCCTTCGACCTGCTCGTGTCGCTGGGCCTGCTGATCCACGACCAGGAGGCCGGCCTTCACCAGCCGGTCGACCCGTCGGCCGTCCAGGCACGCGTGGTCGCCCCGATGAGCCAGCAGGGCGCCGAGCTGCTCTCCGAGTCGTCCGCCTGGGCCCAGAACTTCGGCACGCTCGCCCACGCCTGGCGACGTTCGCCCGGGGCCAGCCGAGGCCCGTTCACCGAGCTGCAGGGCAGTGCCACCAACGTCTTCATCACCTCGCTGGTCGCCGACGCCGAGACCGAATTGCTCACCGCGCAGCCACAGACTGGGCGCAATGCGCCGACTCTCGCCGCCGCGGCTCAGCGCGACATCGCCGCCTTGGACCGCGGGATCAAGATGCGCACGCTCTACCAGCACTCGGCCCGCCGTAGCTCCAGCACCCACGACTACGTCGTGGCGGTGACCAAGCGTGGCGCTGAGGTCCGTACCCTCGACGAGTTCTTCAACCGGTTGATCGTCGTGGACCGGCGGGTGGCGGTGATCCCGGGCAAGGCCGCCGCCCAGAGCGCTCTGGCCGTCCGCGAGCCGCTGGTGGTCGACTACCTTGTCGACATGTTCGAACGGCACTGGGAGCGAGCTCGCCCCTACGCCAACCGCGAGACCACCATGTTGCGCGAGGTTGCCGCCGAGCAGCGGGCGATGACGATCCGGATGCTGATCGAGGGCCATGCGGACCCGAGCAGTGCCAAACGCCTCGGCGTCAGCCCGCGCACGTACGCCGGCTACGTGGCGGACCTCAAGACGGAGTACGAGGCGGAGACCCGCTTCCAGCTCGGCTACACCATGGGTCACATGGGCATCTCGGGCCAAGAGCGCTCAGACGGGTCCAAGCCGGAGAAGTGAGCACCGGGTCGCGGATGCGTCGGCGCTGACCGATCGGACCTGTGCCCGAAATCGCCACGAGGGCAGAGACTAGGTCTCTGCCCTCGGGCAACTGAGACGCGCCGGGGGGATGGCATTCAGGGCCGCAAAGTGGGGGGGTGGGCCCTTCCGTCTCAGGGATCTTCAGTTGTGTCGTTCAGGTCTAGGTGATACTGGTCGGCTCAGGGCCAGCCCGTGTCACGGTACGAGATAGGCCATCCCGTGTCGCGAGCGGCGTCCGCGGGAGCGGCAGCAATGACGATGCCGCTGATGCTGACGATGCCGGTGACCAGTGCGATAGTTGCGCGCCGTACGTAGTTCATCGCTGGTTAATCCCTCCACTATTCATGAATCAAGAAGACCTTTGCTGGAAAGCCTTCGTGATCAAGAGCCCTGCTGGTTGAGCCCCTGTGAGTACTAGTCTGGGGCCGAAAACCACGACAAGGTGCAAAACGTTGGCTCAGAAATCTGCATTGCATGTTTCTGCAAATCTGGCGTGTCGAGCACCCCGGGTGACGGGGAGGGGTTCGGGAGGGTGTAACACCCCCGGTCCGGACCGATCAGGACGATACCGGACCAGGGGCGACTGGCGGAGGCGGCGGGATTTGAACCCGCGAGAGGTTTGACCCTCAACCCGCTTAGCAGGCGGGCGCCATAAACCGGACTAGGCGACGCCTCCCGACAGCCCGGGACAGGCTACTAGGCGGCCCGGATCGTCACCAATCAGCCTCACCAGCGGCGTGCGGTCACCGTTGTCCCCGCGCGAGACGAGTGCGGACATCGGTCTCGAACCGCTCCGGGTCACCCGCCAGCACCTCGGTGGGGATGGTCGTCGTGCGCCCGTCGAGCAGCCGCAGCACCACACAGTGACTGCCCGCGACCGTGCGGGTGCCGGCGTCCCGGACGTCCACCCAGCGCGCGGAGGTGGCGCCGGCTCCGCGGACGAACCGGACCCGGTAGCCGACGTCGTCGAGCCGCACCACCCGGGCCCTGCGGGTGACCCACCAACCGGCGACTCCCACGCCCAGCACCCCGGCGACGGCCACCACGATGACCGTGACCACGGGTAGCAACGCGAGGGCAACCACCGCCGTGGCGGCGAAGACCAGCACGCCAACCCCGGCCAGAGCCACGCCCAGAAGGCGGGCGGCGAGGGCCGGGGCGACCCGATAGTCGGACACGTGGTCAGGAGTCACCCCCGCATTGAACAAGAGGGCGAGCCCGGTCCGACGAGCGGCCCTTGTGGACCTCGGCTCCGGAGGTCCACACTCGGAAAATCCACCCGCTCCTGGCCGACCGGGAGGCTCCCCCGTGACCAGCCCCAGATTCGCCCTCCGAGACCTCGCGGTGGCGCTCGACGCCCCACGCCGCCCCGGCGCGTCGCTCGGCACGTGGCGGTGGTCGGTCCGGCAGCAGCTGGCCTCGGTACGCGACCTGCTGGTCAGCGAAACCGCCCAGCACGAGGACACCTGGCTCGCCGCCCGCGGCGGCACCGTGCTGCGCGAACGCAACGCCTTGCTGGGCAGGTTGTCCACCCTCGGACCCCTGGTGCTGGAGGCCGAGGACGTCGGGCCCGTGCGGGTCGAGCTCAAGCGCCTGCTCGCCGACGTCCACCATCACCTGCAGCGGCTCCACGACCTGGCGTACGACGAGGTCGAGCTGGAGCTCGGCGGCTCCGAGTAGAGCGCGAGCCCCACTCTCCTAGACTCAGCACCGGCCGGGACCGCCACCAACGGGTCCGGGTCTGGAGGGGTGCCGGAGCGGCCGATCGGAACCGCCTTGAAAGCGGTCGCTGGCAGTGATGTCAGCCGCGGGTTCGAATCCCGCCCCCTCTGCCGATGGAGTTCTAGAGCAAGGGCTCGGTGCGTCGCGCCTCGGGGCGCACCGCCGCGGCCTGCTCGGCGCGGTTGGCCCGACCCCCCCGGGAGCCGCCGAGCAGCAGGTCGACGCGGATGACGAGTACACCGACGAGCAGGCCCAGGACCAGGCTGTAGACCTCGGTCAGGGCCGAGTCGAGGAGCGTGAAGGCCGGGTCGGCCAGCACGTGCGTGATCGGCACCAGACCGGCCACCCCGAACGAGCAGGCCCACCAGCCCTGTCGTCGCCGGGCCCGCAGGTGGCAACCCCACATCAGCGCGGGGACGCCGACCAGCGCCTGCATCGGCCGGGGGACGGCGCCGAGGTTGGCGACGCTCCACGACGCCGCGTCGAGGATCCCGGACACCAGTGCGGGAGTGCCGTAGAGCCGCAGCAGCTCGGCGTACGCGATCGCGAGACCGAGCCCCGCACCGCCCACCAGGATCGCCACCAGACCGCGCCGGCCGAGCCCGTGGAAGCCGGCGCCGAGACGGTAGACGAGGCCGAACACGATCAGCAGGGCCAGCGCGAGGGTCATGTTCTCGAAGCGGCCGAGCGCGACCAGGGGCTGGTAGCCGACGGCCGCCACCGCCCCGATGGTCGCGACCACGAAGGCGATCAACACCTCGCGGGCCGCGTGCACCACCTTCACGGCCGGCACGGTGACCATGACGGCGAGCACAGCGCTCATCGAGCAGGTCAGCACGGACGCCCCGCTGCGCAGGGCCTCGCGGTCCACGAGCAGGACCACGACCCCGATGACCAGGGCGAGCGTGCCGAAGACGACCGGGCGACCTCCGGTGCGGGCGGCGAGGGCCCAGGCGTACGCCGCGCTCACCAGCACCGAGCCGGCCGTGGTGAGGTCCGGGGGGCCGAGACGGAGTGCGCCGGCGACGAGCGCCGCCGTCCCCGTCAGCACGAGCAGGACCCAGCCCACGACCAGCAGCGGGCCGGTCACCAACCCCGCCAGCGTGCGTTTGGCGGCCGGGCGGGGGGCCATCCGGCGTCCGCCCCGGGCGCCCGGCCGGCGGCCGGTGCTGGAGGGGGGACTGGGCGTGGCCACGGGCAGGAAGGCTACAACCGGCGGTTGAGCAGCGACGGGTTGGTACGACGGGCCTCGTCGAGGTCCGCGCGCGCCAGCACGGCGGTGACGACCTGATCGTCCACGCCGGCCTCGGCGACCACGTCACCGAGCGGGCCGACGACCACCGAGTGGCCCGAGTAGCGGGGACCGGGCTGGCCGGCCGCGACGACGTACACCGTGTTCTCGACCGCCCTGGCGCGGGCCAGGGTGAGCCAGTGGTCGACCTTGCGCGGACCGGCCACCCAGGCGGCCGGGACGACGAGGACCTCGGTCCCGGCGTGGACCAGGGCGCGCGCCAGCTCGGGGAAGCGCAGGTCGTAGCAGGTCATCAGGCCGAGCCGGAAGCCCGCGACGTCGACGGTCACGGCGGACGGCTCACCGGCGCGGACCCGGTCGGACTCGCGGTAGCCGAAGGAGTCGTAGAGGTGGATCTTGCGGTAGACCGCGTCCGCGTCACCCCGCACCACCAGGGTGTTCCAGGGACGCTGGGGGTCGGGCGAGGTCTCGAACATCCCGGCCACGACCGTGGTGCCGTGGTCCGCGGCGGCCCGGCCCACTGTCGTCACGAAGGGCCCGTCGAGAGGCTCAGCGTGCGGCGAAAGGTCGGAGCCCGGCTCGCCGAAGTCCCGCTGGGTGGCCTCGGGGAAGACGACCAGGTCCACGCCGTCCGGCGTCAGCGCGGCGACCGCGGACCGGTTGTCGGCGGGGTCGAGGGAGGCGGCGCGCTGGATGAGCGCGACGGAGAGCTTCTCGGTCACTCCGCCAGCGTAGGGGTGGGAGGATCGCTGCGTGCCCGGGACCTTCAGCGCGGTCGTGCTCGCCGGCGGGACCGGTGCCCGGCTCGACGGCGCCGACAAGTCCTCCCTCGAGCACGACGGCCGCACCCTGCTCGAGCACTGCCTCGCCGCGCTCGTCGACGCCCACGAGGTCGTGGTGGTCGGGACCGCGGTCCCTACGTCACGCCCGGTCACCTTCACCCGCGAGGACCCCGCCGGGGGCGGTCCGGCCGCGGGGCTGCTCGCCGGCCGGGACGCCCTGATCCTCACCCCCGACCTGCTCGGGGTGCTGGCGGTCGACATGCCGCACGTGTCGGCCGCGACGTTCCGGCGGCTGCGGGAGGCGTCGCCGGGCGCCGACGGGGCGTTCCTGGCCGACACCGACGGCCGTCGTCAGCTCGCCGGGGTCCTCGACCCAGCCCGGCTGGCCGGCCGCGAGGCGGTGGTCGCGCCCCGCCCCGAGGACCGCCACGGCCTGTCCGTGCGGACACTCCTGGACGGGCTCGACCTCGCGCTGCTGGCGCCGGAGGGACGGGAGGCGACCGACGTCGACACCTGGGACGACGTCCGGGACCTGCGGACGGAGCCATGAGCGGTCGGCGGCCGCCGCAGACAACTGTCGCCACGCACTTGCACGCTGCCCTCGACTTCTAGGACTGTGGGGTCCGTGAACCTCCACGACTGGATCGACGAGCTGTCCGACGTCCTGGACGTCGACACCGAGGTCGACGAAGCACTGGTGCTGGACCTCGCCCGGGTGGCCGCGCACAGTGTGGAGCGGCGGGCGGCACCGATCACGACGTACCTGCTCGGCTTCGCCGCCGGCGCCCAGGACGCCGACCCCGCAGCGATCGAGGCCCTCGCGGCCAAGGCCCAGCTGCTGGCGGACGGCTGGGACCGGCCCGCCGACGCACCGGACCCCGTCGACGTCAACGTCCCGGTGCCCGACGACAGCACGGTCGACCACACCGACGATCGCTTCGAGGAATGAGAGCAGTGGTGGCCGCCGAGCCCGGCGGCCCCGAGGTCCTCGGCGTACGTGAGGTCGACGACCCCCACGCCGGTCCGGGTGAGGTGTTGCTCGAGGTCGCCGCGGCCGGGGTCAACCGCGCCGACACCCTCCAGCGTCGGGGCCACTACCCCCCGCCGCCGGGGGCCTCGGACGTGATCGGCCTGGAGTGCAGCGGCACGGTCGCGGCCGTCGGCGAGGGCGTGACCGAGTGGGCCGTGGGCGACGAGGTCTGCGCGCTGCTCGCCGGTGGAGGCTACGCCTCCAGGGTCGTCGTACCCGCCGGGCAGGTCCTGCCCGTGCCCGCCGGGGTCGACCTCGTCACGGCCGCGACCTTGCCGGAGGTCGCGGCGACGGTGTGGTCCAACGTGTTCATGGTCGCCAACCTCCAGCCCGGCGAGGCTCTCCTCGTGCACGGCGGCGCAGGTGGCATCGGCACGTTCGCGATCCAGCTCGCCGCCGCCCTGGGCGCCCGCGTCTTCGCCACGGCGGGCTCCGTGGAGAAGGTCGCGCTGTGCCGGGAGCTCGGTGCCGAGGACGCGTTCGACTACCGGGAGCAGGACTTCGTCGAAGAGGTACGCCGCGCGACCGGCGGCGCCGGGGCCGACGTCGTCCTCGACGTCATGGGCGCGTCCTACCTCGGCCGCAACGTCGCCGCCCTGGCGACGTCGGGGCGGCTGGTGGTGATCGGTCTGCAGGGCGGGGCCACGGGCGAGCTCGACCTGGGTGTGCTGCTCCGCAAGCGGGGGGCCGTCATCGCGACCGCGCTGCGATCCCGGCCCGTGGCCGAGAAGTCCGCGATCTGCGCGGCGGTGCGCGAGCACGTCTGGCCGCTGGTCGCCGAGGGGCGGATCCGCACGATGCGGCACAGCACCTTCCTGCTGGCCGAGGCCGGCGCGGCGCACGCCCTTATGGAAGCCGGCACCCACAGCGGCAAGATCGTGCTGACCGTCGGGGCGGCCTGACCCCGGCTCCCGTAGGGTCGGGGGCATGACTCAGAACGGTCCCGATCCCACCCCGCAGACCGACGAGGAGCCCACCGTCGTGATCGTGGGTCCCGACGGCCAGCCGGTCGCACAGGTGCCCGCGAGCGCGCTCGCCGGTCTGGAGAACGGCGGTGAGAACGGTGAGGACGGTGAGCCGCACTTCACCGACTTGGTCGAGCAGCCCGCGAAGGTGATGCGGATCGGCAGCATGATCCGTCAGCTGCTCGAGGAGGTGAAGGCCGCGCCCCTCGACGAGGCCAGCCGCAACCGCCTCAAGGAGATCCACCAGGCCTCCATCAAGGAGCTGGAGTCCGGGCTGGCCCCTGAGCTCGTCGAGGAGCTCGACCGGCTCTCGCTGCCCTTCACCGAGGGCGCGACGCCGTCCGACTCCGAGCTTCGCATCGCCCAGGCCCAGCTCGTCGGCTGGCTCGAGGGGCTCTTCCACGGCATCCAGACCGCGATCTACGCCCAGCAGATGGCCGCCCGCGCCCAGCTGGAGCAGATGCGCCGCCAGCTCCCGCCCGGGTCCAGCCAGATGGGCATGGCGCCGCAGGGCCAGCGCCTGCCGGGGCAGGGCGACGAGGAGCAGCCCCACCCCGGTCCCACGGGTGGGATGTACCTGTAGGCCGCTGCGGTCCTTGCTCGGCTGCGCGCCGCGCTGCACGCAGCACCTGGTCCGATGTGCAGGCAGTTCGCCCGTGGATCAGGCCCCTCCACCGTCACCCGAAGGCGCACTCGGGCGAACTGCCGACGAGTCGGACCAGCTGCCGGCCCTGACGAGCCGGTCTACCTCCGGGAGCCGGCGAGGCGGACGAGCACCAGGCCCAGCAGGCCCAGGAGCGCCACGGCTGCCCCCGGCGCGGCCAGCCGCCCGACGCTCTGCGGGCCGGTCGACTCGACGGCGGTCAGCTCCAGCTCGGGCAGCTCGTTGTCGGGCACCATCTGCTTGCCGGAGCCCAGCGCTCGCTCGACCTCGGCGACCAGCTCGTCCGACGCGGACGCGGAGCCGCCGCAGGCGCCGGCCCGGAAGCCGGCGTCGCGGGCGGTGGCGAAGAAGACGTACGCCGACCCGGCCGGCAGGTTGCCCAGCCCGCAGGTGGCCCTCGACCGGGCCGAGGACACCTGGACGGTCTCGGTGACCACGGTGCCCTCCTGCTTGTAGACGCGATCGACGTCGACGACGTAGGTGAAGAGTCCCTTGATCTTGCCGCTCTCGTCGGGCTCGGGCTTGCGGGTCTCGCGGACGGTGCCGGTGAAGACCGCGTCGGCGTCCCCGGCGTGCTGCATGGTCCCGGTGTCGGTGCACGAGCACGCGGCCTGCGCCGGGGCCTGCACGAGCAGCACCCCGGCACAGACGGCGACGAGCGCGAGCACGGGGCCAAGGACGACTGGGCCGAGCAAGCGGGTCATCCCGCCAGCCTACTGAGATCGAGGTCGAACAGTTCCGCCAGCGCCACCGCGACGCCGTCGTCGTCGTTGCGGGGGGCGACCCGGCCGGCCGCCGCGAGGACGGTGGGGTGCGCGTTCGCCACGGCGTACGACGTGCCCGCCCAGGCGAGCATCGGCAGGTCGTTGGGCATGTCGCCGAACGCGACCACCTCGGCGGCACCGATCCCGAGGTCGGCCGCGACCAGCGCGAGCGTCGAGGCCTTGGTGACGCCGGGGGCGCTGATCTCCAGCAGCGTCGCGGAGGACGACCAGGTGATGACCGCGAGGTCGCCGACGACCTCCGCAGCGCGGTCCCAGAAGGCCTGGGCGTCCAGCTCCTCGTGGCGCGCCAGCAGCTTGACGGCCGGTGTGTCGAACAGCTCCTTCAGTGCGCCGCGACGGCTCCCGTCCGGGACGCGGTGGCGCTCCAGGAACCCGGACTCCAGGCCGATCCCGGCGAGGGTCTCGACCGCGAAGGTCGATCCGGGCACGGCTCCACGGATCAGCCGCGCCACCTCCAACCCGGTCTCCGCGGTCATCGCGTGCAGGTCGCGGACCTCGTGGCGGTGCACGTCCCAGACCAGGGCACCGTTGGAGACGATCGCGAGCCCGTGCTCGCCCACGTGCTCGAAGACGTCCTCCGCCCATCGCAGCGGCCGACCGGTCACGAACACCACGACCACGCCGCGGTCCTCGAGCGCGGTCAGCACGGCGCGGGTGCGCGCGGTCACGCTGCCGTCGGAGTGCACGAGGGTGCCGTCGAGGTCGGTGGCGACCAACCGGGGGAAGGTCATCCGGCGTCCAGGACGGTGATCGTGACGGCAGGCTCGTCGTCCTCGGCGACGCCCTCCGCGTTGCGGACGGCCTTCTTCACCGGGAGGACGTAGCAGCCGCTGGCACTGTCGGGGAACACGCTGGTGCGCCAGACCGACGTGCCGGCCGCGACCTCCACGCGCACCGAGCCGAAGCCGGTCGTGAGGCCGTCGGTGAGCTCACGGATCTCCTGGCTCGGGCCCGCCGGCACCGACACGTTGCACCAGGCGCCGGGCTCCGCGGTGGCCCGGGCCTGCCACCGCCAGAGCGGCGCGGTGAACGTGAAGACCGCCTCGCTCACGGCACTCGAAACCAGCGCTCGATCTCCACGGCCGCACCGTCGTCGTAGACCGACTTGGTGGTGGCGTCGGCGGCCGCGTGGACATCCTCCACCGCCTGGCCCATCGCCACCCCGCGACCCGCCCACTGGAGCATCTCGATGTCGTTGCGTCCGTCGCCGATGGCCAGCACGTCGGCCGCCTCGACGTCGAGGCGCTCGATGACGTGGGCGAGGCCGGAGGCCTTGGACACACCCATCGGAGCCAGGTCGAGCCAGGCGGTCCAGCCCACGATGTAGTCGGTGCCGTGCAGTCCGAGCTTGCTCGCCAGGTCCACGAAGTCCTCGGCGGTGGCAGCCGGGTCGCGGATGATGACCCGGCTGACCGGCTCGGCGACCATCTGGTGCACCGAGGTGATGAACTGGACCCCGGAGAGCTCGCCGTGCGGGAAGGGCTTGCTCACCCGGTAGCCGCGGCCGCGCTCCTCGATCGCCACCAGGGCCCGCGGGTGGTGCTCGAGCACGGCATGCACCGCCGGGGCGGCGTCGAACTTCTCCTCGTGGACGATCTCGACCGGCTTGTAGCGGAAGACGACCGCGCCGTTGGAGGCCACCACCCAGAGCCGGTCAGCGCCTTCGCGCGGCAGGTGGAGCAGGTCCGCGATCGTGGTCATGCCGTGCGGTGACCGGCCGCTGGCGAGCACGATGTGGGCGCCGGCGTCGAAGGCGCGGTGCACCGCGTCGTACACCCGCGTCGGGATGACCTCGTAGGTCTGGCCGGCTCCCTCGACCCACTTCAGCAGGGTGCCGTCGATGTCGAGCGCGACGACCTTCGGCTGCCAGTCGGCTGGTCGACCCTCGGTGGTCGAGCTTGTCGTGACCACTACTGCGTGACCGGCTTGATGACCTCGAGGCCGCCCAGGTAGGGCTGGAGCGCCTTCGGCACCCGCACCGAACCGTCGGCCTGCTGGTGGGTCTCCAGAAGCGCGATGATCGGACGGTTGGTCGAGCAGAGCGTGCCGTTGAGGGTCGCGACCGCGCCGATCGAGCCGTCGGCGAGCCGGCCGCGGGTGTCGAGGTTGCGGGTCTGGTAGTCGGTGCAGTTGGAGGTCGAGGTGAGCTCGCGGTAGCGGCCCTGCGAGGCGATCCACGCCTCGCAGTCGAACTTGCGCTGCGCGGAGGTGCCCAGGTCACCGGCCGCGACGTCGATGACGCGGTAGACGAGCTCGAGCTTGTCCATGAACTCCTTCTCCCACTCCAACAGGCGCAGGTGCTCGGCGTAGGAGTCCTCGAGGGTGGTGTAGACGAACATCTCCACCTTGTCGAACCAGTGCACGCGGAAGATCCCGCGGGTGTCCTTGCCGTGCGAGCCCGCCTCCTTGCGGAAGCAGGGGCTGAACGCGGCGTAGCGCAGCGGCAAGGTGGACATGTCGAGGATCTCGTCGGAGTGGTACGCCGCCAGCGGCACCTCCGAGGTGCCGACGAGGTAGAGGTCCTGGCCCTCGATCCGGTAGACGTCGTCGGCGGCCTGGCCGAGGAATCCGGTGCCCTCCATGGCCCGTGGCTTCACCAGCGAGGGCGCCACCATCTGGGTGAAGCCCGAGTTGCGCGCCTGGTCCATCGCCATGTTGATCAGCGCGAACTCCAGCTGGGCGCCGATGCCGGTGAGGAAGTAGAAGCGGCTGCCCGAGACCTTCGCCCCACGCTCGATGTCGATGGCGCCCAGCATCCGGCCGAGCTCCACGTGGTCCCGCGGCTCGAAGTCGAACTCGGGCGGGGTGCCGACGGTCTCGATCACGACGTAGTCGTCCTCGCCCCCGGCAGGGGCCTCCTCGGCGGCCAGGTTGGGGATCGACATCAGCGCCTCGCGCCACTCCTGCTCGGCGGCGACCTGGGTGGCCTCAGCCTCCTTGACCTCGGCCGCGAGGGCCTTGGTCTGCGTCAGCAGCCCGGCCCTCTCGTCACCCTGGGCCCCCTTGCCCAACCCGGCGATCAGCTTGCCCAGCTTGTTCTGCTCGGCACGCTTGGTCTCGAAGGTGCCGATCGCCTCGCGGCGGGATGCGTCGGCAGCCAGGGCCCGGTCCACGACGTCGGCGGAGAGACCGCGCTTGGCCTGGGCAGCACGCACTCGGTCTGGGTCGTCGCGGAGGACTCGTGGGTCAATCACTGGCTCAGGCTATCGGCGGTGCGGATCACCCGCCTTCGGGATGTGAGGCGCGGGGCCTCCCGACGGCATAATCGCTCCCCGTGACCGAACGTCCCCGCGTGATCCCCATACTATGGGCCGGGCTCTGCCTCGTCCTGCTCACCGTGCTCGGCGTCCTGGTCACCCGGGACCGCTCGCCGCTCGACGGCATCGACCGCTGGGGGCAGGAGGCCGAGGACTGGGCCGATGCGCACCCCGTGCTCATCGACGCGCTCCGCGTGGTCGAGCACGCCTTCGGCACGATCGGGATGACGGTCATCACCCTCGTCATCGCCGGCCTGCTCGTGCTGCGCCAGCACCGCCGGGCCGCGGCGTTCGCGGCCATCGTGATGCTGGCCACCTCGCTGGTGACCACCGGTCTGAAGCTGTGGCTCGGCCGCGGCCGCCCCGACTGGCAGGACGCCACCGGACTGATCAACAGCAAGTCGTTCCCGTCGGGGCATGCCTCCTCGGGTGCGGCGCTCGCCGGCATCCTGATCGTGCTCACGGTGATCTTCGTGCGGCGGTCGGGCATGCGGCGTACGGCGATCATGCTGTCCGTGGTGCTGTGGCTCGTCATCTGCGCCGACCGGGTGCTCCTGGGCCGCCACTTCCCCACCGACGTGATCGGCGGGTCGCTCCTGGGGGCCGCCCTGGTGCTGGTCGGCCTGGTCCTCGTCGACCCGTGGCCACGGACCAACGTCGAGCACGCGGAGCCGCTCGCGGTGATCGTGCCGTCGACGCGGCAGCTCGCGGTCGTGCTCAACCCGATCAAGGTCGAGGACCCCGAGCGCTTCCGCGCGATTGTCGTGACGATGGCCGCCGAGTCCGGCTGGGGCGTGCCGGCGTGGCACGAGACGACCGTCGAGGACCCCGGCACCGGGATGGCCGAGGCGGCCTCGGTCGAGGGCGCCGACCTGGTGCTGGTCTGCGGCGGGGACGGCACCGTCCGCGAGGTCTGCGCCGAGCTCGCCGGCACCGGGATCCCGGTCGGGATCATCCCGATCGGCACCGGCAACCTGCTGGCCCGCAACCTCGACATCCCGCTCTACCTGCGCTCGGCGATCGACGTCGGCCTCAACGGCCAGGACCGAGCGATCGACCTGGTCCAGGTCACCGGTGACGGCTTCGAGGACACCCACTTCATGGTGATGGCGGGCATGGGTTTCGACGCCGCGATCATGGAAGGCGTCAACGAGGACATCAAGAAGAGGATCGGCTGGTTCGCCTACGTCATCTCCGGGATGAAGTCGCTGATGTTCCCGGCCCAGCGGTTCGAGATCTCCCTCGACGGCGGGGAGTTCACCCGGCACCGGGCCCGGACCGTGGTGGTCGGCAACGTCGGCTTCCTGCAGGCCGGGATGCCGCTACTGCCCGACGCCGCCATCGACGACGGCCTCCTCGACGTGGTGATCCTGCACCCGCGCAACTTCTTCTCGTGGATCCCCCTGGCCTGGCGGGTGCTGCTCAAGCTCAAGCACACCGACGACCTGGTCGACCGCAAGGTCGGCGCCTCGGCGGTCATCCGCGCCTCGGCCGACACCCCGCGCCAGCTCGACGGGGACTCGATCGGACCCGGACGGGAGCTGCGCATGGAGGTCGTGCACGGACGGGTGCTGGCGAGGGTGTCGCGATGACCCATCCCCCGGAGGTCTCGGTTCCCGACTGGTGGAAGTCGGCCGTCGTCTACCTGTCTACCCGCGCAGCTTCGCCGACAGCGATGGCGACGGGGTCGGTGACCTCGGCGGCGTGCTGGCCCACCTCGA
>Ga0136611_10001815_pt1 | contig 14827 bp, 15 predicted proteins | sample AntDrymUQ2232306_2_FD_106645 | JGI IMG/M metagenome (GOLD analysis project Ga0136611, IMG submission 106645) | Polar desert sand microbial communities from Dry Valleys, Antarctica - metaG UQ223 (23.06) | ecosystem: Environmental > Terrestrial > Soil > Desert | place: Antarctica: Dry Valley...
GCCCCGTTCGCCTGGAACTACAGCCGCGAGGACCTCAACAACCTCATCGCCCGACTCGACGAGCACCAGACCACCCGGAAGGCGGCATGACCCCCCCGACGAACATAGGAAGATGACCACTAGTGTGCTGAAGTCCTTGGGCGCGCAGTAGAACTCGTCCTCGTAGGTGAACGTCTCGACGAGCGAGTCGTAGAAGTCGTCGCCGTCGGCCAGATCGGCGCCGTACGCATAGAGGTTGCCGTTCTTGGCGTTGTCGGCGAAGCGTGCCGCATCCATGTAGAAGAGGTCCGGCGGGTTTCCACCCGCGAAGCCCTGCGCGAGCTCCTGGGTCATGTCCGCGGCCACCGTCACGGTGACGGTGTTGCCGGTCTCGTCGGCCCACGCCTTGGTGGCCTCCTCCACGGCGGCCGTCTCGGCGTCACCGGACGAGGCGATGAGCATGGTGAGCTCGACCTCACCTTCGGCGGAAGTCTGCTCGCCCCCTTCCTCCTCGAAGCCTCCGCCTCCGCAGGCGGACAGCGCGAGGGCTGCCACCAGTCCGACTCCCATGGCCTGGGACTTCCTGAAGTGCTTGCGTGACATCAGTTCTCCTTCTCCGGTGGTGCGGTGGGCGTAGGGGTGCCCTGGGGGTGACCGGTGCTGTTCCGCACGGTCAGGCGCGGCTCGAGGAGGATCCCCGCCGCGCGGTCAGGTGCGCCCGCGAGCGCCTCGGAGATCAGCCGCAGCACGTGGTCGCCGATCGCGGTCATCGGCTGGGCCAGGCTGCTGAGGCTGTGCATCCGGGCGAGCTCGGAGTCGTCGAAGCCGACGATGCCGACGTCGGCGCCGGGCCGGAGGCCGGCCCGCCAGACCGCGTGGAGCACAGCCAGCGCGAGCACGTCCGACACACAGACCACCGCGCCGCCGACACCGACGTCGGCAACGACCCGGTCGGCGGCCTCGGAGGCGCTGTCGAGCTCGTCGGCGGCGAACCGTGCCTCCGGCGGGACCACGACCTCGTGCGCGCTGCAGGCGTCCGCCCAGCCCGCGCGGCGCGCGTCACCGACCACCGAGGTCCCCCCGGGCGACCCGAGGAACCCGATCCGGCCGTAGCCGCGCTCGACGCAGTGGGTCACCGCCGCCGCCGTGCCGTGGTGACCGTCCACGTCGACCCAGCGGGTGAAGGTGGGGTCGTCCCAGACCCGGCCGAAGGACCCGAACGCGATGCCGCGCTCGCGGAGCCACGCGGGCCGCGGGTCGCCGGGGTGGGTGTCGGCGATGACGAAGGCGTCGACGGCCTGGCTCTCCCACATCTGCTCGTAGCTGTCGAGGGTGGGGGCGAGGCCGTCGGAGCCGAACGTCACGACGGCGACGCCGTGCCCGCGCGAACCGGTGCTGAGAGCGCCGAGGAACGGCGCCATCATCGCGTTGTGGTAGCCGGGCCCGAGCACGTTGAGCTCGACCCCGATGGCGCCGGCGCGTTGCGAGCGCAGCGACGTGGCGGCCGCCGACGGCCGGTAGCCGAGTCGGACGATCTCCGACTGCACCCGGCTCAGCGTCTCGGGGTGCACACGCTCGGGGTGGAGGAGGGCGTTGGTGACGGTCTGCCGGGACACCCGTGCGGACTCCGCGACCGTGTTGATGGTGACCTTGCGGCGACCCTGTCGAGCGCCGGGGTGCGTCTCGGGACGTAAGTCGGACATCGGCGCTCGCTCCTCTCGCTCCGGCGGTGTTGAACCTTCAAACTTTGGGACACTGGTGATTTGAAGGTTCAAATGACTACAGTGGCCAATGTGCGCTCCATCACAGCACGTTGTCAAGGGGCAGTCGATCCCGGCCCCCACCGGATCGGTCCGAGTCCGAGGATGCCGTCATGACCGAGACCTTCCGCCGCGAGCAGCCGTGGCTGCACGACCTGCAGGTCAGCGTGCACGGCAACGTCACCTGCCTCACCGACGGGGCGGGTGACATCGATCGTCCCGGCACCGGGCTCTACGTCGACGACCGCCGGGTCCTCAGCGCCGGCCGTCTGACGTGCGACGGCGCGACCCCCACCTCGGTCTCGGCGACTACGATCGGCGGGCAGACCGAGGTGGTCGCGATCCCCCGACACCTCGGCGACGACACCCCCGAACCCACCGTCAAGCTGCGTCGTAGCCGCGTGCTCCGCGACCGTGGACTCGACGAGCGGGTCTCCCTGACCTCCCGCGCCACCGACGACGTCGTCACCACCGTGCGACTCGTCGTCGGCGGCGACGGTGCCGACCTGGCCGGGGTGAAGGGCGGCAACCCCCCGGGACCACTGCTGCCCGCCCGCACCGTGAATCCAACGACCGCCGGACCCGGCCTGACCTGGGCCGACGACCGTCACGCCACCACCCTGCGGGCGTCGGACGGCAGCGTCCGCCCGCTCCCCGAAGGCGGTGGCGAGGTGTCCTGGGAGGTCCGCGTCGCCCCCGGCACCACCGCGAAACTGCTCCTCGCCATCGATGTGGCGCGCAGGGCCGACACCCCCTTCGATGCCGAGCCCGCCGGCACCCGGGTCGACTGGTCCGGAGTCGCCGTCCGCGCGCAGGACACCCGCCTCGACCTCGCCGTCAGCACGTCGGTCACCGACCTCACCGGGCTGTTGCTCTCCGACCCCGACTCCCCAGACGACGTCTTCGCCGCGGCGGGCACCCCGTGGTTCCTCACCCTCTTCGGCCGTGACGCCCTGTGGGCCGCGCGGATGACCCTGCCGTTCGGGACCGACCTCGCGGCGGGCACGCTACGGACCCTGGCCCGTCGCCAGGGCCGGGTCACGGACCCCGGCACCGCCGAGGAGCCGGGCAAGATCCTGCACGAGGTGCGGCGGACGGACTTCGCCGACCCGTCCAGCAACCTGCACCTCCCGCCGGTCTACTTCGGCACCGTCGACGCCACGCCGCTGTGGGTCTGCCTGCTGCACGACGCCTGGCGCTGGGGCATGCCGGCCAACGAGGTCGTGGCCCTGCGGCCCCACCTCGAGGAGGCCCTCAGCTGGCTGCGTCGCTCGGTCGAGCAGAGCCCGGACGGACTGATCCGCTATCTCGACGAGTCGGGGTCCGGTCTGGCGAACCAGGGTTGGAAGGACTCCGGAGACGCGATGCGGCACCGCGACGGGGCGATCGCGCGGGCACCCATCGCGCTCGTCGAGACGCAGGCGTACGCCGTGCAGGCGGCGCTCGGTGCCGCCGCCCTAGGGGAGGCGCTCCACGACGAAAGTGGCGACGACCTCCGCGCCTGGGCCACCGCGCTTGCGGACCGGGTGCGGGAGACCTTCTGGGTGAAGGACGACGCCGGGCCCTACCTGGCGATGGCCCTCGACCGCGACGGCCGACCGGTGGACGGAGTCGGCAGCAACATGGGCCACACACTCGGCACCGGCCTGCTCGACGGCGCCGAGAGCAACCTCGTCGCCGCGCGGCTCACCTCCCCCGACCTGCTCGGTCCCTACGGCATCGGCACGCTCGGGCGCGGCAACCCGGCCTTCAACCCGATCGGCTACCACACCGGGTCGGTGTGGTCCCACGACACGGCCATCTGCGCCCTCGGCCTGGCCGCCGACGGTCATCGGGACAGCGCCTCCGCCGTGCTGCGGGCCCTCGTCGACGCCGCGTCGCGCTTCGACTACCGGCTGCCGGAGCTTTTCGGCGGCCCCGACGTCTCCGAAGGCCCGTCCCGCCCGGTCCCCTACCCGGCATCCTGCCGGCCGCAGGCCTGGGCGTCGGCCTCCTCCGGGGCGCTCGTCACCGGCATCCTCGGGCTGCGCGCCGACGTGCCGGCGAGTCGGCTCTGCCTCTCCCCGATGAGGCCGAGCCCCTTCGGGGCCACGACGGTCCGGGGCCTGAGGGTCGCCGGCGAGGCCTGCGAGGTGACCGTCGAGGGCGACGGCACCGTCACCGACGTCCGGGCCCCCGGGTGGCTGAGCGTCGAGGTCGACCCTGCGGGCTGACCCCGCCGGCCAGTGCCCGCCAGGCGAGCGCGCCGGTGCCGAGGCCGACCAGCAGCATCCCGAGGGCGCCGTACGGCGAGAAGATGTGGTCGGTATGCACCAGCCAGGCACCGGGGACCATCAGCACCCCGGGCAGGGCCGCCACACCGAGCCGTCGTGCCGCGTCCAGCACGACCACGACGGTGCACGCGAGCAGCGCCCAGGAGCCCACCTCGCCCATCCGGCCGCCGATGGAGAAGAGGAAGCGCACCTCGTCCGGACGAGGCACCCCGTCCCCCAGCCGCCAGGTGACGTAGCCCGCGCCGATGCCCGAGATCACGTCGAGTGCGGAGTACGCCGTGGCGTAGACGTAGGCGGTGAGCCGGACGACCCAGGCCACCAGGTCGGTGCGACCCCGCACCAGCCACACGAGTGCGAGCGCCAACAGCGGGAAGACGAAGAGACCGACCAGGTGGACCTGTGTCCAGCGCTCCGCCGAGGTGGCGTTCAGCGAGTGCGGGTGGGCCAGGCCGGCCGCCGCGAGCGCCAGCCCGGGCAGGGCCGCGCCGACGGCACGGGCGGCAGCGGGTCGGTCGAGAGCCATGTCCGCGACCCTACGTGGCGTCCCCGACCCCACCGGCGGACGAAGGGCTCAGCCCGATCACCGCTGGTCCGACCTGTCGGCAGTTGGCGCCGCTCTTCACGTGGTCGCCGCCTGACGAGGCGCCGAGGCCCGGCGAGCTGCCGACGGATCGGACCACCTCGACGCTAGGACGGCTCGGGAGTTCGACGGCGGGCGGCAGGCACGACGAAGGCCGACGGCAACAGCAGGAAGGCCACGACGAGCAACGCTCGCAGCGTGCCTACCTCGTCGGCGACGAAGCCCAGCAGCGGCGGCCCGGCCAGGAAGGCGGCGTAGCCGATCGTCGAGACCACACTGACCCGGGCCGCTGCCTGCACCGGGTCGTCGGCCGCGGCGCTCATTCCGACCGGGAAGCCCAGCGAGGCCCCGACACCCCACAGCACGATGCCGACGACCACCGGAGCAACGCTGCCCCCGAAGACGATGAGCAGGACCCCGGCACCCGCCGTGGCCATGGTCGCCCAGAGCACGAGCGGCCGGCCGAAGCGGTCCAGCAGCACGGGCCCGGCGAGCCGGCCGGCGGTCATCGCGGTCACGAAGACGGCGAAGCCGGCGACCCCGACCCACCGCTCGACGTCGTAGCCGTCGACCAGGGCGAGGGCGAGCCAGTCGTTGGCCGTCCCTTCGGTCAGGGCGAGTGCCAGGACCATCAGGCCGATCAGCAGGGTGCGCGGCTCGCGCCAGGCCGACCCGGCCGGCAGCCTCCCCTCGGGCTCCGGGTCGACCGGCAAGAAGGCCACCGACGTCCGCCACGACACCAGGAACGCCCCGAGCGCCATGACGCCGAGGTGCAGGAGCATCGAGACGTCGAGGGCCACCAGGAGGGCCCCGATCCCGGCTCCGACCACGGTGCCGAAGCTGAAGCCGGCATGGAAGCGCGGCATGATCGTCCGACCGAGACCGTGCTCGACGGCAGCCCCCTCGACGTTCATCGCGACATCCCAGACACCGGTGCCGACGCCGTAGCAGAACAGCCCGAAGGCCGTGAGCGGCACGACGCCCCAGACGCCCGCACCGACGCCCACGAGAAGCAGTCCCACAGTGGCAGAGGCTCCAGCGAAGCGGACCACGCGCACCGTGCCGAAGCGGTTGATCAGCGCGCCCGTCGTGGGCAGGGAGAGGACCGAGCCCACCGCGAGCGCCAGCAGCAGCGCGCCGAGCGCACCGTTGGAGAGTTCCAGGCCCTCCCGCACCTCGGGGATGCGCGAGACCCAGGTGGCGAACAGCAGGCCGTTGAGCCCGAACGAGACCCCCACCGCGTTGCGCGCTGCAGTGGTGCTGGGCGTGTGGGTCACACGATCCTCTGGATGCCCGGGGGCCCGGCCTCGAGCCAGGACTGGAAGCCCATGAGGGAGGACGGGCTCATCGCCAGCTCGACCTCGCCCTGCGGGGTGCGACAGACCACCACGACGTGGTCACCGAAGAGCGACATCCGCTCCACCCCCTCGGGTGCCCGGTGCCCGGCGTACGCCAGGGCGGCCCGGGGCCAGCTCCGCTTGGGACGCGGCCAGAGCGAGAAGATCCGGAACCACTCCAGCGACTCGCCGGTGTAGCGGCCGATGCCGAGCAGCCAACCGCGCCCGGCCTTGTGGGGCCGGACGCGGTAGCTGAGCTCGAACGTCCCGCCACGGCGGGACAGCAGACGACGGCGCACCACGAGGGCGAGCCCGTAGAGAAGGACCAGGAGCAGCACTGCGGCGACTGAGTCCAACAGCCATTGCCACAGCGGCATCCCATCCTCCCTCGCTAACGGGTGGGCACACTCTAGGGTCCGCCCGTCGCCGGGAACGAATCAGGAGGCCTTCTCGGCCGCCCGGATCCGCGCCTCGGCGAGGCGCACCCGCTCCTCCGCCTGGTCGTCGTTCTCGCCGGCGGCCTTGGCCCGGTCGAGGTCCTGGCGCGCCTTCTCCAGGTCGATGTCGTGCGAGGCCTCGGCGTACTCCGCGAGGACGGAGACCCGGTTGTTGGCCACCGACAGGAATCCGGCGCTGACCGCCGCCACCCAGGTCTCGCCCTCGACCGTCTGCACGTCCACGACGCCGTCGATCAGCAGCGACAGGATCGGTGCGTGGCCGGGCAGGACGCCGACGTCGCCCTCGGTGGTGCGGGCGATGACCATGGTGGCCTCGCCCGACCACACGAGGCGGTCGGCACTGACGACCTCGACCTGGAGGTGGGAACCGGAGGACTCAGCCATCAGAGGCTCTTCTGGATCTCAGCCCAACGCGCCTCGACGTCGTCGAGACCGCCGCACATGAAGAACGCCTGCTCGGCAACGTGGTCGTAGTCACCGTCGGCGATCTTGTTGAACGCCTCGATGGTGTCCGCGACCGGCACGGTCGAGCCCTCGAGGCCGGTGAACTGCTTGGCGACGTAGGTGTTCTGCGACAGGAACCGCTGGATGCGCCGCGCCCGGTGGACGATGATCTTGTCCTCCTCCGAGAGCTCGTCGACACCGAGGATCGCGATGATGTCCTGGAGCTCCTTGTTGCGCTGGAGGATCTGCTTGGTGCGGACGGCGCAGTCGTAGTGGTCCTTGCCGATGTACTGAGCGTCGAGGATCCGCGAGGTTGACGTCAGCGGGTCCACCGCCGGGTAGATGCCCAGGGACGCGATGTCGCGAGACAGCTCCGTGGTGGCGTCGAGGTGCGCGAACGTCGTCGCGGGTGCCGGGTCTGTGTAGTCGTCGGCGAGCACGTAGATCGCCTGCATCGAGGTGATCGAGTGACCGCGCGTCGAGGTGATCCGCTCCTGGAGCTGGCCCATCTCGTCGGCCAGGTTGGGCTGGTAGCCCACCGCGGACGGCATCCGGCCCAGCAGGGTCGACACCTCGGAGCCCGCCTGGGTGAAGCGGAAGATGTTGTCGATGAAGAGCAGCACGTCCTGCTTCTGCACGTCGCGGAAGTACTCCGCCATCGTCAGCGCGGAGAGGGCGACGCGCAGCCGGGTGCCCGGCGGCTCGTCCATCTGGCCGAAGACGAGGGCGGTCTGCCCAATGACGCCGGCCTCCTCCATCTCAACGATGAGGTCGTTGCCCTCACGGGTGCGCTCGCCGACGCCGGCGAACACCGACACGCCGCCGTGGTCCTTGGCGACGCGGGCGATCATCTCCTGGATCAGCACGGTCTTGCCCACGCCGGCGCCGCCGAAGAGGCCGATCTTGCCGCCCTGGACGTACGGCGTGAGCAGGTCGATCACCTTGATCCCGGTCTCGAACATCTGGGTCTTGGACTCGAGCTGGTCGAAGGCCGGCGCCTTGCGGTGGATGCCCCACCGCTCCTTGACGTCGAGGGTCTCGCCCTCCTCGAGGTTGAGGCAGTCGCCGGTGGTGTTGAACACCTTGCCGAGCGTCACGTCACCCACGGGGACGCTGATCGACTCACCCGTGTCGCTCACCTGCGCGCCTCGGACCAGACCGTCGGTGGGCTTCATGGAGATCGCGCGCACCATGCCGTCCCCGATGTGCTGGGCGACCTCGAGGGTGATCTCGTGCTGCTCGCCGGTCAGCTCGAACTTCACCTTCAGAGCGTTGTAGATCGCGGGCATCGAGTCCGAAGGGAACTCGATGTCGACGACGGGCCCGATGACGCGGGCGATCCTGCCCACTCCTCCGGCCGTCGACTCGGACGTGTTGGTCTCGTCAATGGTGGTCGTCATGTCTCTCACTCACTCCCCGCGGGTCGCGTCGGCAAGGGCATTGACGCCACCGACGATCTCGCTGATTTCCTGGGTGATCCCGGCCTGGCGGGCCTGGTTGGCGATGCGCTTGTACTTCTTGATGAGCTCCTCGGCGTTGTCCGTCGCGGACTTCATCGCCTTCTGCCGTGCGGCCAGCTCGGAGGCCGACCCCTCCAGCAGGGCGAAGAAGATCCGGCTCTGGACGTAGCGCGGGAGCAGGGAGTCCAGCACGTCGGCGGGCGACGGCTCGAACTCGTAGAGCGGCAGCAGGTCGTTGTCCTCGGGACGCTCCTCGCCCTCGACGACCTCCAGCGGCAGCAGTCGCACGGCGGTCGGCTCCTGGTTGAGCATCGAGCGGAAGCGCGTGTAGACCACGTGCACCTCGTCGACCGGCTCGGGAGCGTCCTCGATCGGCTCGTCCTCGGTGTTGATGAAGGCCGAGATGAGGGTGTCCCCGATGTCACGGGCCACGTCGTAGGTCGGCTGGTCGGAGAAGCCCGTCCACGTCTGCTTGGTCGCGCGCTGGCGGAACTTGAAGTAGGCCTGGCCCTTGCGACCGGTGACGTAGACGTCGACCTCCTTGCCCTCCCCGCGCAACCGCTCGGTGAGGCGCTCGGCCTCCTTGAGCACGTTGGAGGAGTAGGCGCCGGCGAGCCCGCGGTCGCTGGTCACGATCAGGAGTGCCGCCCGCTTGGGGTCCTCGGGCTCGGTGGTCATCGGGTGGTCGACGTTGGAGTACGTCGCCACGGCCGACACCGCGCGCGTCAGCTCCCGGGCGTAGGGCGCCGCGGCCTGGGCCCGCTGCTGCGCCTTGATGATCCGGGACGCGGCGATGAGCTCCATGGCGCGCGTGATCTTCTTGGTCGACTCGACCGACTTGATCCGAGCGCGGTACTCACGCAGCGATACGGCCACGAGTGGTCACCCCCGCTTCTGCTTGACGATCTGCTCCTGCTCGAGGTCCTCGTCGGGCATGGCCTCGTGTTCTTCCTTGCCGGCCTTGATCGTCTGGCCGTCGGAGGTCTCGAACTGGCCGAGGAACGAGTCGTAGGCGGCCACCAGCTCCTGCTCGGTGCCCTCCTCGAACTTCTGCGACTCCCGGATCGTCGTCAGCACGTCGGCCTTCGACCTGCGCAGGTAGTCGAGGAACTCGTTCTCGAAACGCAGGACGTCGTCGGTCGGCACGGCGTCGAGGCGGCCGCTGGTGCCGGCCCACAGGGAGACCGTCATCTCCTCGACGGGGTACGGCGAGTACTGCGGCTGCTTGAGCAGCGCCATCAGCCGCTGACCGCGGTCGAGCTGCTGACGCGAGGCAGCGTCGAGGTCGGAGGCGAACATCGCGAACGCCTCCATCGCCCGGAACTGCGCCAGGTCGACCTTGAGCGAGCCGGTGACTGCCTTCATCGCCTTCGTCATCGCGGCGCCACCCACGCGGGACACCGACACACCGACGTCGATCGCCGGACGCTGGTTGGCCGCGAACAGGTCGGACTGCAGGAAGATCTGCCCGTCGGTGATCGAGATGACGTTGGTCGGGATGAACGCGGAGACGTCGTTCGCCTGGGTCTCGACGATCGGCAGGCCGGTCATCGAGCCGTGCCCGAGGTCGTCGGAGAGCTTCGCGCAGCGCTCCAGCAGCCGGGAGTGCAGGTAGAAGACGTCACCGGGGTAGGCCTCGCGGCCCGGCGGGCGGCGCAGCAGCAGCGACACGGCGCGGTAGGCCTCGGCCTGCTTGGTCAGGTCGTCGAAGACGATCAGGACGTGCTTGCCGTCGTACATCCAGTGCTGGCCGATGGCCGAGCCGGTGTACGGCGCGAGGTACTTGAAGCCGGCGGAGTCGGACGCGGGCGCGGCGACGATGGTGGTGTACTCCAGCGCGCCGGCCTCCTCGAGCGCTCCACGCACCGCGGCGATGGTCGAACCCTTCTGGCCGATGGCGACGTAGATGCAGCGCACCTGCTTGTCGGGGTCACCGGTCTCCCAGTTGGCCTTCTGGTTCATGATCGTGTCGATCGCGACCGTGGTCTTGCCGGTCGCGCGGTCACCGATGATGAGCTGACGCTGGCCGCGGCCGATCGGGGTCAGGGCGTCGATCGCCTTGATCCCGGTGGCGAGCGGCTCATGCACCGACTTGCGGTCCATCACGCCGGCCGCCTGGAGCTCGAGCGCGCGGCGCTCGCTGGTCTCGATCTCCCCGAGCCCGTCGATCGGGGTGCCCAGCGGGTCGACGACCCGGCCGAGGTAGGCGTCGCCCACGGGGACCGAGAGGATCTCGCCGGTGCGGCGGACCGTCTGGCCCTCCTCGATCTTCTCGAAGTCGCCGAGGACCACGACGCCGATCTCGCGGGTGTCGAGGTTCAGGGCGATGCCCAGCGTGCCGTCCTCGAACTCCAGCAGCTCGTTGGCCATCGCGGAGGGCAGACCGCTGATGCGGGCGATCCCGTCCGCGGTCTCGGTCACCGTGCCGACCTCTTCCCGACTCGCTGTCTCGGGCTTGTAGTCGGACACGAAGCGCTGTAGTGCGTCCCGGATCTCCTCCGGACGGATCGAAAGCTCCGTCATTTCGTCTTCCTCATCTCTCGTCTGCTCGTGAAGTTCTACGAAGATCTGTTGGTGGTCGAGCCTGTCGAGACTCAGCCGGCGAGCTTGCGTCGTGCGTCGTCGAGCCTGCTGACCACCGTGCCGTCGATGACATCGTCACCGATCTCGACCCGGAGCCCGCCGATGAGGTCCGCGTCGACGATGACGTTGAGGTGGACCTCGCGTGCGTACTGCGTCGTCAGGGACGATTGGAGCCGTTGCCGTTCCTGCTCGGTGAGGGCCCGTGCGGTGCGCACCGTGGCGACCCGCTCCCCGTGCACGGCCGCGGCGATCTTCTGGTAGTCCAGGATCGCGGCCGCCACCGTGCGGTAGGACCCTGCCAAGGCCTGGCGCACCAGTCGCGACGTCGCGGCCAGCGTCTTGCCCGACAACAGACCGTCGAGCAGCGCGCGCTTGTCGGCCTCGCTGCGCTTCGGGTCACCCAGCGCGTTGCGGAGCTCGGGGTTGTCCGACAGCAGGCGGGCGACCGCGAACAGCTCGTCGGCGAGCCGCTCCGCGTCGCCCGCGGACCGCACCACCGCGCCCACCCCGAGGTGCTCGAGGACGTCGGGCAGGTCACGCGTGGCGGTCCAGCGGTGCCGCACCGCGGTCACCATCAGGTCCAGGGAGATGTCGTCGACCTTCCCCTCGAACAGCTGGCGCACCAGCCCCTCGCGGGCCTCGGGCTCCACGGCCGCGTCCGTCACCACCCGGCGCACGCCGGCGGTGCTGCGGAGCACGGCAGCCAACCCGAACAGGTCCTCGCCGATCTGCGCGGTCTTGCGGGAACCCACGGACGAGACCGCCGCCACCATCTGGTCCTCCAGGGCGGACAGTGCCTCGGCCGACGGACCGCGCAGCAACATCAGCGTGTTCCTTCCGGGCGCTGGGCGTGGGTGCGCGCCGCCTCGAGGGTCTCGAGGTCGGCCAGGAATCGGTCGACCACCCGGGTGGATCGCTCGTCGTCCTCCAGGCTCTCCCCGACGATGCGGCTCGCCAGACCGGTCGCGAGGGCCCCGACCTCGGCCCGCAGCGAGGTGACCGCCTGCTGGCGCTCCGCCTCGATCTGCGCCTTGCCGTGGTCGATGATCCGCGACGACTCGGCTTGGGCCTGCTCACGCATCTCGACCACGATCTGGGCCCCCTGCTCGCGAGCCTCCTCGCGGATCCGGGCGGCCTCGTGGCGCGCCTCACCGAGACGCTGCTCGAGCTCGGCGAGCCGGGCGTCCGCCTCGGCCTGCTTGGTCTCAGCGGCGTGCAGGCCGCCCTCGATCGCCTCGGTGCGCTCGGCGAAGGTCGCCTCGAAGTTCGGGACGACGTACTTCTTCACGGCGAAGTAGAGCAGCCCGAAGACGACCAGGGACAAGACGATCTCGATCGGGTGCGGCACGAGGGGGTTGAGGTCCCCCTCCTCGGCCGCGAGGGTGATCAGTGACTGCATGGCGAGTCCTTTTGTGATGCGACTGTCAGAGGACGAACGCGAGCGCGATGCCGATGATGGCCAGCGCCTCCGCGAGGGCGAAGCCCAAGATGGCGATCGACTGCAGGCGGCCCTGGGCCTCCGGCTGACGGGCCACACCGCTGATGTAGGCCGCGAAGATCAGGCCGATCCCGACACCGGGGCCGATGGCCGCGAGGCCGTAGCCGATCATGTTGAGCGAGCCGGTCATTGTGTTTCCTTTCGGTTGGAACTTCTTCAGGCGTGCATTCGGGCGCTCAGTGCTCGTCGGCGAGAGCACCCGAGATGTACATGGCGTTGAGCAGGGTGAAGACGTAGGCCTGCAGGAACTGCACCAGCAGCTCGAGGAAGGCCACGGCGATGAAGAGCAGCCAGGCGAGGATGCCGACCGGCTTGACCAGCGCCGCTCCGTGGAGCAGGAGGTACTCGCCCCCGAGGGCGAACAGGATCAGCAGCAGGTGGCCGGCGAACATGTTGGCGAAGAGACGCAGGGCCAGCGTGACCGGCCGGACGATCAGGTTGGACATGAACTCCAGCGGGATCAGCAGGGCGAGGATCGGGCCCGTGATCCCCGCCGGCACGCACTGGAGCTTGAGGTAGCCCAGGAAGCCGTGCTTCTGGATGCCGACGGAGTTATAGATGATCCAGCTCAGGATCGCGAGGCCGTAGACCATGCCCGAGCGCCCCATCGTGGGGAACTGAAAGAACGGCACGGAGGCCATCAGGTTGTTGAGCAGGATGAAGAAGAAGATCGTGACCAGGTAGGGCACGAAGCGCATGAAGTCCTGGCTGCCGATGATGTCGCGACCCATGGAGTTGCGCACGAAGCCGTAGGCCGACTCGCCGCTGAACTGCAGCTTGCCGGGCACCAGGGACCGCTGCCGGGAAGCGAGGAACAAGAAGCCGAACACGAAGACGGCGACGACGACGACCTGCAACATCGGCTTGGTGACGCCGAGCTGCATCTGCTGGCCCAGGAACTCGAAGGTGCTGCCGCCACCGATCGGAGGCAGGTCGAAGTCCGCCGGACTCGGAGGGATAAACTCCTCGGTCCGAAGATTCGTCATTGCCGTGAGGCTCACCGTGTCTCCTGCCTTAGTCGTGCGGGGAACTGTTGAAACGAGCGAAGGTCATGTAGATGCCGAACCCCGCGCCCACAAGGATCCCGATCGCGACCAGGAAGGTAGTGCCGAGCCAGACGTCCAGACCCCACCCGATCAAGCCGTACAGGAGCACACCGGAGACGAGATACCCGAAGGCGTGCCACGGGTCTCCTCGGGGTCGGTCCCCGTCCACGACAGGTGGTGTGCGAGATGACGGGGGAATGTGTCGAGCCATCGCGAACCGGACAATAGCAGCCGTGCAGGGTCATCGTTCACCCCCGGTCCCGCCCTGCGGAGTCGCCTCGGCAGGCAGGTCGTAGGCCGGGATACGCATCCGGGTGGCCAGCCAGATCTGGCCCACCAGCCAGGCGACGGTGACCGTGATGGCCGCGGCCGACAGCCAGGTGCGAGCCGTCGAGGTCGCCAGCAGCGCGGAGCCCGACAGGGCCACGAACACCAGCGCCATCACCACCACCTGGAGCAGGTAGGTCAGCAGCGCGACCATGAGCGAGGCGGCCGGCAGCAGGCTCGCCACCACGTTGACGACCACCGAGCCGAGCACCAACACCCCGGCCGCGATCAGGCCTCCGAGCAGGGCGGCCACCGCCGCGTCGCTGCCGCTCGACAGAGCCGCCACGCCCACCACCGCTCCCCCGACGGATAGCGCCGCGACCGACGCGCCCAGCAGTGGGCGCATACCGGTCACCCGAGGTGACTGCCCCTGCTTGGAGGTCGTGGTCGTCATGTCGGCGGCCCGATCTGTGGAGGAGATTCGAGGTGGTGCGGAGCCCGTCCAGGGGCGCTCGTGAAAACTATCACAAAGTCCCGGAAGGGTCGAAATCAGCTTTCGCCGACTGCGTGTGGACCCGGGGCAGCAGGAAGGTGATCGCCACCGTCGCGACCACCATGCCACCGAAGGCCACCCAGATCGTGCGACCGCTGTAGAGGCTGAGGAGCACGATGCTGGAGCCGATCAGACCAGCCCACAACCACATGATCAGCACCGCGCGGCGGTGCGAGTGGCCGAACTCGAGCATCCGGTGGTGGAGGTGCTGCTTGTCGGGTGCGAAGGGCGACTTGCCGGCTCTCGTACGCCGGAAGACCGCCAGCACCAGGTCGGCCAGCGGCACGATCAGGATCGAGACCGGCAGCAGGATCGGCACCAGGCTGGCACGCGCGTCGGCGCTGCCGAGGTCCTCCGCGGTGAACTGGCCGGTCAGGGTGATCGTCGAGGCGGCGAGCACCAGGCCGATCAGCATCGACCCGGAGTCCCCCATGAAGAGGCGCGCCGGGTGGAAGTTGTGGGGCAGGAAGCCGGTGCAGGCACCCGCCAGGGCCGCACTGAGCAGGGCACCCGTGGTGGCCAGGGTGACGTCGTTGCGGTCGCTGAGCAAGTAGCAGAAGACGAACATGGCCACCGCCCCGACCCCGAC
>Ga0136611_10001816_pt1 | contig 14818 bp, 15 predicted proteins | sample AntDrymUQ2232306_2_FD_106645 | JGI IMG/M metagenome (GOLD analysis project Ga0136611, IMG submission 106645) | Polar desert sand microbial communities from Dry Valleys, Antarctica - metaG UQ223 (23.06) | ecosystem: Environmental > Terrestrial > Soil > Desert | place: Antarctica: Dry Valley...
GCCCGCCGCCGCCGCCGCCGCCGCCGCCGCTGCCCGCTGCCCGCCCTGCGGGCCCCCATCTTCGCCGCGGTCCGCTGCCCCCCATCTCGGTGCCAACGCCGCCCGGGCGGAGCGTGCCTTGGGCACCGAGTTCATGCACCTGCCCCGGTGAGCCCAACACTGCTGTGGCCATCTCGGTGCCGCCATTGCCCGGGCCGACGACGACCGCACCCGGACGAGACAGGATGCGGTTGTCCACATGTCGGCCGAGCCCCCGGACATCGGCGCGACGGCTCGGCACTATTCTGATCGTGGACCACGACCTGGTGCGGCGGGCGCAGAGCTCGTCCGGTCTGCTGACCTCAGGCGACCTGGGCAGGCACGCCTCCCGGACGGCGGCCCGGTCCGGTCTGATCCTCGTGCAGCCGCGGACGTACGTGGCTGCCACCCAGCCGGTCGGGGTCGAGGCGCAGCTGGCGGCGGTACGAACGAGCGTGCGCGGCACGTACGCCTTCGTGGACCTCACGGCCCTGTGGCTGCACGGCGTGCGCCCGCGACCGGACGTCGTCAGGGTTGGCGTGCCGCACGGGACGCGGTACAGGGTGCGTCCACCGGTGGAGCTCACCCGGATCGCACCCCACATGCTGCGTGGCGCTCGCCTGCTCGACGGTTCCTGTGCCGTCGCGTTGGAGGTGGCCTTGGTGCAGGCGGCCGTCCGGATGGAACGCAGGCCCTTCCTGGCGCTGCTCGAGGACGTGCTCCGCCGCAGGCAGACGACGGTTCCGCGGCTGCGGGCCAGGTGCGGACGCAGCATCGCCGGCTCGCGAGCCCTGCGTGCAGCGGTGGACGCGCTGGTGGGGGTCAGTCTGGACGGGGCCGTACGGGCGCTCGTCGCCGCCCTCGAGGCGCGCGGGTTGACGGACCTGCGGGTGGAGGTCCGTTTCGTCAACGCAGCGGGCGGGTCGGCGTGGGCCGATGTCCTGGACGACGCCGGGCAGACGGTTCTGGAGGTCGACGGGTTCTTGTCGCACGCCGAGCGCGACCGATTCCGGGCCGACCGGCGGCGGGACCGGTGGATGCACGTCGAGCACGAGCTCACGACGTTCAGAATTGACGTTGCGGAGATCACGGAGGACCTCCCGACCCTCGCCGCGGAGGTGGCCGCTCTGGTGCTGGGCCGTCGAGCGCTCCGCAAGGCAGCGTGAGAGCTCGCCTTCTCGGTGCCGGCTCCACGCTTCCGCCGGGCAGCGGTGGCACCAGGTTGGGCTGTCGCGATCACCACGACCGGTCTGGTGGGCCATCTCGGTGCCGGCTCCACGCTGATGCCGGGCAACGGTGGCACCACGTTGGGGGCGGGCGGGGGCGCGCGGCTACTTGTCGATGTCGCCGATGACGAAGAAGAAGGAGCTCAGCACCGTCACCAGGTCCTGAAGGCGCACGCCCGCCAGGGCCACGGGAAGCGCCGACACGTTGTTGAACGACGCCGTGCGCATCGCCAGCCGCCAAGGCACCCGGTCGCCTCGGGACACCAGGTAGTAGCCGGAGATCCCGAGCGGGCCCTCGGTCCACGCGTACGTGGTGCCCTCGGGGGCGCGGACCGTCTTGGGCAGCCGCAGCGCCACGGGGCCCGACGGCAGCCGGTCCAGGCACGCCTGAGCCAGGTCGAGCGAGCCGGCTAGCTGGTCCACCACGCAGGCGAACCGGGCGTGCGCGTCGCCTGCGGTCCTGGTGACCAGCGGCACGTCGAGCGAGCCGTAGGCCAGGTAGGGCTCGTCCCGCCGCAGGTCCAGCTCGACGCCGGACGCGCGGGCCACCGGACCGGACACGCCGTGCGCCAGGACGGCCGCTGCGGGCAGCACCCCTACACCTCGGCCCAGGCCGGTGTCGACCAGGGTCCGCTCCAGCGCCGCAGCGACCACGCGCACGTCGGCCAGCGCCTCGGCAAGTCGCCCGGTCCAGCCCAGGGGGACGTCCGCGACCAGGCCGCCGACACGGTTGGCCATGTAGTGCATGCGCCCGCCGGTCGCCTCCTCCATCACGGCCTGCAGGGCCTCACGCTCCCGGAAACCCTGCAGCGCAGGGGGTCCGAGTGAGGCGCCCAGGAAGAGCAGGTGGCTGAGCAGGCGGTTGACCTCGGCGAGCAGGGTGCGCAGCCAGACCGCGCGCTCGGGCAGCTGCATGCCGAGCATCCGCTCCACGGCCAGCACGATCGCGAGCTCGTTGCAGAACGCCGACAGCCAATCGTGCCGGTTGGCGAGCATCGTCAGCTGCCGGTAGTCCCGGACCTCGAAGAGCTTCTCCGCGCCCCGGTGCAGGAAGCCCACCTCGGGTTCCGCCGAGACGACGACGTCACCGTCCAGGACCAGGTGCAGCTGCAGGACGCCGTGCGAGGACGGGTGGGCCGGCCCCAGCACGAGCGAGCCGGTGGAGGCGGCGCCGACGCCCACGACCTGCTCGCGAAGGGCCATGGCCGTCACCCTAGGAGTCGGCCCCCCAGGAGGGGGTCCGGGATCCCGACCGGGCACAGCACCCAGCCGAAGCTGCCGAGGGTCCGCCGGTCCAGCAGCTCAGCGGCCTGCGACGCCCGCTCCAGGAGGGCCAGGTAACCCCGAGGGTCGCTCGTCGACAGCGCGCGCGGCGGCGGCGTGGCGTCGACGCCGAGGCGGAGCAGGGCATCGCGCTGCGAGACCACCCGACCGCCCGCCACTGCCGCGATCGCGTCGAGGGCGACGTGGGCGGTCAGGTCGCACGAGCCGTCCGGCAACGGCGGCACCTGACGGCCGTCGCGGAAGCCGGTCAGCGTCGGTCGACGGTCGAAGAAGACGTCGCGGTCGCCGAGCACGTGCCCGTAGTCGACGGCCACGGCCAGCCCACGCCGGACCTGGGCGACCGCGTCGCCCCAGGCCTGCTCCCGGGAGCGCCCCACCTCGACCCGCCGACCCTGGGGCCACCACCGCTGGGCCCAGGCGAGGTCGGCGGCCGACGCCGCGTCGCCCAGCGACTCGGTCCCGGCCTGGTCCACCAGGACCACCCGGCCGTCGAACAGCACCTCCACCGGCACGTCGTCGAGCCACTCGTTCGCCAGCAGCAGGCCCTCGAGGGCAGGCACCTGCGTGCTCCATCGCATCCCCCCCGGTCCGGGCGCGAGGTCGACCCCCGTCAGCCGCCACCGGGCAGGCACGTCCGGCAGGGCGGCCAGCAGCTCGCCGCGGCCGGCGCCGACGTCCACCAGGTCGAAGGGGTCCGGGTGACCGAGGGCGTCGTCGACGAGCCCGGCCAGCCGTCGTACGGCCTCGGCGAACACCGGCGAGGCCGTCGCCGAGGTCCGGAAGTGGTCTGCGGGCGCATGGTGCAGGAAAAAGCCGTCGGGACCGTAGAGGGCGTCCTGGGCGGCGACGGACCACGGTCGGGGGGACACGGGTGGCAGCATGCCGCGCCATGACCGACCCCGACGCACTTGCCCGGTTCGACGACTCGCTGCGCGGCGGCACGCACCTGTGGACCACGCTCGGCTACCGCCGGCTGGCGTGGGACGTCGGCAGCACGACGGTCGCATGGGACGCCACGGCCGAGTACGGCTTCCCCACCGCGACCGGGACCGTCATCCAGGGCGGCCTGGTGACGGCGCTGCTCGACGCGGCGATGGGCGGGGCGTGCTGGAGCGTGCTCGACGCCGACCAGGCGTTCTTGACCGCCGACCTGAGGGTGGAGTTCCTGCGCTCGACCCGCGTCGGCACGGTCAGCGCCACCGGAACGGTCGTGCGACGTACGCGCAGGGTCGTGTTCTGCGAGGCGCAGCTGTTCGACGACGCCGGCCTCCTGCTGGCCGCCAGCCGCTGCACACAGGTGGTGCTTCCCGCCGACGGCAGCGCCGGTCGCTCCGAGGAGCCGGCCGACGACGGTGCCCCGCCGCAGGACGCCCGCGGGTAGGTGATCCGCAGCACACCGGATGGACCTGGGGCGCCAGGTCGTTACGCTTCACGTGCACGTCCGGTACCCCTCTTGAGGACTGGAACGAGATGAACCCTCCTGCCCGCTTGACCGTCGGTGTGGTCGGCACCGGCCGTGTCGGTGCTGTTCTCGGTGCGGCGCTCGCGCGCGCCGGCCACGACGTCGTCGCCGCGTCCGCCGTCTCGCAGGCCAGCCGGGACAGGGCCGCCGAGCTGCTCCCCGGCGTCCCGGTCGTCGAGGTGGAGCAGGTTCTGCAGCAGGCGACCCTGGTCCTGCTCACCGTCCCGGACGACGCGCTGGAGGGGCTGGTCGGCGGCATCGCCGCGGCGGGGGCGGTGCAGCGCGGTCAGCTGCTGGCGCACACCAGCGGGCGGTACGGCCTGGCGGTCATGGAGCCCGTGATCCGGGCGGGTGCGCTGCCGCTCGCGCTGCACCCGGTGCTGCCCTTCGCCGGCACGCGGGTCGACCTGGAGCGGTTGCACGGCACGGCCTTCGGCGTCACCGCACCACAGGCCCTGCGACCGGTCGCGGAGGTGCTGGTCGTCGAGATGGGCGGCGAGCCGGTGTGGCTCAGCGAGCAGCAGCGGCCGCTGTGGCACGCCGCCCTCGCCCACGGCGCGAACCACCTGACCACCCTGGTGACCAGCTCCGCGGACCTGCTGCGGCGCGCGGGCGTCGAGAACCCCGGTCAGGTCCTCGCCCCGCTGCTCGGTGCTGCGCTCGACGGTGCACTGCGGGCCGGTGACGCCGCCCTCACCGGGCCGGTCGCGCGGGGCGACGCCGGGACGGTGCGGGCCCACCTCGAGGTGCTCGCCGAGGTGGCGCCCGAGGTGCTCCCGTCCTACCTCGCCATGGCCCGGCTCACCGCTGACCGTGCGCTCGCCTCGGGCCGCCTGGACCCGGAGCGGGCCTGGGCGCTGCTCGAGGTCCTGGGCTCGGTGCCGCGGTGATCCACGTCGAGAAGCGCATCGACCTGGCGATCGCCCGTGAGGCGCTGCCCGGCACGGTCGCCGTCGTCATGACGATGGGCGCGCTGCACGAGGGGCACGCCGAGCTGGTCCGCACGGCGCGACGGGCCGCCGACAGCGTGCTGGTGACCCTGTTCGTGAACCCGTTGCAGTTCGGGGCGGGCGAGGACCTCGATCGCTACCCGCGCACCCTGGCCGCCGACCTGGCGCTGCTGGAGCGCGAGGGCGCCGACCTCGTGTTCGCCCCGACCCGGGAGGTCGCCTACCCCGACGGACCGCCCCTGGTCCGGGTCAGCGCCGGTCCGCTGGGCGAGGTCCTGGAGGGCGCGAGCCGGCCCGGTCACTTCGACGGCGTGCTGACCGTGGTGTGCAAGCTGCTGCAGCTGACCCGCCCCGACGTCGCGCTGTTCGGGCAGAAGGACGCCCAGCAGCTGGCCGGCATCCGCCGCATGGTGCGTGACCTCGACCTGCCCGTCGAGGTCCGCAGCGTGCCGACCGTGCGCGAGAGCGACGGGCTGGCGCTGTCCAGCCGCAACCGCTACCTGTCCGCCGAGCAGCGGGTCAGCGCGCTCGTGCTCTCCCGTGCCCTGGCGCTGCGCGATGTCGAGGCCGGCCGGGCGCTAGTCCATGCCGAGCCCGGGGTCCAGCTGGACTACCTGGAACAGGTCGACAGCGCGACCTTCCGCAGCGACCCTGCCGGTGACCTGCTCGTGGTCGCCGCCCAGGTCGGTCGTACCCGCCTCATCGACAACGTCGTCCTCGCCGCGACCCCCCCTGCAGGAGGCTGACCGCCGTGCACCGCACCATGCTCAAGAGCAAGATCCACCGAGTGACGGTCACCCAGGCCGACCTGCACTACGTCGGCTCCGTCACCGTCGACGAGGACCTCATGGAGGCCGCCGACCTGCTGCCCGGGGAGCAGGTGGCGATCGTCGACGTCACCAACGGCGCCCGCCTCGAGACCTACGTCATCACCGGTCCGCGCGGCAGCGGGGTCATCGGGATCAACGGTGCTGCAGCACGTCTGGTGCACACGGGTGACCTGGTGATCCTGATCGCGTACGGCCAGATGGACGATGCCGAGGCGCGGCGCTTCGTGCCGCGCGTCGTGTTCGTCGATGCTGACAACCGGATCACCGGCACGGGCCACGACCCTGCGGAGGCCCTCCCGGGTCTGGTGCGTGGTGACCAGGTGCACGTCCGGTCAGGTTCGTACGACGACAGCCTCACACTGGTGTGGTGACCCGACTGCTCGCCCCTGAGCCCGGCTGGACCACGACCACCGACGTCGTCGTCGTCGGCAGCGGTGTCGCCGGGCTGACCGCCGCCCTGCACGCGGCTGCCGCCGGCGAGGTCCTGCTGGTGACCAAGGTGCTCGTGGACGACGGCTCCACCCGATGGGCCCAGGGCGGTGTCGCGGCCGCGCTCGGACCGGATGACAGCGCTGAGGACCACCTGCAGGACACGCTGGTCGCGGGGGTCGGGCTCTGCGACGTCGACGCCGTACGGGTCCTGTGCACCGAGGGTCCAGGGCGGTTGCGCGAGCTGATGGCTCTCGGCGCAGCCTTCGACCGCGACCCGTCGGGGCAGCTGTCCCTGACCCGTGAGGGCGGCCACCACCGTGACCGCATCGTGCACGCCGGCGGCGACGCGACCGGGGCAGAGGTGCAGCGGGCCCTGGTCGCCGCGGTCAAGGCGCACCCCCGCATCCGGCTGGTCGAGCACGCGCTGGTGCTGGACCTGCTGCGCACGGCGGAGGGCCGCGCCGCGGGCGTCACGCTGCACGTGCTGGGCGAGGGCGCGGACGACGGCGTCGGTGCCGTGCACGCCCGGGCCGTCGTGCTGGCCACCGGCGGCATGGGCCAGGTCTTCAGCAGCACCACCAACCCCTCGGTCTCCACAGGAGACGGCGTCGCTCTCGCCCTGCGCGCCGGCGCGGCCGTCGCCGACCTCGAGTTCGTGCAGTTCCACCCGACGTCGCTCTACCTCGGCGGCGACCTGGCCGGTCAGCAACCCCTGGTGTCGGAGGCGATGCGGGGGGAGGGAGCCTTCCTCGTCGACGCCGCCGGCCGACGGGTCATCAGCACCGACGACCACCCGCTCGCCGACCTCGCGCCACGAGACGTCGTCGCCAAGGCCATCACCCGCAGGATGCTCGAGCTGGACGTGCGGCACGTCTACCTCGACGCGCGCCACCTGGGGGAGGAACTGCTGCTGCGGCGCTTCCCGACCATCGTGGCCCGGTGCCGCGAAGCCGGGATCGACCCCGTCACCGAGCCGGTCCCGGTCGCGCCCGCGGCGCACTACGCCAGCGGCGGGGTGCGCACCGACCTCGACGGTCACACCGACGTACCCAGTCTCTACGCGTGCGGTGAGGTCGCGTGCACCGGGGTGCACGGTGCGAACCGCCTCGCCTCCAACAGCCTGCTGGAGGGGCTGGTGTTCGCCGCCCGGATCGGTGCCGCCCTCGAGCGCGATTTGCCTTCCCAGGGCGTGCCCGTCATCACGCAAGGCGACCCCGTCCTGCTCGACGCGTCGGTGCGCCTCGACATCGGTCGGACCATGACCGAGGGCGCAGGCGTGCTGCGCAGCGCGCACTCCCTCGCCACGACCTCGAAGGCGCTCGACGACCTCGGTGCCCGGGCCACCGCCACCCCCGGCCCGGCGGCCTGGGAGGCGACCGACCTCCATCTGGTGGCGACCGCCCTGGTCGCCGCGGCGACCCTGCGCCAGGAGACGCGCGGCGCGCACTGGCGCGAGGACTACCCCGACGCCTCGCCGGACTGGGCCGGACACCTGGTGACCACGCTGTCCGGCACGGTCTTCGAGCCGATGTGAGCGGGCAGACCCGGCAGGCCCTCGCCGACGCCGGCCTCGACCCGGCGTACGTCCTGGACCTGGTGCAGCGCGCCGTTGCCGAAGACCTCGCCGGCGGGGTCGACGTCACCAGCGTCGCGACCGTGCCCGAAGGCCTGCGCGGGGTCGCGGCGTTCGTGCCCCGGCAGGCGGGGACGGTCGCCGGCACCGCCGTGGCGATGGCCGTGCTGGACCACGTCGTCGACGGAGTCACCCACCGGATCGTCGGCCGGGACGGGCCCGCGATCGTCGGGCGACCGGTGCTGGAGGCCGAGGGCCCGGTGCGGATGCTGCTCACCGCGGAGCGGTCGGCCCTGAACCTGCTGTGCCACCTGTCGGGGGTCGCCACCCTCACGCGCCGCTGGGTCGACGCGGTCGAGGGCACCGGCGCCCGCATCCGCGACACCCGCAAGACGACCCCGGGGCTGCGCGCGCTCGAGAAGTACGCCGTACGCGCCGGTGGCGGCACCAACCACCGCATGTCGCTGTCCGACGCCGCGCTGGTGAAGGACAACCACGTCGTGGCGGCCGGCGGTGTCCGCGAGGCCTTCGAGGCCGTTCGCCAGGCCTTTCCCGGGCTCGCCGTCGAGGTGGAGTGCGACACCGTGGCGCAGGTCCGGGAGGTGCTCGCGGCCGGTGCCGATCTGGTGCTGCTGGACAACATGGCGTTGGACGAGCTGCGTGAGGCTGTCGCCGCCTGCCGCGAGCGGGGCGTCATGACCGAGGCCTCTGGCGGTCTGACGCTGGACACCGCGCGGGCCGTCGCCGAGACCGGTGTGGACTACCTGGCTGTCGGAGCGCTGACCCACTCCGCCCCGGTGCTCGACCTCGGCGTCGACCTGAGGACGGTCTAGGTGCTGCTCACGGTCGACGTCGGCAACACCAACACCGTGCTCGGCCTGTTCGACGGTGAGCACCTGTTCGAGAGCTACCGCATCAAGACCGACCCGCGCGTGACGGCGGACGAGCTGGCGCTGATGTTCCGCGGGCTGCTGTCGGAGCACCCGGCCCCCGACGGCGTCGCCGTCTGCTCGACCGTTCCCAGCGTGCTGGACGAGCTGCGCCGCATGTTCGACCGCTACTTCGCCGACGTCCCGACCGTCGTCGTCGGCCCCGGGGTGAAGACCGGCGTGCCGCTGCTGTACGACAACCCGCGCGAGGTCGGGCCCGACCGCGTGGTGAACACCCTCGCCGCCGCCACGCTGTACGGCGGGCCGGCAATCGTCGTGGACTTCGGCACCTCGACGAACTTCGACGTCGTCAGCGGGCGCGGTGAGTTCCTCGGCGGGGCGTTGGCTCCCGGCATCGAGATCAGCGTCGACGCGCTGTCCGCCCGGGCCGCGCGGCTGTTCAAGGTCGAGCTGGTCGAGCCGCGGTCGGTCATCGGCAAGACCACGACCGAGGCCCTGCAGTCCGGGCTGCTCTACGGCTTCGCCGGTCAGGTCGACGGCATGGTGCGCCGGATCACCGCCGAGTTGGGGGAGCGCCCCGTCGTCATCGCGACCGGCGGGCTGTCCCACCTGATGTTCACGGTGTGCCAGACCCTGGACCACCACGAGCCCGACCTGACCCTGCAGGGCCTGCGCCTGGTCTTCGAGCGCAACGCCTGACCCCCGACCGCCCACCCCACCGTCTCCGCCCGTCACCACACGTCGTCCGCTGTTGATGGACGTGCTGCCTGAACGGCACGACCTGCATGACCGGCGGGGGGACGGCGGGAGGGGGAGGATGACGCCGTGACCCTGCTGCCCCGCGCCCGCCGCGCCTCCCGGGTCATCGCACTGGTCACCGCCGTCGCCGGCCCGGTCGTGCCGTGGGTCCTGCCGGGCCTCGCCGGGCAGCGCGTGCAGCAGGGCCTGGTGCTCGGCGCCCTCGCTCTGGGCATGCCGCACGGCGCCGCGGACACCGAGCTGCTGACGCGCGCGGCCCACGGCGACCGGCGCCGCCACGCGGCTCTGCTGGTCGGGTACGCCGGGCTCGCCGCCGGGTCGACCGCCGTCATCCGTCGCGGTGGCCCGTGGGTCGAGCGGGCCGTCCTCGTCGCGAGCGCCGCCCACTTCAGCGAGGGGGAGCTGGCCTGCTGGGGCGCAGTGCCGCCGGGTGCCGCGAGACGACGGACGGCCCTGCGCGCGGTGGCTGCTGCGACGACCACCGTCCTGCTGCCGGCGGCCGTCGGCCAGGCCAACCGGCGCCCCGCCGAGGTCGGCGCCAACGCCGCGCTCGAGCTCACGACTGCGGCGCGGGCGGCCGGGGAGCACAGCGGGCTGGCTCTGCTGCGCAGAGGTTCTCGCACGATCGCCGTTCCCGCCCTCGTGGCCGCGGTGGCCGCCGCCGGCCTTGCCGCGTCAGGGGACCGCCAGGCCGCTCGGGACTCAGCGCTGCTGCTGGGGCTGGATCTGCTGGCGCAGCCGTCCGCGGCGTTCGCGGCGTACTTCGGCGGCTGGCACGCCCTGCGCCACACCGCTCGGGTGGTCGACGCGCTCGTCGCCGAGGGCCAGCTCCCGGAGCAGCGCTCGCTGCCCAGGGCCATCGCCACGCTCGGTCGGCGCAGCGCCTGGGCCGCCGGGGTCGGTCTGCTGGGGGCGGGGGCGTTGGCCCTGAAGGACCCTGAGCACGCCAGTGACAACGCCTTCGCCGCGGTGCTGGGGCTGACCGTGCCGCACATGACGACGGTCGCTGCGCAGCTGTCCGTTCGTCGCTAGGGCGAGACCGGGACCATGGTCCCCAGGCTCCTCAGTCGCGGACGGAGCGCCAGACCTGCGTGACGTAGGGCAGGACGAACGAGCCTGCGGGAGCCAGCCGGCGCACCCGGGCCAGCACCTGCGCGCGTTGCGCGACGGGCATCGTCAGCAATGCCGACCGCGACGCGGCCAGGTCGACGAGCAGGTCGGCGTCCAGCTGCTGTTCGTACGGGAAGTGCTGCGTGACAGGCGTAGCGAGACCGGACTGCGCCTCGAACGGCTGCCCCACCAGGTCATCGCCGCTCGCGATCTCCGCCCACACCTCGCGGACCCACGCGGCCGACTCGTCCCGCACGTTCCACAGCAGAGCGAGCGTGCCGCCCGGGCGCAGGACCCTCGCCATCTCGGCGAGCGCCGGCACCGGGTCGAACCAGTGGAAGGCCTGGCCGACCACGACCGCGTCGACGCTGGCATCGGGGAGCGGCACCTGCTCGGCCGTCCCGGCCAGCGCCAGGGCCCGTCCCGGGACGTGCGCGCGCATCTGCTCGGACGGCTCGACGGAGACGACGTCGAGGCCGAGGTCGAGCAGCACCGCGGTGAGCTTGCCCGTACCCGCCCCGAGGTCCAGCACCCGGCGCGCGTCGACCGGCAGCGCCCACCGCACCGCCTCGACGGGGTAGCCGGGCCGGGCCCGGTCGTACACGTCGGCGGCTGCCCCGAAGGACCCGGCGCGGGCCTGGCGCACGCTCGCGTCGGAGTTCCGGCCGTCCATGCCCGGCACCCTAGGCTCGCAGCCGTGACCGACGCGCCGACGACCGCTGCGAGTCCGGCAGCCCCGCCCGACGACGTGCCGGAGCAGGTGCGGGTCCGGCGCGAGAAGTACGACCGGCTGCTGGCGGCCGGTACGCCGCCGTACCCGCTGGGCGCCCCCCGCACGGCCACGCTGGCGCAGGTGCGCCACACCCACGACGACCTCGCTACCGACAGCGCGAGCGGCCAGGTCGTCAGCGTCACCGGACGCGTGGTGCTCTCCAGGAACGGCGGGAAGCTCTGCTTCGCGACCCTGCAGGAGGGTGAGGAGCTGCTGCAGGTCATGGTCAGCCTGGACGGCGTCGGCTCGGACCGCCTCGCCGAGTGGAAGTCCGACGTCGACCTCGGCGACCACGTCGGCGTCACCGGCGAGGTCATCAGCAGCCGTCGCGGCGAGCTGTCGGTGCTGGCCACCGCGTGGGTCATGACGAGCAAGGCGCTGCGACCGCTGCCGGACAAGCACGCCGGCCTGACCGACCCCGAGCTGCGGATCCGGCGGCGCTACCTCGACCTCGTCGTGAACGAGGAGAGCCGGCGCATGCTGCGCGACCGCGCGGCCGTCGTGCGCGCCGTCCGCGACGTGCTGCACGACGCCGGCTACGTCGAGGTGGAGACGCCCGTGCTGCAGACGGTGCACGGGGGCGCGGCGGCGCGGCCGTTCGCCACACACCTGAACGCCCTCGACCTGGACATGACGCTGCGCATCGCCCTGGAGCTGTACCTCAAGCGGCTGGTGGTCGGTGGGATCGACCGAGTCTTCGAGATCGGCCGGATCTTCCGCAACGAGGGCGTGGACTCGACGCACTCTCCGGAGTTCACGATGCTCGAGTTCTACGAGGCCTACGGCGACTACGACACGGTCGCCGACCTCACCCGCGAGATGGTCCTGGAGGCGGCCCGCCGCACGGGCCGGACCACCGTGCCCGACGGGCAGGGTGGCGAGGTCGACCTGGAGCGGCCGTGGCGGTCCGCGACACTGCACGGCCTGGTGAGCGAGGCGGTCGGCGAGACGGTCGACGCCGGCACCCCGCTGGAGCGGGTCGTCGCGCTGGCCGCCCGGCACGGGGTGGCGCTGCAGGACGACTGGGACGCGGGCGAGGTGGTGCTCGAGCTGTACGAGAAGCTGGTCGAGCACACCTTGCTGCAGCCGACCTTCGTCCGCGACTACCCCGTCAGCGCCCGGCCGCTGGCGCGGGACCACCGCGACGACCCGCGGCTCGCCGAGGCCTGGGACCTGGTGGTCGCCGGAACCGAGCTGGCCACGGGGTACAGCGAGCTGGTCGACCCGGTCGAGCAGCGTCGCCGGCTCACCGAGCAGAGCGTGAAGGCCGCCGGGGGTGACCCCGAGGCGATGCAGCTCGACGAGGACTTCCTGAGGGCGCTGGAGCACGGGATGCCGCCGACGGGCGGTCAGGGGATGGGCATCGACCGCCTGGTCATGCTGCTGACCGGCCAGCCGATCCGCGAGACCATCCTGTTCCCGGTCGTGCGACCACACGCCTGAACGACCGACGCGGGCGGACGGCGAGCAGACGACGTCCTGTCCAGAGGTGGCAGTCTGGGCGCCATGGACGACGCGGATCGCACTGCCTTCCTGCTCGAGGTCATGAAGGAGGCCTTCGCCGACCTCGTCGCCGCCGACCCGTCGGCGTTCCGCAAGAAGTTCCGGACGATGGCCGCCGAGCCCTTCGCGTTCTACCGCGGCACGGCCTGCGTCTTCTACGCCGACATGGCCGAGCGCGAGGACCCGTGGGCCGACGAGCGAACCGCCCGGGTGTGGATCCAGGGCGACCTGCACGCGCAGAACTTCGGCACGTACATGGACGGCGAGGGCCGGCTCGTCTTCGACGTCAACGACTTCGACGAGGCCTACCTGGGCCACTTCACCTGGGACCTGCGGCGCCTGGTCGCCAGCGTCGCGCTCATGGGCTGGACCAAGGCCCTGCCGGACGAGGACATCACCCACCTCGTCCAGACCTACCTGCGGGCCTACCTGGACCAGGTGCGGGAGTTCGTCGACAGCGACCGCGACCACGAGTGGTCACTGCGGCTCGGGACGGCCACCGGTCCGGTGCGCGAGGCGCTGCTGCGGGCGCAGCTGTCGACCCGCATCGACCTGCTCGACGGGGTGACGGTCGTGGACGACTACGCCCGCCGCTTCCGCGACGGCCCGGGCATCCGGCGCCTCGAGCAGGAGGAGCGCGGCCGAGTGGAGCGAGCGTTCGCGGACTACCTCGACACCATCCCGGACTCCAAGCGGCTCGGGAGCCTGACCTACTCGCTCAAGGACGTCGTCGGCAAGAGCGGGTTCGGCATCGGCAGCGCCGGACTGCCCGCGTACAACCTGCTCGTCGAGGGCCACACAGAAGCGCTGGAGAACGACGTCGTGCTGACGATGAAGCAGGGCAATGTCCCCGCGCCCAGCCGGATCCTGGACGACGAGGTCGCGCGCGGCGCCTTCGTCAACCAGGGCCACCGCACGGCCCTGTCGCAGCGGGCGCTGCAGGCGCACGCCGACCCGTGGCTGGGCTGGTGCGAGCTGGACGGCACGGGGTTCGTCGTGGCGGAGTACAGCCCGTACGAGACAGACCTGGACTGGTCCTCCCTGTCGGAACCCGACGAGATGGCCGAGGTCCTCGGGCAGCTCGGCCGCGCGACGGCAAAGGTGCACTGCGTGTCCGACGTCGACGACGCGACGACCCCCCTCGTGGACTTCCAGGTGGAGGACGCCATCGCCGAGGTCGCGCGGGGGCGCGAGGACGAGCTCGTGGCGGACCTGACCGCGTTCGCGCTGGACTACGCGGCCGTCGCCCGCGCCGACCACGCCCTGTTCGTCGAGGCATTTCGTGCAGGGGGCGTGGAAGGCGTCGGACCTGTTCGAGGAAAGCAGCGCGCCGATTAGGTGGAACGCCTTTCATCTGGTTTCCTGGCCAACGTTCACAAAGCGATGAGGCGAAGGCGGTCCGGAATGGCGCAGAGGGTCCAGGTCATGCTCGTGTGCGATCTGCACGAGGACGAGTTCGAGGGTGTCGAGACGGTGGCCTTCGGCCTCGACGGCACGTCGTACGAGCTGGATGCGTGTGAGGAGCACGCGGCCCAGCTGCGGGAGGCCTTCGCCTCCTACGTCGGCGCCGCTCGTCGCGCCGGACGGGCCCCCGCCGCCGGCGCCGCCCGCCGCCCGGCCCGGACCGGCCCGTCCCGCCCTGCCGCCGCAGGCAGCGACCGCGAGCGCGTCCAGGTCATCCGTGAGTGGGCCCGGAGCAATGGCCACACCGTCAGCGAGCGCGGCCGGTTGTCCGCGAGCGTGCTCTCGGCGTACGAGGCTGCGCACTAGTCAGCGCCGGGCCGGGCCCGTCGGCGTTCGCCGTCGGCGTACCCCGGCGGGAACGACGGGGCAGCACGGCCGGTTGGACCAGGGGTACCTGGGGAGCCACGGCTCACCCGACGGACCCGGCCACCCGGGGATAGTGTGCGCGGACGACGGGAACGACGTCCCCGCCCCGTGAGGAGCGACTTCATGTTCGAGCGTTTCACCGACCGAGCCCGCCGCGTGGTCGTCCTGGCCCAAGAAGA
>Ga0136611_10001817_pt1 | contig 14817 bp, 18 predicted proteins | sample AntDrymUQ2232306_2_FD_106645 | JGI IMG/M metagenome (GOLD analysis project Ga0136611, IMG submission 106645) | Polar desert sand microbial communities from Dry Valleys, Antarctica - metaG UQ223 (23.06) | ecosystem: Environmental > Terrestrial > Soil > Desert | place: Antarctica: Dry Valley...
AACAGGTAATGATTCCTACCGATTTAAGCAGCGAAAAAAAGAGCTTAAAACAGTATAACCTTACAAAATATCTGGATATTATTCGATGCTGTTAGGTGGACAATTTTCAACGCTGATTGACATTAATCGGATTGAGTGCGCCGCCCGCTAACATACTGGGCGTGTTGCCTACCCCACCGTTACCCAGAACATGAGCACCGAATTGCTTATACTCAAACATCAGTTCTGCAAAAACAGTGGTTTTTGGCATAAAACCCCACACATCTCTGGTCAGGGCTAATCAATACCTGCACCTGCATACCACCCTTGTTTGTCCGCTTGATCTTGCATACCAATCGGCAGTACTTGATTTTGTATGGTGACACCATCGCGATGATTCATCATATGTGCAAAACCACCGCGGAAGAACAACATGCGAGTCTTCTCTGTCACATCTTGACCCATGCGACCCGTTTTTAAATCTGTTCTTTCCATAAACGCAGCTTTGCTCTCTTCAAGAGAATTCACTTTCTGCACAGTCTGATTGGTCTTTTGTTCTATGCTATTTACTTTTTGCGCAGCCTGAGAGGATTCAGATTTAATTTTTTGCAATTCAGCCTGAATGGCCTGCAGGCTTTGCTCTAATTGCTTGATGCGTTCCGCTGCCTTATCATGAGCCAGCGCATGAGGCGTGGTCATTGCACTGACTACAACAACTAAACTAGCAGCAATGCGTGAACCCAACCGTACGCTGTCAAAAAGATTTTTCACTTGAATCTCCTTTTATATATTTTACTGATTCTTTTTTATGAGCTTTAAATCGAAAATCGATAATAGATAAGCGTTAAAATGAGGGTTTTGATCTGTATCAAGTTAAGCTCAATCAGTATTTATTTTTTGAAAATTTTATGATCCCCAGCGTCAGATCTTGTTTTTCTTTTCCATCGGTGGAAAATGCACTCAGCGAACCCAACGGTTTATTGGCTGCTGGCGGGGATCTTTCGCCACAACGTTTGCTCGAGGCTTATCGCAAAGGTATTTTTCCCTGGTTTAATGAAGACGAACCGATACTTTGGTGGAGTCCTGATCCGCGGATGGTGTTGTTTCCCAGCGAACTAAAGATTTCTTGTTCTTTACGCAAGACCCTTAAAAGGGATCACTACCAAATTCGCACGGATTGTAGTTTTAGTCAGGTCATGCACGCATGTGGTGCACCGCGTGAAGGACAAGCCGGAACCTGGATACACCCGGAAATGATTGCGGCTTATACTGCGCTGCATGAGATGGGATTGGCGCATTCCGTGGAAACCTGGATGGATGGTGTACTTGTCGGTGGGCTTTATGGTGTCTCGCTAGGTCAAGTATTTTTTGGCGAATCCATGTTTTCACTGGTACCGGATGCATCAAAAATCGCCTTCGTGCATCTGGTAAAGCAATTACAATACTGGGAGTTTGGCTTGATTGATTGTCAGGTTAAAACTAGCCATCTGGCATCTTTGGGTGCACGGGAAATTTCAAGAAGGGAATTCAGTCAAAGGTTAGATACGTTGATAATCAAACTGGAACCAGGCAGCCAATGGAACTTTGATCGTGCTTTAATCGAATAATGAGCGATACCCGTGCTTAAATTTCATACCACCAACCCCTATTCCTGCAGTTACTTACCCGATAAGCTGGCGTGTTCTGAAGTGGTTATGCCCGATTATCCCATTGATACGCAGACTTATGGGAAATTGATGCGGACTGGTTTTCGCCGTAGCGGTCATTATATTAATCGTCCAAATTGTGTACATTGTCATGCTTGTCTATCGGTGCGCATTAATATTAAATACTTTACTCCCAAGCGTGTACAGCGCCGTGCCTGGAAGCAGCATCAGCATTTGACAGTGACACAGCATGCGCTTCATTACAAGCCGGATCATTATGCGCTCTATCAACGATATCAGGAAAAACGCCATTCTGGCGGAGGTATGGATCATGATTGCCTGGAACAATATCAAAATTTTTTATTACAAAGCCACGTGAATTCCAAATTGGTTGAATTCCATGACGGGGAACAGTTACGCATGATCAGTATTATTGATGTGCTGTCTGACGGGCTTTCATCGGTTTATACTTTTTATGATACAGATGTTGCTAATGCAAGTTTTGGCACCTATAACATCCTATGGCAGATTGAACAATGCCGTGAACTTGGTTTGCCTTATCTTTATCTGGGTTATTGGATCAAAGAGAACCGGAAGATGCGCTATAAAGCCGATTTTCAACCGCTGGAAGTGTTGATAGACGGTCGATGGCAATTGCTGGACAGCAACAGTTTTTCATAAAATTTATTCAAATCGGCAATCGGTTCAGGATAAAATTCCGCATGCTCTATACACTCATTCGTCCGCTGCTTTTTAAACTTGACCCCGAATCCGCGCATCGCCTTACTTTTAGCGCAATAGAGCATGCCAGAAAATTTGGACTATTAAAAAGTGCTCCGATTGCTTGTCCGTCACGCACAATCATGGGATTGGATTTTCCCAATCCTATCGGACTTGCCGCCGGTTTGGACAAAAATGGCGAGCATTTGGATGCACTTGCTGCACTGGGATTTGGTTTTATTGAAATTGGTACAGTAACACCGCGACCCCAGCCAGGTAATCCGGCGCCGCGTATTTTTCGTGTGCCGCAAGCAAACGCTGTGATCAACCGGCTGGGCTTTAATAATCATGGCGTGGATCGCTTGATAGAAAATGTCAAACGTTCGGATTATCAAGGCATACTGGGCATTAATATCGGCAAAAATTTTGATACGCCGCTTGAGAAGGCAGTGGATGATTATCTGATCGGTTTACAAAAAGTCTATTCCTGTGCCAGTTACGTAACTGTGAATATTTCATCGCCGAACACACAAAATCTGCGGCAATTACAAGCCGCTGATGCGCTCGATCAGTTGCTGAGCCAATTAAAATCCGAACAAATGAAACTCGCACAGACACATGGTAAATACGTGCCGATGGTGGTGAAAATCGCACCCGACCTTGATACGGCGCAAATTCAATCAATCGCAGCATTACTGATGAAACATCAGATCGATGGCGTGATTGCGACCAACACCACGATTTCACGGATTGGTATTGAGCACCTGCCGGTAGCGCAGGAAACCGGCGGATTGAGTGGCGCGCCGCTGACACAACGCGCTATTGCGGTTATTCATCAGTTGCATCACCTGCTGCAAGGCGCTATGCCTATTATTGGTGTCGGTGGCATTATGTCCGCGCAGAATGCACAAGAAAAAATGCATGCCGGCGCCAGCCTGATACAGTTATATACCGGTTTGATTTATCATGGTCCTGATTTGGTCAGAGAAATTGCACAGGCTGTTTGCACTGAACAAGCAAAGCAGGGATCTGATTAAGATGAACCAGCAATTGATAGAGAAAATAGATGCCATTTTGCCGCAAACCCAGTGTGGCAAATGTGGTTTTCCAGGATGCAAACCTTATGCAGTAGCCATTGTGGAAGGTCGTGCGGATATCAATCAGTGTCCGCCCGGAGACCTGGAAGGGATTCAGAAATTGGCGAAATTATTGGGCGTACAATCCAAGCCGCTGAGTACATCGCATGGTTTTCCCCGACCCAAAGCTGTCGCCTGGATTGATGAAGGCCTTTGTATTGGCTGTACGTTTTGTATCCAATCCTGTCCTGTCGATGCCATCGTCGGTGCAGCCAAACAGATGCACACCGTGATTGCTGCAGAATGTACAGGATGTGAGTTATGCATTGCCCCTTGCCCGATGGATTGTATCAGCTTGATCCGGGTCAATGAGGAAATGGATCATTCACGCAATTTGCCAGTGGATGCGATCAAAAAGCAGGCTGCAGATGGAGCACGTTCGCGTTATCAATTCAGGCAACAAAGACTTGAGCGAGATAAACAAGCCAATAACAAACTACTTAAACACAAAAACATTGTGCCATCTGAAATAACTCAAACATCCGCGGAAAAGCGCAAGCAAGCAATTGTTCAGGCGGCGATAAAACGTGCAATCGCTGCGCGAACCCAGACAATTCAAAATAATTCACCGATTAAAACCGCATGAACTCAGCTAAGCGTCATGAAATTTTTGCTTGTCTGAAATCAGCAAATCCTCACCCCACTACCGAACTGGAATATAGCTCACCCTTTGAGCTGCTGATTGCGGTCATTCTTTCAGCGCAAGCTACCGACAAAAGCGTTAATCTGGCAACGAGAAAATTATTTCCACAGGCAAACACGCCGGAAAAAATTTTTGCGTTGGGTGAAGCAAGTCTGACCGAATTTATCCAAAGTATTGGATTATATAAAACCAAAGCCAAGAACATTCTGGCAACTTGCCAATTGCTGATGCAACAGCATCACAGCGAAGTGCCATGCACACGCGAGCAATTGGAAGCATTACCCGGCGTCGGTCGCAAAACGGCAAATGTGATTTTGAATACCGCGTTTGGTGAACCAACCATCGCAGTGGATACGCATATTTTTCGGATTGCCAATCGCACCGGTATTGCACCCGGAAAAAACGTTCTGGAGGTGGAATTAAAGCTGCTCAAAGTGGTGCCCAAAGAATTCCGCTTGGATGCGCACCACTGGCTGATTCTGCATGGCCGGTACGTGTGTAAAGCCAGAAAACCAGAATGTGCGATATGTAAAATTAATCATCTATGCGAATATAAAAACAAGAATATTTGACTCCGATCACACTATGTTTAAACCGTCCAGAGAACAAGCACGCCAATTATTTTTTGATACCTGGCGCAAATATCGACAGCGAGAAATATTATCCGGTATTGAGACGATTGCGTTGGAAGTGATACTACTGCACCCGGAATACCATAGTATCCTGGATGATGCTGATCGCTATCTGGATAAGGACTATTTGCCCGAGATGGGTGATACCAACCCATTCCTGCATATGAGTATGCATGTGGCGATCAAAGAGCAGTTATCTATTAATCAGCCGATTGGGATTTGTGAGCGATTCTCACGCTTGCAAAAAAATACAGGAAGTGAACACGCCGCCGCACATCAGGTTATGGAATGCTTGGCAGATATGATATGGCAAGCTCAACGCACTCAATCTGCACCGGATGCTGTCATTTACTTTGAATGTCTGGACAAACAGCTAAACTCAATAAACTAATAAAGAAACGGGATAAAAGCCAACTTTTAAGTGGCGTTTATCCCGTTCTTAATTGGATATCAATAAATCTGTTTTATTTGTTCGAATTCAAATTGCCTGTCTGGCTTGAATAATAAAAAGCTAAATTTTCAATATCTGCTGGACTCAAGCCAGCAGTCATTCCAGCCATAATCGGATCATTTCGGGTACCGGATTTGTAATCTTTTAATGCTTTCACCAAGTAGGTTCTGTACTGTCCACCGATTTTTGGGAAATTGGGAGCGGGACTATTACCATCGGCACCATGACATGAAGCACAACCTTCAGCTGCTTTACTTTTACCTGCTTCAATATCAGCAGCCATAACTTGGCCAGAAAGCATCAAAGCTGCGCCGGTTAATGCGGCTATCACATAATTCTTCATAATTCGTTCCTTGCGTTAATCACTTAATTAATTTTTAGCATAATAAGCAGCTAAATCTTCCATATCTTGTTGAGATAGTGTTTTAGCCAAACCGGTCATGGTAGGATGACTACGTGTACCATTTTTGTATCCTTCCAATGCTTTAACGAGATACTCTGCGTGCTGTCCGCCAATTTTAGGAACATGATAAGCGGATGGAAAAGCTGTTTTATAACCAACAATCCCATGACAACCTTCACACATTGAAACCTTTTCTTTTGCTGCCACTGGGTCTCCAGCAGCTTGAGTTACCCCCGAAAATGCCAAAAGCATACTCAAGGTAAGTAATAAATTCATAATCGATTTTTGTTTCATGTAAGCCTCCTCTCTCAAAAGTTGAACTTTAAACGATGCGCCCGATTTGGTCAATGAATAGTGTAAGCATGTCCATGTTGTTTATGGGGAAATTTGTCGCAAGACCTACGTTTTTGTGGCAGATTTTGATTCTAATTCTTCCCATCTTGCCAAACAATCTGTCAGTTCTTTTTCAATCGTAGCAAAGCGTGTTTGCAGTGCTTTTGCTTCGTCCGGACAATTACGATAAACAGTTGGTTCATTCAAACGCAAGGTAATATTCGCCTGTTCTTGTTCCAAAGTACCAATTTTACCAGGTAATGCCTCCAGCTCACGTGTTTCTTGGTAATTGAGTTTTTTGGCTCGGGAAAGCCTGGGAGATTTAGCAATGCTGGTTGGTGAGGTTCCTGACTGCTTCGATAATACTTTTTGTTGACTGACATTATCTTCAGAATGTTTGGCACGTATCCAATCTTCATAACCACCGATATATTCACATAATTTACCATTTCCTTCAAATGCAATTACTTGTGTGACCACATTATCAAGAAATTCACGGTCGTGACTGACCAGAAATAATGTGCCGGTATAGTCCTGCAACAGAGCTTCCAGTAGTTCGAGTGTTTCAATATCCAGATCATTCGTTGGTTCATCCAATACCAGAACATTCGTAGGGCGTGTAAATAAACGGGCTAGCAGCAATCGATTACGTTCACCTCCGGAAAGGGATTTGACTGGAGAGCGGGCACGTTCCGGTGCGAACAGAAAATCTTCCAGATAGCTGATGACATGCTTGGGCTTACCGTTAATCTCCACAAATTCAGAACCTTGACTGATGGTATCCGTCAGTATCATTTCCTCATCGAGCTGCTCACGCATTTGATCAAAATAAGCAACCGACAACTTGGTTCCTTGTTGAATTTCACCTGAGTCAGGGGGTAATTCACCGAGAATTAATTTTAATAATGTTGACTTTCCGGCACCATTAGGGCCCAACAGCCCCACCCGATCACCCCGCATAATGCGGCAGGAAAAATCTTTGATAATAATTTTATCGTCATAGCTTTTGTTAACATTTTCCAGTTCGGCAACCAATTTTCCTGAACGCTCACCTACGTCTACATTGATATTGGCTTTCCCGATCTTCTCCCGTCTGGCTGCACGTTCCAAACGCAATGCTTCTAATTTTCTGACTCTACCCTCATTACGTGTGCGTCGTGCTTGAATTCCTTTACGTATCCAGATTTCTTCCTGTGCTAAGACCTTATCAAATTTCTGATTATGCGTCGCCTCAACTTCTAGTATTTCCGTTTTTTTGCGTTGATAGTCTGTAAATTTCCCGGAAAAAGATTCCAATTTTCCGCGATCCAGCTCGATAATTCTTGTCGCTACATTATCCAGAAAACGCCGATCATGCGTGATTAACAAGACACTGCCGGAGAAATCCTGAAGTAATCCCTCTAACCATTCGATCGAAGAGAAATCAAGATGATTGGTGGGTTCATCCAGTAACAAAACATCAGGCGAGATCACCAAAGCACGCGCCAGCGCCACCCGTTTTTTTAATCCGCCTGAAAGGTGCGCAATTAAAGTATCTGCGGGCAGATTCAGTTTGTCGATAACAGTTTCTATTTTTGCTTGCAGGCTCCATCCATCCTGGACTTCCAGAGCACCTTGCAAATCCTGCAATCGAATCAGTAATGCTTCCGTATTGTCTGTGCTGTCACTTAAAGCATGAGAGACCGCGTGATAATCCAGCAGTATCTGACTGATATTGCCCAAGCCCGTTGACACTTCTTGATATACCGTATTGGTGGGATTCAATAGGGGTTCCTGCGATACATAAGCCAGCTTTAGATTGGGAGCAAGCCAGAGTGTACCGTCATCCAGTTTGATTTCGCCTGCTAAGGCGCGCAGCAAGCTTGATTTACCGCCGCCATTTCTACCGATCAAACCGACGCGCTCACCCGAATGAAGTTGTAAGCTGACATGATCGAGCAAAGCATGATGGCCAAAGGCTAGGCACGCATTTTCCAGTGTAATAAGAGGCATCAGTAAACTTTAATTGGGATAGTTAGTTATGAGTCTATTTGAAATACATCAAAGTGCTTTTTGATAGTCTCAAGAAAATAAGGAGGGCAATTCTGTCATGCTTTATCCAACTTAGCAAAAGCAAGTATCGATAAAAATGGAGCCCGTAGGCTCCATTTTTACTATTGTTTTTAGTGCAAATTGGATTAATTCAATCATCCTGCTGCTGTCACGTTAATTTTTTTCGGCTGCACCGCTTCCCGTTTCGGGATCACAACTTCTAATACACCGTGTTTTGAAGCTGCAGATATTGCCTCAGCATTGGCGGTATCCGGTAAGCTAAAACGTCTGTAAAAAGAACCATAGGTACGTTCGACGCGTTTATAACCTTCTTTCTCAGTTTGGGCTTCCGATTTTTTTTCGCCTCTAATGGTTAATACACCATCTTCCATACTGATATCTATTTCTTCCGGCTTAACACCCGGGATATCGGCATGGATAACAAACTTATCGGCTTCTTCCTTAATATCAACCGCAGGTGCCCATTCCGCAGTTGCTGTAGAGCCTTCAGCAGTACCGCGTTCCAATTCTCTTTGCAGTTGACTCAATAAACCCCAAGGTTCATAACGTGTGATGGCCATAATACATTTCTCCTTATCGATTAGAAAAGTACATTGCGTATCTACAACATCAACGCCTCATTCAATCCGTAAACGCTAAATTTTTAATGCGGCGTTTTATACAGTTACAAAAACACACTTTCAGTAAGCGATATAAGGATCATTAGTTTTTTTTCAAGCGACCGGTGAGAAATCGGTGAGAATTTATCGATAAGCATTGTTTTCAGCCAGGTTTAAGCAGGGGAAAAGATGCTATCGTGCATAGTGACGCCGCAATCCTAAGATCATTGCTATCGGCGCCAGCAGCAGTAGAACAATCCAAAGCCAGTTCCGTTTAAACCATTCCGATGGATTTGCCTGGACAGAAAAGCTCGCTTCGGCAAGATCCAAAATTCTGGTGTTTTGTTGCCCGGCATTTTGCGTTAAGAGGTGTAACTGGAATTTTAAATCATGGGATCCCGATGATTCCGGTGTGACATACCAGCGCCAATGTGCAGCACCGCGATAGGCCGATGATTGTTCTTGTGGCCCTTGTTTGTCAATTTTAAAATCCTCACCAGCAATCTCAGCTTTCATGTTAGACGACACCACGCCAGTAATCCCCTGTATCGAAGTACCTTCGGATGCCGTTGAGACAATCTCGTTCAAAAATTTGGCAAGCTGCTTGGTTTCCAGATTTAAAGCCACTTCAAAAGGTTCATATTGTTTGACTGCTGGTGGAATCGTGATGGCAGTGCTATCAATCGGTACTCGCATGATCAGCGAACTCAATTGCTTTTTAGCAGAAACAAAATGCATAAAAGAATTAATTGAGAAAGGTACGATTAATAAAACCACTAATAATGCGGCTGGTATTATCAGGTTAAAATTCAAACCGGATTCGGACTCTGTGTTGCGCATAATTCCTCCAACTGTTCATTTTATGGCAGATCATACCATTCTTGGAACAATTGGCATTCCTAAAACGAGTTGTGCAATTGGATACTTTCTTATTTGGCCGCCCGCAATAACTGCACAATACAATGATAATGAAAAGAATATCCCATCTCTTGAAAATCCTCGCAATGGGGAATGTTCATTGGGAACCAACGTGAATCGCAGCTTGAAACCAAAGTATCGCAACCGCAGCGGGTTTACATATCCATCAAACCGACCATAGCGGTGGCTCGTCCATCAGCGCGACCTGCTCGCGCAATTCCAGAATACGATCTTGCCAATAGCTTTGCGTATTAAACCACGGGAAGGCTTGCTTGAAGGCGGGATCGTCCCATCGCCGTGCCAGCCAGGCGGCATAATGAATCAGGCGCAAAGTGCGCAGTGCTTCGACCAGATGCAACTCACGCAAATCAAAATCGTAAAAGTCTTCGTACCCCGCCAGCACGTCATTCAGCTGTCGCACCATATCGGTACGTTCTCCCGACAATAACATCCACAAGTCTTGCACAGCAGGCCCCATGCGGCTATCGTCAAAATCGACGAAGTGCGGACCGTCATCTGTCCACAGCACATTGCCTCCATGGCAATCCCCATGCAGACGTAGCGCTTTTACATTGCTGCCGGCACGCTCAAAGCAATGGCGTACACCCGCTAGTGCCTGCTCTGCTACGCTACAATAGGCAGCCTCAAGATCGGTCGGAATGAAATTATTTGTCAGCAAAAAATCAAGCGGCTCTACACCGAAGCTCGCGATGTTCAGTGTGGGGCGGTGCTGAAACGGTTTGAGTGCGCCAATGGCGTGGATGCGACCCAGAAAGCGTCCCATCCATTCCAGCGTGTTGCGATCTTCAAATTCAGGCGCACGTCCACCGTGTTTGGGAAAAACGGCGAAGCGAAATCCTTCGAAGGTGTGGAGTGTTTTTCCATCCAGTACCAACGCAGGTACCACCGGAATTTCCCGCTCGACCAACTCCTGCACGAAAGCGTGTTCTTCAAGGATAGCCTCATTTGTCCAACGTCCCGGCCGATAAAATTTTGCTACCAGCGGCGAGCCTTCTTCCATGCCCACCTGATAGACGCGGTTTTCATAGCTGTTAAGTGCCAACAAACGGCCATCGCTGTGGCAACCCAGGCTGTCCAGTGCGTTCATGACGCAATCGGGGGTCAGTAAAAAGAAAGTTAGCGATGTCACCGTGACAGCTCTTTGCGCATTGATTAATTTTCCAGAGGAGGACTGATCTTAGCCAGCCCCAGGTCATTCCAGCCTGCGTGACCCAAACAGCGCAGTGTCTCAATATTCTTGTCGAATATTCTCTCGGCCTCGGGAAAAGCTGACACCGCTTGCACGACGCTGGCTTCGCGCAGCAGATGCATCGTGGGATACGGTGACCGGTTGGTGTAGTTTTCGATATCGTCAGGCTGTGTCCCGGAAAACTGATACTGCGGATGAAAACTGGCCATTTGTAACGTATCTTCCAAATCCATGTCTTCCAGCGCCGCATCGACCACATCGAGAAAATCGTTGTAATCGATAAAATCAGTGAGCACATAAGGATGAACCAGCAAGGTTGTGTCGACAGTTACTGCTGATGTTTCAGCCAAAATTTCCAGCTCGTGCATGAGGTCTCTTAATAAATCCTCATGCGTGGTCGCACTGCTCACTACATAACTTATCTGATTTTTTACGTGAACAGCCTTGGCGAACGGGCACAGGTTGAGACCAATGACGGCCCGTTCCAGCCACAATTTGGTCGCAGCGATGATTTCTTCGTTCGTTGTGATATTCATTTTAATTTTAGATACCCCAGAATATTAAGTCATGCTCGCCAACACGGCTGACAATTTCGCATTCGTTTTAGTAACAAGTCAATGGATTAGCTTTGTCGAAACCAATCCAGCTTTTAAAATATCATGACTCCTCTTCAATTTTACTACGTAACGACTTTCTTCGACCCTGAATTGCTTTACCTTCCAAACGTCTTATCTTGGAAGCCTTTGTTGGCTTAGTAGGTTCCCGTGGCTTTGCTTCGATAGTGACGCTGTTAATAATCTTCTGTAGTCGATTGAGTGCATCTTCTTTGTTCTTAATCTGACTACGATACCGCTGAGCTTTGATGATAACAACGCCCTCATTGGAGATTCTACTATCTTTTAAATTCAACAGTCTTTCTTGGTATATTTCTGGTAGTGATGAAGCCTTGATATCGAATCGCAAATGCACTGCTGTCGATACTTTGTTGACATTCTGCCCACCGGAACCCTGTGAGCGTATCGCCTGTAACTCGATCTCAGCCAAGGGTATTGCGATATTGCCTGATATTCTCAACATAATTAGTCGCTTAATTCCTACTGCTTTGCTGCTTTATTGATGAGCGATACCCCGAGAGCAGATCGTACATTTGACATTCTCATCTCCTCTTTTCTATCTGTTTCACGGCTCGGCTTACAGTGGCGTAACTCACCCATTTGAGCCAAAGCATAGTACCCACTCCAGTATTCAAGTGGATGATTCAGTAGCTGTAACTCAATCGCTAAAAATAGCCAAATACTCGGCAAAAATAAACACCCGGTTACGGGTTTGCCCCGTGATTTCCTGCAAAATTCCATGCTTGCACATCTGAGCAACCAGCTCATTGGCCGCCTTGTAGCTGGTGTCGCATATTTTCTGGACTGCTTCAACGCTGGTAGCGGGTTGTATGAATAAGTCATTGAGCAAACGCTGTGCGCTTGCCGCCCTGCGCCCGAAGTTAATCTGCAAATTCTGCTCCAGTTTTGCCTTCAAGGCCATAATGCTGGACAAAGTACTCACCGCGAGTGTCGCCGTTAGCTCTACCCCAACCAGAAAATATTTAAACCACTGCAACATATCGTTTTTCTCGCGCACCGCCATCAAATTGTCATAATACAATCCCTTGTTCCTCTCAAAATAGCTTGAAAGATAAAGCAACGGCTTATCCAGAATTCCCTCGCTCACCAGAAACAAGGTAATCAGCAGACGCCCGATACGCCCGTTACCATCCAGAAACGGATGTATGGTTTCAAACTGATAATGCGCAATTGCGATACGAATCAAAGCTGGCACATGAACATCGTGGTTGTGCAAGAAATGCTCCAGATCCCCCATCAAATCATTTACATACTGATGATGCGGTGGAATGAACGCGGCATCCGCTAAACTGTGACCACCTATCCAGTTCTGACTAGCACGGAACTCGCCAGGCAGCTTGTGTTCACCACGCACACTTTGCAACAAAATAGCATGCGTTTTCTTCAATAACCTTGAGGATAAAGGCAGTGTTTTGAGATCGATGATCGCCTGATTCAAAGCGTGCGTATAATTTTGTACTTCATGCCAATCATTGCGATGCTCGGGTAAGATCTCCGATTCTGGTAGCACCGCCTCACGCATATTGGTTTGCGTACCCTCGATTCGACTTGAAACCACTGCCTCCTTAGTCACATGTAACTGAATGAACAAATCAATATTCGGCACCAAGCGAGCAAACGAATTTAGCTCCCCGAGTCTGACAGCTGCCTTTTCCAACAACCGGTTCACCTGTGGTGCTTGCCACACCCATTCGTCATTAATGCTGGAAGGCAGAAAATAGCGATATTCATAGCCTTTTTGATATTGCCCGGATTGATACTGCTCAAGATGTATCGTCATATCATTTGCATGCGGAAAGTAACATATAAGACTCCTTATATTACTTTCATCGCTAAAAGTAAAACATAAATGATCTTATGTTAGTTTATTAGAGGTGCGCCTCACTCGGCGCAATGTCATTGCGGCCTACCTTGCTGCTGTCGATACTTTGTTGACATTCTGCCCGCCGGAACCCTGTGAGCGTATCGCCTGTAACTCGATCTCAGCCAAGGGTATTGCGATATTGCCTGATATTCTCAACATGATTAGTCGCTCAATTCCTACTGCTTTGCTTCTTTATTGATGAGCGATACCCCGGGGCAGTCGTACATTTGACATTCTCATCCCCTCTTTTCTATCTGTTTCACGGCTCGGCTTACAGTGGCGTAACTCACACCAAAAAAATCACCCACTTGAGCCAGCGTATAGTGCCCCGGCAAATTCAATACGTAAAGGCCTTGTTATTTAGCATCCTATCTGCTTTTAAACTTGCTGCAGATTAGAACAATGGGATAAGGATATCAAATGTAAGACCGGATCCCAATATTTTGTGGATGTTTTTCAGAACGGAATATCATCGTCAAAATCGCCGAACTTATTAGAAGTTTCATACCGTCCAATAGCATCCAAACGAGACTGAATATTGGCTAGAATAATTCTTCTCTTCTCATCATTGGATGATTTCATCAAAGAAATGAAATTCTTCACACAGGAAACCTCAAATCCGCCCGTGTGATATTTGAATCCTCCATTCAAAAAACATCGCAAGACAGAGGCGCAATCTGGTGCCACATCTTCCAACATGAAATTTCTGTATGCAGATTCAAGCTTTGCAACAATTTTTTCGTGATCCTCCGATTATTTTGTGCCATTCTCAATTTTTGCGACATGTTCCGTTATCGCATCTGCGAAGGCCCTGTAGCTGCTAAGCTCTTGTCCCCAAAATTTAATTTCATAAAGCTTATTGGAAAGTATTTCTCTTTCAACATCAATGAAGCTGGCGAAGCGATTTGCTGGATCCGCTTGGCACATTTTTCGAAGGACTGATCGATACTGAAAGTCTTCGATCGATAGGTCTTGAATGGTTTTCTCGAAGAGCTTTCCGACGAAATAAACTTCCGTAGCAAAATCGTAGTTGCTGTCGGAGAATTCGTTTGGTGGCTCACACCACCAGTTCAGGCTGATGCTTTTGTCAAAGTCATTGATCACTTCGACTCTCTTTCCGAATCCAAGATCAATGATTTTGACTGTGCCGTCATTTGTGACCATCAAATTCATTGGTCTTATGTCTCGATGGAGTATATTTCTCGACTCGAGATGGCAGAATCCTTTGATTGTTTGATTGAAAATATCGGCGAGGCTACTTGGGTTTTCTCTGACGTACTCATCCAAGTCAAAACCGTCTACGTACTCCATGAGTATGTATCCGGTTAGTTTCTCAGGGTACAAGTGGTAATTAAACACTCTGACGACGTTCTGATGATAGACGTCGTGCAGTAACTTAATTTCCCTCAGAAAATTGTCGAAGAACTCTTGCTTATGCTCTTCGTAATACGGTGAGTATTTTTTGCAAACAAATAGGGGGCGTTAACAATTAAGCCATCCATATCATGGAACTTGCTAGATAGAGCATAGCTTGATAGTTTCGTTTTAATCGTTCATAGCGTGTTGCAATACGGCGAAATTGCTTAAGCTTCTGAA
>Ga0136611_10001818_pt1 | contig 14801 bp, 16 predicted proteins | sample AntDrymUQ2232306_2_FD_106645 | JGI IMG/M metagenome (GOLD analysis project Ga0136611, IMG submission 106645) | Polar desert sand microbial communities from Dry Valleys, Antarctica - metaG UQ223 (23.06) | ecosystem: Environmental > Terrestrial > Soil > Desert | place: Antarctica: Dry Valley...
GTTGGGACCACGGTCCGGTTCACGCTGCCAACGACAAAAACGTCCTCAATCGACCACAGCGACGGCGAACTGTCGTCAGCGCCAATGCCTGGCGTACTTATCGCAACGCTCAATGACACGCGACGCAGCAGCTGGGCCGTCGCTTTACGCCGCATCCCGTCGACCCCGATCGTTATCAATTGCAGCGCTCGTGGCAGAAACGGAATTTCATCACCCGGCAGCCGTCGTCATCGACGCCGAAGCTGGTATCACCATCAATGAACTCCTGGCTGAGTACGTCGCGCTCGATGAGCGCGGCGGACCGACAGTTATCATCGTCGACAACACGACCGAGATCTCTGCCGATCGCGTTGTCGTGGTTCGATCGGGGATTTCAGATAATGAGCTTGCGGTCGCGGTCGAATCGGCGATCCCGCGTACTGCCCGCACCATCCCGAGCCGGGGGCGAGTGCTCGTCGCGGAAGACGATCTCGACTCGGCAAACTGGCTGCGTCGCGTGCTCAGCAGCCAGGGGTTTGAGGTGTTGGTCGTGCACGACGGCCTGTCGGCGGTTGTTCGCGCCATCGAGACGCTGCCCGATATCGTCATACTGGATGTCAATATGCCCAAAATGGGGGCGGGCGAGGTGCTGCCGCAACTGCTCGGCAACCCTGGTACGCGCGACATTCCCATCATCGTGATGAGCGGTACAGTGCCGGATTCGCGACCTTACTTCATGGAGGCGGGCGCATCCGAATTCTTCACGAAGCCGATCAACGCCGATGCGTTGGTGGATCGGTTGATCAATTTGAGAAAAAGGTAACGCATGGCACGAATCGTCATCGTCGAGGATGAGGCAGATATCGCCATGCTCGTCACCACCAAGTTCCGCAACGCCGGACACGATGTTCATCTTGCTCGCGATGGCGACGCAGGACTCAAACTTGTGCTGGAGGTGCGTCCAGACGTCGCACTCCTCGATGTCATGATGCCGAAGATGGATGCCTACGCCGTCTGCAAAGCCATCCGTGACACGCTCGCCCAGGAGGCACCGATCGTGGTCCTCCTCTCCGCCCGCAGCCAGGCAATTGACCGCCAACGCGGCTTCGATGCTGGCTGCGACGACTACATTACCAAGCCGTTCCGTCCCGCCGAGCTGCTCTCACGCGTCGATGAGTTGTTGACCGCACGCGGCATCAGCTGAGAGCAGCCCGTGTCTTCAGAGGCGCGCCACAGCCTTGCCTTTGTAAGTAGTTCGCCACGGAGGATGTGCCAGCCAACTGTAGGGGCGGGTTTCTACCTCGCGCGTCAGGGACCGAACCAACCTGCAACCCGCCCGCGTCGCCGCCACAGTGGTTCGCTATTCTGGATTGCGTCACCACGATACATTGGCCCACCGGCGTGTCCGGTCGCTGAGGAGGCGGGTTTCAGGTTGATCCGGTCCCTCACGCTCGGGGTAGAAACCCGCCCCGACAGGGGGCTGACACATTCAATGTGGTGGATTACAAAGGTGTGAACTGAAGAGTCTCTCAGCGCCGTCGTAGAGCCAACTCAGGGAGATGTTTCGATGCGGCTCAACATGACAAGTCAGCGGCGCACTACTAATGCCCGCGGTACTCGTAGCGATTGCGAGGGCGCGGGATGTCATTGCCAGATGGAGCGTCTGCTGCCTCCGGGTCACGACCCTCCCGCTCGAGCCAGGTACGCAGACGCATATCGAACTCATCGTCCGACCAACTCAGCTGCTCGTACATGCCCGCCGCCTGGCGTTGTCGGAGTGCCTCGTAGAGTGCCACTGCGCAGGCAACCGAGACGTTCAACGATTCCACCATGCCCATCATTGGAATATAGACCGCCGCATCCGCCCCGACGACGGCGGCATCGCTCACTCCCCGCGACTCATTGCCGAACACGAACGCGCTGGGCTTCGTGAGATCGAGCTCGTAGAACTCGTGCGCGTCATGGGTCAGAGTCGTCGCATAGATCGCGCAACCCTGTTTTCGCAAGTCGGCGTAACAGTCCTCGATCGAGGCATGTGAGCGGAGATCGAGCCAGCGTTGCGCGCTCGCCGCTACACCTTTAGAGATTTCTGGCGGCTCCTCGATCGTGTAGACCAGGTGCGCGTCCGCCGCGCCAACGGCATCACACGACCGCAACATCGCACTGACGTTGTGCGCGTCAGCGACATTCTCCATCACGACAGCAAGCCCCGGTTGGCGACGCAATAGCGTGCCGCGCATGCGCGCAAGCCGGCGCGCCGTGATCGGTCTTCCGGTACCATTCGTACTCATGCATCTCCTGATTCCGACAACGATTCGTGTTCCTCAGGGGTATACTCAACGCATGGCAGAGAAGGCAACGCATGACCAGCAAACCCACCCGATTAGTGTCGCGGAATACCTCGCATGTGAACTGGCGAGTCCTGTGAAACATGAGTATGTCCACGGTGACATCTACGCGTTCGCTGGTACGACCGAGTGCCACAATCTGATCGCGGGAAACATCTTCGCGTCGCTCCATTTCAAGGCACGTGGTAGCCAATGCCGAGTGCTTTTCGGCGATGTACGTCTCCAGGCCGCACCCGATTTGTACTACTACCCGGACGTAATGGTAGTTTGCGAAAACACCGACGACGATTCCCTGACCAAACGACGCCCCTGCCTGATCGTCGAGGTGATTTCTCCCAGTACGTCCCGCATCGACCGCCATGAAAAACGATTGGCGTATCAGGCGATCGCCAGCGTCCAGACGTACATGATCGTCGACACCGCAACGCACCGTGTAACGCGCCATTGGCGTGATGGATCGAACGATTGGCAACAGATGGAGGTTATCGGAGAGGGTGATGTTGCGATTCCCTGCCCAGAGGCCACACTGACGCTGGCCGATATCTATGACGGAATCTCGTAAGCCCAGACCGTCCGATTGGAATGTGGTCTTCGTGTCGAACGACCTCCCAATTGAGTGTCTGCCTCACCGGCTCCCTGTATCATCCATCTACCGCGACATCGGCTTTGACGATTTCGACAGCCGAAGTCGCTGTTGCTGGACCGTTTTGCCGATCTTTGACATTACAGGCTCGGCTTCGTATAGTAACGGTTGGTCTTCGCGCCGCGTTCTGAGGCAGGCGCGCATCGCGGTGGCTGTTTTTCTTGCAGATTCTGTGGCGAACGACCGTCGTGGACATAGCGCGATGCTGAAGAGGGGACGACCATGCCGAAGAGAACGTATCAACCAAAGCGGCTCCATCGGAAGAAGGATCACGGCTTCATGAAGCGCATGCACACGCGTGCGGGACGAGCCGTGCTGGCCGCACGCCGCCGCAAGGGCCGCCATTCGCTGACGGTGAGCACCGAGAACAAGCCAACACAGAAGAAGTAACACCTCGGCGACTACCGTCCGTGACGCGTTCCCCCGGCGTCCGCTGCTTCGCTCAGTCGGTTGTCCGCTGCAACCCACCCGCAAAGGGTGGGTTTTTGCGTTCCAGAGATCAAGAATGGAGACTCGAATTTCGGAGTCGACTATGGAGGAGCCTGTTGATCGCGCGTGACGATCGTCTGCGCCGCAATGATGAGTTTGACCGTGTGCGCTCGCAGGGACGGTCCTATTCAGCGCGTCATCTCGTGCTCGTCGTGCTGCCCAACGAACTGAGCCAGAATCGCTACGGCTTCGCGGCTGGGAAGCGACTCGGCAACGCCGTCCGGCGCAACCGAGCAAAGCGGTTGATGCGCGAGGCCATCCGAGCCGAACAGCCGCATCTTACCCCAGGCTTCGACGTGGTCATTATCGCCCGCAACAGCTTCCCACAGGATCTCAAGCTCGACACCGTCGCGGAACAGCTCGGCTCGCTCCTGACGAAGTCGGGGCTGCGCGTTGTACCGTCCGAGACCTCTGACACCAGCACTGAACCAGAGGCTAGCGGATGAAATGGCTGGCGCTCAAGGTGATTCGCGGGTATCAGCGTGGTATCTCCCCGATCCTGCCACCATCCTGTCGCTTTGAGCCGTCGTGCTCCGAATACGGCTACCAGGCAATCGCCAAGTACGGTATCATCCGAGGCGGCGCGATGGCAGTATGGCGTGTGTTGCGCTGCAACCCGTTCGGCAAGGGCGGATATGATCCGGTTCCTTGAGGCGGGCGTAGTTGTTCTGTGATTCGCGGAACGCTAGATACCCTGAATAGCCCGCCTGACAGGCGGGATTGTTCCGAAAACGTTGTCGTTCGAACGAATACCGCACCTGTAATGCATTTCCGGTTCGATAGTTCGCGAATGAACGTCGCATGCTATCGGTTGAGAGGACGATTTCTACCTTGGGCCTCTGGGATTCTTACGTCGGGTTTATTGAGTGGTGTCTGGCATCGCTGCGTGATTACACGGGCAGCGCGGGCCTGGCCATCATTATCTTCACCGTTATCCTGAAGACGATCCTGTTGCCGCTGACGGTCAAGTCGATTCGCTCGACGGCTGGCATGCAGGAACTGCAGCCGAAGATGAAGGAGCTTCAGAAGAAGTACAAGGATGACCGCCAGCGTCTCTCTCAGGAAATGATGCAGCTTTATGCGCAGTATCAGATCAACCCTGCCGCTGGATGCCTCCCCCTGTTGATTCAGATCCCGATCTTCTTCGGTCTCTACTTCGCCGTCAGCGACCTGTCCAGGGACGGCGGCAACTTCCTCTGGCTACACCTGAACGAGGCCGATCCGTACAAGATTCTGCCGATTTTCGCCGGTGTCTTTCAGTTCATCCAGACCCGGATGATGCGCCCTGCTAATGGGCCGAAGGTCACCGACCCACAGCAGCAGATGATGAACACGATGACCAACTTCATGCCGCTGCTGGTCGTCGTGTTCGGTTGGAGCTTCGCATCCGGCGCGGTGTTGTACTGGCTGGTCCAGAGCGTCTACTCGGTCGTTCAGCAGTGGTTCATCACCGGCTGGGGGTCGATGAAAGTCTGGTTCCCGTTCCTCGGCAAGCTCGAACTGCCAGACCACCGTCGCCTGGGCTATCGGAAGCCAGTTGACCCGAAGACGATCGATCTCAATGCTCAGCCAAAGGGACTGATGGTCAAGATGCAGCAGCGCGCTATGGATGCCGAACGCGCCCAACAGGAACGCGTTGCTCAGGCGTCCGGCTCGTCGAAGTCAGCAGGAGCCACTGATTCTGCGATTGAGGGTACTGGCAAACGAGCGAAGCAGGCGCGATCCCAGGGGAACGGTCGAAACATCACCGCTCCATCCGAGGATGAACTCGCGGTAGATACTGGCCCGGCGGTTAGTCCCGGAACGTCGTCTCGCGTGATGACTGGTCGCCAGAGTGCCGCGTCGCGTAAGGGTCGAACGCGCGGCGGAAGCTAGCGCGACCGATCGCATCGACGACGTGACGGACTGGACGCAGTAGATGCAGAAGTAGGACTGAGGAAACCATGGACCGGATGCGGAGCGTGGAGATTCAGGCGCGTTCGGCCGACGAGGCGACTCGCCTCGCGCTTGAACAGCTCGGTGCGACGCGCGACCAGGTTGACATCCAGGTGCTGGCCGAAACCGAAGACGACATCTACGGCGAAGGCGAAGTCCTGGTTCGGGTCAGCCTGCGCGGTTCAGTCGCTCCGCCACGCGGCGACCGTCAGCCGAGCCGCAGACCTGCGTCAAGTGGACAGGCAGGACCTGGCGGTCAGAACCAGCAACGCGGAGGTCGCCCACCCGTTGATGGACGACCACGCGACAGTCGTCCACCGCGCCCGTCCCCACAGCGCCCAGGCGGACAGGGAAACCAGGGCGGCCAGGGCAGTCAGCGCCGCACTGCCTACGCCAACCAGAGCCAGGCCTACATGCGTCCGAGCCGCCCTGTGCCGCCGCGTCAGCCGTCACAGGCGAGCGACGAAGTGACGCAGCGTGCTGAGACGATGGCGAAGCAGGTGATTCGCGAACTGCTGGCGCACATGAGCGTCCAGGCGGACGTGATCGCCGTCGATAATCCCTCAGTCATGCCAATCGGTTCCGACGATCCATTGACAGTCTTCATCGACATCAACGGACGCGACCTGGGGATGCTGATCGGTCGGCGTGGTGAGAACCTGGGCCAATTGCAGTACATGGTGAACCTCCTGATCAACAAACGCCATGACGAATGGCTGCGCGTGATCCTGGATGTCGAGGGGTATCGCTCGCAGCGTGAGGAATCGCTGATCGGGTTAGCCGAGCGGGTTGGCCGTCAAGTTGCGCGCAACAAACACCCGATTTCGCTTGAGCCAATGCCGCCGAACGAACGCCGAATTGTCCATATGACACTCAAGGAACTGCCCGATGTCCGCACGGAATCGAGCGGCGAAGGCGATCTGCGCCACGTCACGATCCTCCCACAATAGTGGTCAGTCACCCAATCTGGCGATGCACCGAAAATGAGTAGCCCAGGACGCATGCCGGACTACGTCGCGATCGGCCACCTGACGATTGATCGCTCGCCTGACGGCGATCATCTCGGCGGGACGGTGCTGTATGCCGCGTTGGCAGCGGCCCGTGCTGGCGCGCACGCGGCCATCCTTACGCGCGCCAACCTCACCGATCTCTCACCAGCGCTCCGTGCAGAGCTCGATGCGTTCGCATCCGAGGTCGAGATTGTCGCGCAGGGGTCTTCTGGCACCACGACGTTCACGAATCGGGAGGCCGCCGGTCGTCGTTCGCAATCGCTGCACGCCTGGGCGGGTGAGATTGACCTTTCAGGACTTCCGCCGCAGTGGCGTTCGGCACCAGCGATCCACATCGCACCGGTCGCCCAGGAGATCGATTCCCGTCAGCTCGCGCGCCTGTCGCCTCAGATTATGGGCTGCACGCCGCAGGGTTGGATGCGCGCCTGGGATCGCGAACGTTTCGGTACCATCCGCGCGACCCCGCTGCGCCTGCCGCCGGACGTCGTCGCACGCATCGACATCATGGTGATTTCTTCCGAGGAATCGGTGCCAGCCCGAGATGTGCTGGAGATGGTCGGGCGAAGCGGGCTGGCCGTCGTGACGCGCGCCGATCAGGGCGTCCGACTGATCGACCGGGGTCGCAGGGTCGATCTGGAATCGTATTCGGTCAAAGTGCTGGATACGACTGGCGCGGGCGATGTCTTCGCCGGGGCGCTCATTGCTGAGCGAGCGGAGCGCCAGCCGGTCGTCGCCAGCGCGCGCTATGCGACCGCCGCCGCCGCACTGAAGGTTACGGGTCGTGGCATCAACGCGGTACCGGGCCGAGAGGCGGTCGAGCAACTCATCGAACACGCGCGCGGCCGCATCTAGCCGGCATTCAACCACACATGAAGTGACGCAGGCCCCATGTACACCGATACTATCGCCGCGATCGCGACACCACAGGGAGACGGCGGCCTGGCTATCATCCGACTGAGTGGGCCGGACGCCGGGTCTGTAGCGACACGCATCTTCCTGCGCGGTCGACGGCTGCGGCAGACGACAGTCGGCGAACTGGAATCGCATCGCCTGTACTACGGCGCGATCGTCGATCCAGACTCGGTTGCCGTCGTCGACGAGGTCATGCTCGTCCAGATGCTACCGCCCGCCACGTACACCCGCGAACTGGTCGTGGAGATCAGCTGCCACGGTGGACCACTGCCGGTCCGAGCAGTACTGGCGCTGTGTTTGCGACATGGTGCGCGACTCGCCGAACCGGGCGAATTCACGCTGCGGGCATTCCTTAATGGGCGGATTGACCTGAGCCAGGCTGAGGCGGTGGCCGGAATTGTCGGCGCCCGCACCACTCGCTCGCTCGATCTTGCCGTTGGCGAGCTGCGTGGGCGGCTGAGTGAGCGCCTGCGGCCAGCCCGCGACACACTCGTTGAAACGCTTGCCTATCTCGACGCCGCCGCCGATTTCCCTGACGATGAGATTCCCGCCATCGAATTGGGACCATCGTTAGTAACGGCTCGGGATGCACTGGCTGCTGTCGTGGCAGCGGCACAGACCGGCGTGCTCTACCGCGAAGGGGTACACATCGCCATCGTCGGCAAGCCGAACGCCGGAAAATCCAGTCTCCTGAACGCGCTGCTGGGTAGTGACCGCGCCATCGTCACCGACGTCGCCGGAACGACCCGTGATGTCATCACCGAGAGCGTCAACCTGAATGGTCTGCCCGCAACCCTGCTCGACACCGCTGGTATCGCGGACAGCGCCGATGTCATCGAACGCATCGGCATCCAGCGCTCGCGCGACGCGCTCTCCAGCAGCGGCATCGCGCTGTTCGTCGTTGATCGTTCGCGCCCAACATCCAGTGAGGATGCCCTGGTCGCGGAGTTACTCGCGGTGCGACTCAGCGAGGGCGGAGTTCTGGTCGCTCTCAATAAGTGTGATCTGCCCGACGCAGGCGACCACACCGCGCTACTCCGATTGCTACCAGGCGTTCCTGTCGTCGCCATTTCGACTGTAGATGGCGCTGGCCTCGATGAGCTGAGAACGGCGCTCTTCACCCTGGCTATTGGACAAGCAGACGCGTCCGGCGAACCAGCACTGGTCACCATCCGCCAGCTCGATGCACTCCGTCGCGCGCTCGCGCATGTCGAAGCCGCGGAAGCAGCGCTCGCCGTCGCAATCCCACTCGACCTGATCGCCGTTGACGTGCGTGGCGCATTGCACGCAGTCGGAGAGATCACGGGCGAGCGGATAGACGAAGCGGTCCTCGACGAGATATTCCGACGATTCTGCATCGGGAAGTAACGGAGTCACCGCAAGACAAACGACATTCCCCGCAACGGCGGATCATCGAGCACTCCCTTGCCGAGCGCCAGCACCCGGAAACGCCCCATGCCATGCGGTTCCATCAGGTGCATGATCGTTTCGCGGGCGTTGAGATAGTCAGCAGGATCAGTCGCAGTCGTTTGCAGCTTCATGAGCAGTTCTTCGATACCCAGACCGGCGAAGAAGAATGCCTGTGATGTCAATCCAAGTATGTTGACGCCGCCTGCTTCGGCGGCGCGCGACATCGCTGTGAAATCGACGTGTGCGGTGAGGTCCTGATATCCCACGCGTCGATATGGGTCGTCGGAGACGAGATGCTGACTGTAGGTCCGCAACGTGCCGTCGAACCGGACACGTGCGTCATACAGTTCGAGTGCTGGATACCCGTAGTCGATCAGGATGGCGAATCCCTGCTCCAGGCATGATCCCGTCCCGCGTATCCATGCCTGGGCAGCCGGACATACCTCCAACCGCTGTTTTTCGGCAAGCTCGAGACCAATGAGGGAGTCTCCCAGCGTTGCTTCGGACAATGGCAGCACCTCGTCCTTGAACCAGCCATCGCGCCACGCGACGCGCATCTCGCGCAGGTCTCCGTCCTGAACGATCAGGCGATGCACCGGAAACGCGTCCAGCAGTTCGTTCGCCAGTAGAACTCCCGTGAATGGACGATCGGATGCCGCCGCAACCTGCACTCCGAAGCCATCGTTTGCGAGCCGAGCAAGGCCATCGGCAACACGTACCGAACTGACATCATCGAGCTCGTAACGCAGGGCGGCCAGCACGTCTGGTCGCTCGTCTACGAGACCGCGCATGATATCCCGCGCAAGCGTGCCTGCTCCCGCGCCCGCTTCGCGGACAACAAAGGACTCCGGCTGTCCCAGACGGTCCCAGCACTCCGCGATCTGACGTGCGAGGGCCGCACCGAAGATCGGGTGCGTCTCCGGGCCGGTCAGAAAGTCGCCCTCGAAGCCAGCGCGGGCAGCTCCAGCCAAGTAGTAACCATGCTTTGGATGCACGAGTGCGAGTTCCATGAAGCGTGCGAACGTTATCGGCCCGCCTATTGAAATCTCATCCTTGAGTATGCCCACCAGGGTTGGGTTAGACTCAGCCATCAACTCCGTGCGCGCGTCGTCCACTGCAACCAACCTTCTCGTGGGTGTCCACCCGTCCTTACGGAATCCTACTCGCCCCGACGAGGCACGCGGTCGAGAAACGGCCGGATCACGCTGAATCTTCGATGATTGACTTTCAGGTCAAGTGGCCCTATGATGGGCGAACGTCCTGAGGGGCGCACTGTGTGTGAATGACAGGCGAGACTGATGATAGACACGTATCAGGTGAACGGGAACGGGGGTGCCGCAATGGTGAATGCCAGCGTCGTGCGCCTGCGTGCTGCAATTGCCGGGTGGCGTTGTGCGCCTATTGGGGGCGCTCCGTGCCGTGGTCTGTCGTTCGGTCTGTTCAAGGAATGTTGACATCGGGTAGCTGATTCAATGAACCACGAACACCGCGGGCGGACCAGGAGAATGGTCCAGCACCCGCGGTTTTTTATTGCCTGCGATCAGCAGCGATGTGGAACAGGAGTAACAGCGTGTACATCACGCATGTCATCGCAGTGTCGATACTGTAGTTATACTCTGCTTGATCTTTGGGTTCATATGTGTCGATTTATATATCGACTTGTGTTGCGTTGACTTCAACTAAAGGTGCAACGCTATATTTCGATGTGTACAATTCGTAGTACATCGCGTAGCGAACGCATAGACGAGTGAATGGCAGAAGTACTACATCGACACTGAACGTCGACGAATCCGTGTGTACAACGTCTCCGAGTCCGAATGAGCGCGTCGTGGGTTCGGCAATCCACGTATACGCAGTGCCGACAACTACGCAGTTTGTCCGATGGCAAGCGCAACCATAGATGTCAGGATTGTATCGAGATCACCGTCGTTCGAGGCGATCAGGTGAGCAAGAAAAAGGCAGGGATCACGCAATGGCACTCCAGACTGAATCAAGGACCATGCCGTCTCCAGTCGCTGTTGAAGAGACCGTCTCGCCGTTTGCGATGCGCGCGCCGGTTGACCGCAGCCTGCTGCCATCGATCCCCGCGATCGGTCACGCAGTCGTTATACGCGGAGTATCGAAGGAGTTCTCCAAGAAGCGCAAGCGGTCGTTGACCATGCCGTTCAGGGCGAAGTCCACTGAGCCGAAAAAGGCACCGAAACCGGTCCGCGCGCTCGACGACATCACGCTCAATGTCAAGCGCAACGAGATATTCGGCATCCTCGGGGCGAACGGCTCCGGCAAATCGACGCTCATCCGCGTCATCTCGACGCTGTTGATCGCGGACAGCGGCGATGTGTCGGTCTTCGGCTACGACGTGCACGACGATGAGATGAAGGTGAAGCGACTCATCAACCGCGTATCTGTCGATGCGTCGTTCTTCAAGAAACTCTCGCCGATGGAGAACCTGCTCTACGCAACGAGGCTGTATGGGCGCGGCGGTGAGGGGCAGGAGCTGCGCGACGACATCACGAAGATTCTGATCGAGCTGGGCATCAAGGCGGACCGCGTCAACGCACCGCTGGAGCAGATGTCGCGCGGTATGCAGCAGAAGGTGGCGATCGCACGGGCGTTCCTGACGTCGCCGGTGCTGCTGCTGCTCGATGAGCCGACGACTGGACTCGACCCGCGCTCGAAGAAGGACGTGCAGCGTTTCGTCCACGACCTGCGCGACAACCACGACGCGACGATCGTGATCTGCTCGCATGACATGGACGAGGCCGAGGCGCTCTGCGACCGCATCGCGATCATGGATCAGGGCCGACTCATCGCGATCGGCACGGTCGAAGAGCTGAAGGCACTCGTCACCGAACAGCAGGGCATCGCCCAGCCAAGCCTGGAAGATGTCTTCATCGCCCTCACCGGCAAAGACCTGCGCGAGGACGAGGGCGGCGAGGACGACGATGACGAAAAAGCCGCGTAGGGTCGCCGCTTGCCGCCACCGGCGTCGGTAGTTTCGCGATCGCTGACGACGACAACGCGGCAAGACGCGTTCGCTGCCGATCTGACACAGACAGCAACGAACGTCGTTGCCAACGATGTTCGAGACAGACCAACGCACGGGGACCGACGCCGGTCGCGGCAAGGGGCGACCCTACGGGAGATACGGAGCATTTAGATGGCACAGGCAACTAACACACGGAGGCCGGGGGCGCTGGCGAGCGGCGTGCGCGAGGCTCGCGCCTCGTACGCGTTCGTCGAGCGCAACTGGAACCTGACGAAACGCTACTGGGGCTGGGAGATCGCGTTCCTGATCTACTCGGCGGCGGCGTCGATGTCGATCATGTTCATTGGCAAGGCGCAGGGCGATAACAGCGAGCTGATTCTGTTCCTGGCGATCGGCACGCTCGTCTGGAGCTACCTGAACTCGGTCTTCATGAACATGGCCGAGATGATCGCCTGGGAACGCTGGGAGGGGACGATCGAGTACACGATGATGGCCCCGATCTCCCGGCTGACGCATATGTTCGGACAGTCGATCTTCGCCATCCTCTACGGCATCCTGCGCTCGACGCTGCTGCTGGGAGTGCTGGCGCTCTTCTTCGACATTGACCTGGCGGGAGCCAACCTGTTCGGCGCGCTGCTCGTCATCATCGTCGGCAGCCTGTCGTTCATCGGCTTCGGGATCATCGGCGCCGTGCTGCCGCTGCTCTTTCCCGAGAAGGGCGAGCAGATGACGTTCATCATCTCGTCGCTGCTCCTACTCGTCTCGGGCGTCTACTACCCGATCGAGGTTTTGCCGGGCTGGATGCAGCCATTCTCGTATATCTCGCCAGCCACCTACGTGCTGGACGCGATGCGCGCCGCTATCCTCGACGGGGAGGGCACGATCGACCTGCTGCCGAAGATGCTGCCGCTGCTGCTGATCGGCGCGATCACGATCCCGCTCGGCATGTACATCTTCGGCTACTTCGAACGCTTCGCGAAACGAACTGGCCGACTCAAGCGTAGTGGATAAAGCAACGATGCGACGCGAATGCCCTGTGGCAGGGAACCAGAACAGTGACATGAACGTCACAGAAACGACACAGGCTGGTGTTCTCATAGGGAGCAGCAGATATCCGTGCGGTCACGTTCGTCGAACGTGACTGTTAAGACAATCAGTGCAGGTGTCGAACGGCGTGCAGGTCCGCGACACGACTGAACCAGATAGCACACGTAGACGAAAGCGAGGGCGACGAATGGGAACGATCCTCCGTTCGGAGCACCCGGATCACGTTGATGAAGCCACGACAGCGTCCGAATTGTCTCTGTACGAGGCGAACGTCGAACTCCACACCATCATCGCCCGCGAAGGCTCGGACCTGGCCGAACTGCTACGAGGTCGCGGCTGGGTCGTGCGCAGCGGCTGGCGCGGGGTATCCGACTCTGGCGACAGCGTCTGGAATCTGCGCTTCGAAACGTCTGACGACGAGGATGACGCGATGCCGGATCGTCCTGCGTGAACCTTGACGATTGACCGACCTGTGTCGCAACGTTGTGACTCAGGTCTATTCATGTCTCGGCTATACTGCCAATCTTAATTGAAGCCCATTCGCCGAAAGGATCACGACCATGTTAATGCGCCTCATCTCTCCCGATCCACTCAACTGTTCGATATGTTCGCAAGGAGATGAGTCTTGCTACTCGGTCGATTCGGTCACAGGCTTGGAGCGCTACACGTCTATCTGATCCTCAGCGGAGCGCTGAGTCTTTTTCTCGCGTTGGCCTGGGGGGTCGCCCTCGTCTATCAAGTCGAACGCGTCGGCCTGAACCCATTTCAGCTCGTGCTGGTCGGTACCGCGCTGGAGTTGACCTGCTTTTTCTTCGAAGTCCCAACCGGCGTCGTCGCCGATGTCTACAGCCGTCGTCTGTCAGTGATCGCTGGCACCTTCTTTCTGGGTGCGGGCTTCTTCCTGATGGGCGCGGTTCCCGATTTCTGGGTCATCCTGCTCTCGCAGGTCATCTGCGGAATCGGCTACACCCTCATGAGTGGGGCCGAGGAAGCCTGGATCGCTGACGAAATGGGGGAGGAACGCGCTGCTGCGGCCTTCGTGCGTGGCGCGCAAGTGTCCCAGATCGGCGGTGTGATCGGCATCATCGCGGCGGTTGGACTTGGTTTGGTCAGTTTGGGACTGCCTACGATGGTCGGTGGCGCGCTGACGATCGCACTCGGCGCCTTCCTGATCCTTTACATGCCAGAACACGGCTTCGCACCAGCCCCGCGTGAGGATCGCACGACCTGGCAGTCGATGCACTCCACGTTCATCGATGGCACGCGGCTCGTGCGCCATCGACCAATCCTGCTGACGATCCTCGGCATCGCATTCTTCTTCGGCATGTACAACGAGGGCTTCGACCGACTCTGGACTGCCCATCTGCTGATAACGTTCTCGTTACCAACGTTCGTAACGCTGGAACCGGTGGTCTGGGTCGGGAGCATCAGCGTCGTCATCCGCCTGCTCGGCATCGGCGGACTGGAGGTGACCCGTCGCAAGCTGAACCTGCACAGCCATCGCGCCGTAACTCGCGCGCTGATCGTAATCAACGCCGGTCTCGTCGTCTGTGTCGTCGGCTTCGCGCTGGCTGGCAGCTTCCTGCTCGCCGCCTGTCTCTATATCGCCGCGAGCGTCTTGCGTGAGTCGATCTACCCGATCAAGCAGGCATGGATCAACCAGAGCATCGAATCACGCGTGCGTGCCACGGTCATCTCAATCAATGCCCAATTGGACGCCATCGGCCAGATCGCCGGAGGACCGGGCGTTGGCGCGATCGGCACGATCTTTTCCCTGCGGGCCGCACTGACGACCGCTGGATTGATCCTGGTGCCGGGCCTGTTGCTGTATGGCCGCGCCCTCGGCCAGGGAGGGACGACGACACAGGAGGAGGGGACGGTGGTGGTGGAGGCATCTTAGGGACGATGGGCGCACCCCTAGAGGGTGTTATGCACTTTGCGAACTTTCGATGTATATCTTTGATCGCGGCCAATCAGCGTACGTTCGCGATGTTCTGCGTCATCCGGTGTCAGCCGTGGACGGTGCGGCGGCCCTTTGA
>Ga0136611_10001819_pt1 | contig 14801 bp, 10 predicted proteins | sample AntDrymUQ2232306_2_FD_106645 | JGI IMG/M metagenome (GOLD analysis project Ga0136611, IMG submission 106645) | Polar desert sand microbial communities from Dry Valleys, Antarctica - metaG UQ223 (23.06) | ecosystem: Environmental > Terrestrial > Soil > Desert | place: Antarctica: Dry Valley...
CGGCAGCGGCAGGATCGCGGCCGGCAGCGGCGCGAGGAACGCGGCGTCCAGGCCGGGCGCGACCACGCGCACCGCCCCGTGCCGGCGCGAGGTGGCCGGGTCGAGCGGCATGGGCCAGCCCAGCGCCGCCGCCCACGCCGCGAACCGACCGTCCGCGATCCCGACCCGCGCCTCGTGGCCCGCCTCCTCCGCGACCGTCGCGACGATCCGCGCCCCCAGGCGGTCCTCGGGGCCGTAGAGCGCCTCCAACCCCGCACCGTCGAGGAACGCGGCGTACGGGGTCGGTATCGGCCATGGGGACGCCGCAGGAGGGCCAGGCGCGCCCGTGATCGGCGCGCCCCCCCACTCGACGGTCGGGCTGAACCGGTCGAGCACGTCGAGGACGGGGACGAAGGCGCGCGCGTACGCCTCGGGGTCGTCGGCGCGGTAGGTGACCTGGGGCCAGCGCGACTCGGCCTCGCGGAGCGGCAGGCCGGGGCGCAATCCGGCGGCTGTCAACGCGCGCGGGCACTCAACCAGCGGGCGCGAGCGCGCGGTCGGGTCGAAGACCGCGATGGGCCGCTCGCTCGGATCCGGCCGTTCGCGCGCCTCCACGGCCAGCCGGAAGCGCGCCAGCCAGACACAGATGGTCCGCCTGGGTGATGGCTCGCCCGTCACGCCCAGCACCGCAGCCCCCCGCACCGAGCACGCCCGCCCGGTGACGCTCGATGACCAACTCCCAAGCATCGCCGGCCGCCCCGCCGCGCAGGCGGTCGGCCCGCACGGTCGGGCGGACGCCGGCCAGTTCGCCGTCGCGCCAGGTCCAGTCCCACGCCGTCACGCGCAGGCGCACGTCTGCGCCCGCCACCAGCGCCGGCGTGCCCCAGCCGCCGTCGCCGCCCCAGCGGGCGTCCGGCCCCACCTCCACGAGCGGCAGCAGGGTCGTCCCGGATCGGGCGGCCAGGTGCGCCAGACGTGCCGCCTCCGTCCCGGCCAGGCGCGTCGCCGCGCTCGTGGGCCAGAGCACGGCGTCGAAACCCCGACTGCCCAGCAGCAGTACCACCGCCTCGCGAGCCGCCCGCCGGCTCGGCGGCCGGACGACGACCAGCCGCGCAGGCGCGAGGCCGCACGCCCAGGCGGCGGGCGGGTGGAAGCTGGCCGCCTCGTCCACCACGGCGATGGCCCCGCCCGTCGGCAGCGCCGCCAGCCAGAGCAGCGCCACGCTCAGCTTGCCGCACGACGGCGGCCCGGCCACCTCGACCACGCGCGGGATCGACGCCTGCCGTCCGGGCCACCACGGCGGCAGATCCGAATGTTGGGCGGGGGCAGGCGACCGAACGCGCTCGGCCTGGCCCCTCACGAGGGCCTGGTGCCCGTGACGCGCTTGCACCTCCCCTACCACACGGGCGAGCGCCTCCGCGCTGCCCATCGATCACACCGATGCCGGACGCGATGAGGCGGCGATCATGTCTCGGCACCTGGACGCTGCGCGGTGCGGGTATCAACGATGGTTGCGGCGAGTCGGACGGAAGGCGGCGAGGCGGCAGGGGTCACGCGGGGCGTGCTGATCGCGGGCATGGCGCTCCTTCATAGGAGACTACCCGTGAGATAGAACTTATGTTCGCACCAGGCGAGTTGCTCGCCCTCGCGACTGCCCGATCATGCGCCACTCGGCTCACGAGGAGGGGGCCGCGACCGAGCGCAATGGTCGGGCCATCACCACTCGGTCGGACGACGTGCGAGTGCGACAGGCAACCGCGTCGGGCTATCGTCGCGAGGCCGCGCGTCACGCTACGAGGGACGCGGGAAGGGAGCGGCGTGAACGAGCGCCGGACGCCGGCAGGCACCGAGCGGGAGCGCATCCTCGGCGCGCGGCGCTGCATGGGGCGTCGCTTAACGAGGGGCTGCGCGCGCTGCGACTCGACCACGACGCGGGCGCGGCGGAGCAGGTCGCCCGCTGGGCCTACGGGCAGGCCGAGCGGGCGGCGGGCCGTACCTGGGTCCTGGGGGAGATGTTCGAGGCCCTCTCGCGGGCGTGGCGGAGCGTGCTGCCGTGACGGTGGGGCCGTCCTACGCCTCCCTGAGCCGCCACACATCTCGCGTCGCGTCGTAGGTCGCCCCGCCGCCGCCATGGGCGGCCTCGGGGGCGAGGAGGCCCACGTGGACAAGCTGCCGCTTCAATTGGAAGGTGGCGCGTGGAAGGTGGCGCGCTGCATGAGCCACGTCCCCAGGGCCGACGGCGTTACGGCGTCGGCGTCCCGCCCCTGCCGGAGGAGATCCAGCACGGCGTGCCTGCCATCCTGCGAGCAGAACAGGGCGAGGGCGATGTTCGGCGCGTGGAGCAGGGCCGCGAGCAGCAGCTTATCCAGGCTCAGTGCACCGTCAGCCCGTCGCAGCATCCCGTGGAGCGCGGCCACGTCGGGGTCCTGCAAGTACAGGAAGCGCAGGATTCCGGCGACCAAGGGGGCGCGGTCGATCAGCGGCGTCCCGCTCTTCGTGACGCCGCCCAGCCGCTCGCGCCACTGCCCCGGCTCGGGGTAGGCGTCGGCCATCATGTCGCGGACGAGCCTGCCCTGCGGCGTGAGGGCGATGCGCTGCCGATCGGCCCCGATCAACCCCAGGAGGCGCGCCCCGTTCAGTTGCACGCCCGCCATGCTGCGGTCCAACGTCCAGCCCTGGGCGATGGCGGCGAGCGCCCCAGCCTCGTCACCACCCTCCCGCACCAGCAAGACGGGCACGAGGTAGTGGAGCGGGTTGTTCAAGCTGAGCGCGGGCGATCCGAGCCGACGGACGGGCAGGCCGGCGCGCTCGCTGAGGATGAGGAGTTCGCGGCGCACGTCCCCGAGGTACTCGGGCCGCGTGCCGGTCGCCGGACGGGTGGTCGCGACCGAGCCGTCGTCGCGCACCCCGAGCAGCCCGACCCCGTGGGCGAGCGCTACGTCGCGCACGGCCACGAGGTCGCCTTCCGGCGCGGCGAGGTAGGACTGGTGCGCGCCGCGCCGATACAGCAGCGCCTGGCCGAGGCCGCGCGCCAGGTCCCCGCCTCCCCGCTTCGCCTCGACGGCGACGACCTCGTCGTCCCCCGCCAGGCAGAGGAGGTCGGGATACCAGCCGCCTATGGCCGTCTCGTGGGTCTGGTAGGGCAGGGGACGGAGGCCGCGCCCGTTGTACCAGACGCGCCAGTTCAGGCCGAGGAAGTGCTCGGCCACGCCGGCGACGACGGCCGTCTCGTCTAGCGCCATGTAATGACCCAACCCCGATCTATTGCGACCTCGACTAGCAGCGCGACGCTCCGCCCCATCCCTCCCATGCTACCGCGTCTCACCTGTTCGCCATAGCGCCGGTCGGACTCCGGTGACCAACCGGCCACATCGCCTGGTTGACGATGTCGCGCGTCTGCGCCATGATGCTGCGGTCACGAACGCATCACGCCCGCACGGCGGCTGGAGGGGCGGAGCACGCGATGGGGAAGCCCATGAGGTCAGGTGGCCGGCCATGATCGAGGAGCGCATCCAGGCCCCGACGGGCGGTAACGCGGAGGCCGCCCACGAGTTCGTGGACCTGCTGCGCTGGCTCCTGACCGTAGGCGGCGACCCGTTCGTCGCGCCGCGCGAGCGCCAGCGCCAGCTGGATCCAACCCTCGGGCTGCCGTACGACGTGCGGCGAGCGGTCGCGCGGCGCGCGGCCACCCTGGCACCCGACTTCTTCGAGGCGGACGAGCAAGTGTCCCCGCTCCCGCTCGACGCCTACCCCGACGACGCCGTGCACCGCTGGGCCCGGCCGGTCGCGCTCCGCCCGCTCGGCCGGGAGGCCATCGACGGCCTCGTCCGTGACTACGGCTCGCTCGACGCCTACTACGCCGTCTACCCGCTCTTGCTGCCCCAGGGCGACGGGCAGGACGAGCATTTTGCCGAGCGCGAGTTCCTCGAACACGTCTTCATGCCCGTCCTCGGGAGCGCGGGGCTGTCCCACCTCGCCCCCCAGGTCGCGTTCCGCGACGCCGACGGGCGGCAGCGGCGCATCGACTTCGTGCTGCGCGGCGCGAAGCCCTACGCCATCGAGATCGAGGGCCGCTCGTTCCACGACGCCCACCTGATCGGAGAGGAGCGGTTCGAGGACGAGAAGGTCCGCCAGCACGGCCTGGCCGACGCGGGCTACGAGTACCGCCCGTTCTCCTACGGCCAGATCGTCGGCGGTGAGGCGCGCAGGCTCTTCGCGGCGCTCTGCGCCTCGGACCCCGTCCTCGGCGGGCTGCCGCAGCCGGGCGGGACTGTTGCCGACGACGGGACGCGCCGGGCGCTCTGGCTCGCGCACCACTTCCCGTCGGCGTTCCGCCGCTTGCAGCTGGCGCTCCTGCCCCACCTCCGTACGTGGCTTGCCGACGGTCGCGAATCGGTCACGGTGGCCAGCATCGACCCCGAGTACGGCCTGGCGGAAGTCGCGCTTTGGGACCTGCTCGCCCTCGCCCATCGCTGCCTCGCCATGTTCCCGCTCGACCTGCGCCTGCCGCGCGTCGATCTCTCCAGCCACGTCGGAGAGGTGCGGCGCGACGACTTCGTGGCCATCCTGGCGGAGTTCCTGGATGTCGACGCGCCGGAGGCGGGCGTGCGCGACCGCCGCGTGGACGGCCTGGCGGACGATCAGTTCACGCACGCCCTGCTCGACGGCGAGCCGACGGGGGCGGACTTCATGCTGGCCGTCGAGTTGGTGGCCGACGACTCGCGCGTGGTGCGCCACGAGGCCGAGACGCTCGCGTCGCTCTCCGAGCGGGCCGCGCGGGAGCCACGATGCGCGCGACCACGCCGCACCGCGCCGTGCCGCCCGACCCGCGCGACCCGCGCGACCCTCGACTACTTCGCGCGCCGCTACTTCGTCGGAATCGCGGCCTTGCATCCCGAGCAGGCCACGGTCGTGGCGTCCTTCATGGAGGGCGCGTCGCGCCTGGTGGTGCTACCGACCGCGTTCGGCAAGTCGCTCTGCTTCCAGCTGCCGGCGCTGCTGCTGCCCGGAGCGCTGTTCGTCGTCAGCCCACTGCGGGCGCTCATGCGGGACCAACTCGACGCGCTGGCCGGCCACGGGATCGGCTGCGCCGACGCGGTCAGTTCGCAACTGTCGGCGGCGGAGAAGGCTTCGGCCTACGCGCGGCTCGCGGACGGGCAGACCCGCCTGTTCTACCTCTCGCCCGAGCGAGTGCTGATACGCGGGTTCACCGACGAGGTCGCGAAGCACCTGGACGCCTGGGGCGCGTGGGGCCTAGCCGTGGACGAGGCCCATTGCGTGTCGGAGTGGGGCCACGACTTCCGCCCCTCATACCTCCACCTCAATCGCTTCCGCCGCATCCTCGGACTGCGCGGAGGCGCGCCGGTCCCCGTCCTCGCCCTGACCGCGACCGCGTCGGAGACGGTCCGCGAGGACATCCGCCAGGTCCTCGGGATCGAGGAGCCGACCGTCAGCCTGGCCAGCATCGACCGCCGCGAGATCAGCCTCTCGGTGCACCGTGAGCCGCTGCGCGTCAGGGGCGACGCGCCCGACCCGAACGCGCCGTCCAAGCCCGCCTTGCTGGGCGGCCTGCTGCGCGAGGTGATCCCCATGGCGCTCGGCCGCCCGCCGGACCACCTCGTCCGGGACCCGTCGCGCCGTTCCGCCGTGGTCGTGTTCACCAGCTTCGCCAACCCGCACGGCCGCTGGACGATGCCGCTCGGAGTGGCCGACGTGCGCGCCCAGATCGTGGCGTCCGAGGCGGTGGCCGACCCGTCGGCCGTGCGCGTCCACGCCTCCACGACGGTCGAGGTCTGCCCGCAGGCGGGGTGCGGCTCGCACCGCTTCACTCGAGGGAAGGGCGGGAACGGCTTCCTCTGCCAGTCCTGCGGTACGTCGTTCGAGCAGCCCCGCTCGCTCAGCGGCGACGAGGACTGGCTGGCGTACGTGTCCGCGACGCAGGACGCCTTCAAGGAAGACGAGTTCCACGTCCTCGTGGCGACCAACGGCTACGGCATGGGCATCGACAAGCGGAACATCCGCGCCGTCGTCCACTACGCCATGGCGTCCGGCCTGGAGGCGTACTACCAGGAGGTCGGGCGCGCGGGGCGTGACCGCCAGCACGCGCACGCCGCGCTCCTGTACGCGTCCCCGCACCCAACCTGCGAGCGCAACCACCTCTCCGATGCGCGGGCCGGGACGGCGGACTTTTTGGAGCGAGTCCAGCCGGCCTGCGTCACCGACGAGGAGAGCAGGAAGTACTGGCAGTGCCCGTACGGCCTGGAGCGGCTCTGCGACGTGGGCTTCCAGGCCCGCTTCATCGCCGAGGCGTACCCCTCAGAGGCGCGGGATGTGGACGAGGTCATGGAGTGCTACGACCGCCTGGCGCGCGGGGGGTTGGGCGTGCCGGCCGAGTTGCGCGTGGATGGCGACGAGCGGCTGAACCGCCTGCAGCTGGCGCTGTATCGCCTGCGCCAGCTGCGCGTCCTGCGCAACTACTCCATCGAGTACCGCTCGCTCACTCGCATCACGGTCCACGCGCGGAGCGAGGGTAGCTGGGACACCAAAGGCGGCCGCGACGGGCTGCGGGGCGCGCTCGTGAAGCTGGCCCACTCCGCCACAGACGACGAGCGGGCCGCCATCGCGGACGGAGTCGGCGGCATGATCCTCCCGCCCAATCCGCGCGACGCGGTGCGCGTCCTGGTCACGCCGCTGGTTGCCGCGACGTACAGAGTGGTGAAGAGCATGCGTTACCGCATGCTACTGGAGGAGTGGCGATTCGCGCGCGAGGCCGACCACGAAGGAGCGGGCTGCCGACGGGCGCACCTCCGTAGCATCTTCGGCGACGAGATCGGGCAGGACTACCGCTGCGGCTTCTGCGATGTGTGCCGACCGGACCTCCGGTTCCATGAGCAGGGCCGCGCGAGCGGGCCGGCCGCGACGCTCGCGGACCTGACTGCCGAGGTGCCCCGCGTGCTGGGCGGCGCGTTCGACGCCGAGGATATCGAGCGCCTTGTGGACCTGGCTGCGAGGGAGGGCGCGCTCGGGGCGGTGCAAGGGCGGGCCGAACGGGTCTTGCAGTCGCAACCGGACAACCAGGCAGCCTTCGCGGTGGCCGGCCTCGCGGCGCTCCGACGCGGCGCGGCCGGCGAGGCGTTCGCCCACTTCGCCGACGGCTACCGGCGCAACGAGCAGCGCGGCGTGGCAACGGCGCGTCTCGCCTGGTTCTATGCCCACGCGCGCGAGGCAGACCCGCGACGGGCGCTCGACCTCGCGGATCGGCTGAGCGGCCCGTTCGACACGCCGGATGGGAGGCGGCGGCTGATGCGCGAGGCACTGGAAGTCGGCGACGAGGCGCGCGTGATTGCGCTCCGATCACTGTTGGTCGTCGAGACCTGGTCGGACGCGGCGGGGCACATCGGGAGGGCTTACGAGCATGGCAGACTCGGCTAGCGGTAGCGGCGACGCCGGTCGCATCGGCAGCTGGGACACCGTGCACGCGCGCCTGGCGGCGCTGGCCGGCGACGTGGACCGATTCCAGGCGCTGCTTGGCGCGCTGGCGGAAGAACGGCGTCGGCTGGCCGATGCCGAGCGGCGCGGGATGCAAGCGGCCGACGACTTGGAGCGGAAGATTGCCGAGGCAGACACCGCGCTCCAGCAGGCCGACGCCGTCAGATTGTCGCTGGAGGCCGCCCGTCGGGAGGCGCACTCGCGCGCGGCGGAGGCGGCCTCCGCCGTGGCCGACGCTCGACAGCAGGCGCAGGGCGTCGAGGCGACGGTCCGCGACACCGTGGCACGCGCGGAGCGAGAAGTGCGCGCGGGGATAGCGCACGGCCACAAGGACATCCAGGGGCGGTTCGCCGAGTTGTCCCACGAACTCCGCACCCTCCTCGACAAGCACCAGCGAACGATCCGTGGGCTGCGCGCGGACCTATCGACGTTTGAGGCGACTGTTGCGAGCCACGAGGGCCGCCTTGCTCAGATTGAGGCGCAGTTGAAGGAGAAGAAGGGCGGCTGGTTCGGGCGGGTGGCCGGCTAGTTGCTTGGTACGAGTCATATCCTCATCTGAGTTGACGAGTAGTCCCTGAATCGCGTCGGCGCGTGCGCGCTTCAAGGCTGGCAGACTCGATCTGGCAGCCAAGGCACCGCGAGCAACGCAACGCGTCGGACCGTATACCGGCGACAACGGCGCGTCTCATTCCATACCCGTCCCGCAGCACTACGGCCCTTGTCGGCCGTCTCGTCGCTCCTCCGATCGAGGCGGCGTGCCCGCGTTGCACGGCTCGCACGCGGCGACTTCTGCCCCACGCCGAAGGTAAGGTCCGCTGATGGCCAAATGTGGTTGTTCCGATCGCTCCTTCTGGGGTACCTTTGCACCAACCAAATATTGGCTATCAAGAGTGGCGCACCGCGAGGCGCGCCCGCCAACCTGCCGGCGACCGGCGAGGTGGCTGCCCTCCACCGAGGGGATAGGCCCGAACAGGGAACAGTAGGTCGCGTGACCCTCCGCGCGGAGGGTTTCTTCATGCCCGACGGGGTGCCGCTCGACGTAGCCGAGGAGGAGCCATCGTGACGCAGGAGCAGACCGCCCTGGCGACCCCGCCGTCCGACGACGCCCTGGCCGAGGCCGCGCGCCGGATTGCCGTCGCCTACCCCGGCCTGTTCGCCCACCAGCGGGCCGGCGTGGCCTTCCTGCTCTCCCGCCGCCGCGCCATCCTGGCCGACGACATGGGCCTCGGCAAGACGCGCCAGGCAATCGTCGCGCTGCGCGAGGCCGCCCCGAGCGGCCCGTACCTCGTGGTCTGCCCGGCCGCCGTCAAGCTGAACTGGCGACGCGAGATCCGCCTGGTCGAGCCCGACGCCGACGTGCAGGTGATCGACGGCAGGGCGGGCTGGGAGGATGGCCGTCGCTGGACCGTCGTCAACTACGACCTGCTCGGCAAGGTCGAGGACCGCCTGCTCGCGACGGCCTGGGGCGGGATCGTGGTGGACGAGGCGCACTACATCAAGAACGACAGCCGGCGCACGAGGCGCGTCCTGCGGCTGCTCGGCGCGAACGAGACGACGCCGACGGCCGCCGAGCCGGAGGCGGTCTACCTGCTGACCGGCACGCCGATGTCGAGCCGCCCGCGCGATCTGTTCAACCTGCTGAAGGCGGTCCACCACCCGCTCGCGACCAGCTTCTACAGCTACGCCGCGCGCTACTGCGCGGCCTACGACAACGGCTACGGGCTGGACACCAACGGCGCGTCGAACCTCGAAGAGTTGGCCGAGATCGTGTCCGGCGTGCTGCTGCGGCGCACCAAGGACGAGGCGCTCGACCTCCCGCCCAAGCTGCGCACCTGGCAGCCGGTCGCGGTCGCGTCGAAGTCGGTCGGGGGCCTGGAGGCCCGCGCGCTCGACTACCTGGCGGCGCACCCGGCGCGCGGCGGCAAGACCTGGGTGACGTTCCTCGGCATGCTCAACAAGGCGCGCCACGCCGTGGCCGTCGCCAAAGTGCCCGCGACCATCGACGCCATCCGCGAGCGCGTCGAGGCCGGCGAGAAGGTCGTCGCGTTCACGTCGTACACGGCGGTCGTGGCGGCTCTGCTGGCCGCGTTCGGCGCGGCGGCCGTCTCGATCACCGGCGACGACTCGGCCGCGAAGCGCCAAGCCGCCGCCGACGCGCTCCAGGGCGACCCGTCGGTGCGGGTGCTGGTCGGCAACCTCCACGCGGCCGGGGTCGGGATCAACCTGACCGCCGCGACCCACGTGGTCTTCAACGACCTGGACTGGGTGCCGGGCACCCACTGGCAGGCGGAGGACCGCATCTACCGCATCGGCCAGACCCGCCCGGCGTTCGTCACGTACCTGTTCGCGGCCGGCACGCTGGACGACTTCGTGGCCGCCCTGCTGGAGTCCAAGGCCCGCGCCATCGGCGTGCTGGAGGGGGAGGCGGCCCGCAGCGCCTCGCTGGTCGAGGCGGTGGTCGAGGCGGCCGTGCGCGGCGAGCGGCCGTCGCTCGCGCTGAGCGACCCGGCCAGGCCGTCCCCCGAGCGGTCGGTGGGGCTGCTGGAGGACGCGCTCGACCTGCTGGCGCGCTCGCGGCGCGGGCTGGGCGCGACCGGCCCGTCCGAGCAGGAGTTCCGCATCCCGAGCAAGAGCCGCCCCGGCGAGGCCAACGTCGTGACGGTCGCGGCCGGCGTCGCCCGCTGCAGGTGTACAGGGTTCGCGTATCGCGGCACCTGCTCGCACGCGAAGTCGGTGGCCGCCCAACTCACTCGTGGGGTCGGCCCCGCGTAACGCCGTGGCCCGGTAGTCGGGCCTCATCTGGCCGTGGTGGCCCATGTGCATGGGGTGGCTGCATGTGGTAGCCGCGTCCCGTAGGGGAGGAGAAGCCCCCCGCACGATGTGGACGAGGCCGCCGGGCGGCGGAGGAGCCAACTCGCGCCATGTGGGATTGTCCGCGCAGTCGCCCGGCAGCGGATGGCCGAGAACCCGTATGCCACGCCGCCCAGTAGTGCGAGCGTTCGTTCCGAGCAGGCGTAGCCCGCGCAACATCCCGAGCGACCCAGGACGGCCGCCGTGTCCACGACGACAACCGTAGCTGCCTGGCGACAGGAAGCCGCCGTGACGCGGCTGTAGCGGCCCGTCGTGCTGTCAGGCCCTAGACTGACGGCGGGCGGCGAGAGGGCGAACCGGTGGGCCAGCGCGGCCGACCCCGTCCCCCCGTCCGCCGCGCGCCAAACAACGGGGCGGTGCTGCACGACTTGGGGCCGTGGGGGCGAGATGATGCTGGCAGTCGAGCATGCCGAGCGGGGCGTCAATGTGGCGGCCGTTGAGGACGAGCGGCCGCCCGGCTCGGTGGCTGATGATGCCGTGCTGGACGGCTGGATCGCGTCGCTGACGGCGGACCAGTTCGAGCGCGTCCTGGGGTCGCTCGCGCGAGGGCGCTCGCGATGGTGAGGGGGCGAGCGCGCAGGCCCGACCTGCTGACGCTGATCGGCGCGGTCGCGGTCGTCCTCGCCGTGCTGCGGGGCCTGGACCTCTGGTAGGGGGGCGCCCGTGGTCGACCGCTTGATCGTCGCCGTGGCGGTCCTGGTTGCGCTCCTGCTCACGGTGGCCGCCTCGATCCTGGCGGGCACAGTAGCCACGGTCGGTTCGCCGTAGCCGTATTGGCGGCCGCCTCGCCCGCGCGGGGTGGCGACCGTGCCGGCTCCGAATCGGGCGCACGACGCGACGAGCACCCCCGCGCTTGGGGCGCGTGGCGTTAGGTCGAGCGGGTCAGGGAGAGCCGGCGTCGAACTGCCAGCGATACGAGCCGGTCCGCCCCTCGGCGTCCACGACGGCCACCGCCACCGCGTGCGCCCCCGGCCCGACCCGCGTCGCGGCCCGCGCGCGCCACGTCGTGTCGTCCCGCCGCTCCAGCGTGATCGGCAGGGCGACGCCGTTGAGGAGCAGGCGGACCTGGGTGATCGGGGCCTCACCGCGCGCACGCGTCTCCAGGACAAGAGGGCCGGACGCGACCCGGCCGCCTGGCTGGGGTTGCGCGAGGAGGACCCACGGGGCGCGGGTGCGTGCGGACCTAGTCGGCCGGGTCGGCGTCGCGAGGGGCACCGGCACGCCGGTCGGCTGGGGCGTCGCGGCCACGCGGGGGTCTTCCAACCTGGCGGTCAGCGCCTCGATCCTCGCGGTCAACTCCTCCAGCCTCGCCGTTAGTTCCTGCGCCTTGTCCGGGGCCGGCTCGCTCGCCTCGGCGTCCTGCTCGCCGGCAGCCTCGGCGGCAATGGCCTCGGCCGGGCCTGGTTCCTCGGGGGCATCAGCCACATCGGCCGACTTCTCGACCGCGTCTGCCGCCGACTCGTTCACACGGTCGAGCGCGGTAGCTGCCACATCTTGGGCCTTCGGCGCGTCGGTGGCGTCCTCGACGGTCGCCACAGGTGGTACGAACGGGGCCTCGATGGCGTCCTTGGCCGTCTCGATGAGGGCATCGTCCCCATCCCCCGACAGTTGGGCCACAACTACCGGGTCGGGTGCCGCTCCCGTGCCGGCGACCGTCGCCGGGCGCAGCGCATTCCAGACCGCGACCCAGAACAGGCCACAGAGAACAACCGCGAGCGCAAGGCCGGCGAACGCGCCCGACGCGGTGCCCCGTCGCAGGTAGCGACCGCGCCGCGCCTCGGGATGGCGCGCATCCGGATCGAGCATCGTGAACCTCCGGCTCGTTCGTGATCGAGTACGTGCCCCAACCGAGCGTACGTCGCGGGACGGCCGACCGGGGGCCTGCCGGCGCTACAGCTACGGCACTTGGCGCGGTCACCTCGTCCAAGGGCAGGGGGTATTGTGTTCGATATTCTGGTCTGGGGGTGCGACCCGTTCTCTCCAAACCGCTGGCAACAGCGACAGCGGGAGACGAGGGGGGTCAGGGAAGGAGAAGTCCTGATCACAACTGGCTCATCCGATGGTCGGTGCAATCCCGACCCCTCCCGGTGCATGGAGGAAAAGCGACACCCCTGTGGCGGTGACTGGTCATCATCGTTGCAAAGCGGGGTGTAACGGGGATCAGCGACGACCTCGACGTCGTGACGCCTCTAGCAAGCTGCCCATGGTTAGGCGACGAACGCACGTCTGAACTGTCGACACCAGAGACAGGCCCACGCGAGGTCACGGGCCTGGTCCAACCGGACACGGACCGTCGGGGTGGACGAGTTCCCAGGCGTCCATCCGTGCACCCATTGACACCCGGCAGAAAGTGCGGACCTACCGGCAGCGCCAAACGGAGAGTCGGAACGGGGGAACCCGCGCTGGTGCTCTCATCGGTGGTCGATACGGTGAGCAGGCGACCAGGCCGCATGCCCAACGCGGGGAGGATTGCCTGAGAAGCCAACGCCCTCGGGAAAGCCGAGGGATACGCTGACGCAGGCACGGTCAAGCGGATGGAAGAGGAGTCAGTAGCGGGAAAGCAACGGACGCGATGGCCACACAGCCAATCGAAGACTGGGCCCATCTTCCCTGGCGTAAGCTGGAGAGAGTGGTGTACCGCCTGCAAACGCGCATCTTCCGAGCCTCTGAGCGTGGCAACGTCCGGGCAGTCCACAGCTTGCAACGCCTCCTGATGAAATCGGAGGCTGCGCGCTGCTTGGCAGTCCGACGGGTCACCCAGGACAACCGGGGGAAGAACACGGCCGGGATCGACGGGGTCAAAGCCGTCCCACCGGCTGGGCGTCTGTTCCTGGTCGCTGCCCTCGGTCGGCCCGACGCGATCAGACCACGGCCCACCCGACGGGTCTGGATCCCCAAGCCGGGCAAGACGGAGCAACGGCCGTTAGGCATCCCCGTCATGCTCGACCGGGCCCACCAGGCCCTGGTGAAGCTGGCGCTCGAGCCAGAATGGGAAGCCAGGTTCGAGCCAAACAGCTACGGCTTCCGACCCGGACGCTCGGTGCACGATGCCATCGGCGCGCTCTTCGGGATGCTCTGCCACAAGGACAAGTACGTCCTCGACGCGGACATCCAGGGCTGCTTCGACAACATCGCGCATTCCCCCCTCCTCGACAAACTGGCCACCTTCCCGACCCTGAGACGGACCATCAAAGGCTGGCTCACGGCCGGGGTGCTGGCCGATGGGGCCTGGCAACCGACCGAACGGGGCAGCCCGCAAGGCGGGGTCGTGTCCCCATTGCTCGCGCTCATCGCCCTGCACGGGTTGGAGACCGCCATCACGACCGCGTTCCCGCGCACTGACCGCCCGCATGTGGTGGTCTATGCGGACGACTTCGTGGTGCTGCATCCGACTCGGGCCGGAGTCGAGCGAGCACGGCAGATCGCCGAGGCGTGGCTGAGCGGGATCGGGGTGCAGCTCAAGGCGAGTAAGACGCGGATCGGTCACACCCTGCACGCCGTCGACGGGCGCGCCGGGTTCGACTTCCTCGGCTTCTCGATCCGCCACTACCCGACCGGCAAGACCCGGCCGCGACGCGACGGACGACGGCCCCGCTCGCACGTGCTGCTCATCAAGCCCAGTACTGAAGCCGTCAAGCGTCATCATCAGGCGCTCCGGGCAGTGGTTCGTGGTCATAAAGCCGCGTCCCAGCAAGCGTTGCTGATCGCGCTCAACCCCGTCATCCGCGGGTGGGCAGCGTACTACCGCACGGTCGTCGCCAAACGCATCTTCGCTTCGTGCGACTACCGCCTGATGAGCACGCTCACGCACTGGGCTGGTCGCCGCCACGGCCACAAGGGTCTGCGATGGGTCATTCAGAAGTACTGGCGCCGTGGAGCAACCGGTCGCCTGGAGTTCTCCACGCCGGCCGGTCAGCGCCTTGTGCACCATGCCGATATGCCCATCCAGCGTCACGTCAAAGTGCGCGGCACCGCCAGCCCATTCAATGCCGACCTCGTGTACTGGTCCCAACGGTTGTGTCAGCATCCGCTGACCACGGGCAGGATCGCGATCCTGCTCAAGCGACAGCAGGGGAGGTGTGCCTGGTGTGGGCTGCTCTTCACCGACAGGAACGACATCGAAGTCGATCATCTGCTTCCGCGTGCGTTTGGGGGAGCAGCGGATCTGGCCAACTTGCAACTCCTGCACCGGAGCTGCCACGACCAGAAGTCGGCGCGTGACGGATCAGCGACCCGTCGGCGCCAACACGGTATTCATGCCAAGAACCGCGTGACCGAGGAGCCGAATGCCGAGAAATTGGCACGTTCGGTTTTGCAGACAAGCCGGTCGGGCGACCGGCCGGCTTAGAGCGCGCGGCAATAGGTAGACGGAACAAAGGGAGTAGCCAGCAGGCACGGACGCCGGCGACAGTAGAGGTGCTAGCCATTTCCCGTCGAGGAGGAGTCCGTGCCTATTCTACCAG
>Ga0136611_10001820_pt1 | contig 14784 bp, 16 predicted proteins | sample AntDrymUQ2232306_2_FD_106645 | JGI IMG/M metagenome (GOLD analysis project Ga0136611, IMG submission 106645) | Polar desert sand microbial communities from Dry Valleys, Antarctica - metaG UQ223 (23.06) | ecosystem: Environmental > Terrestrial > Soil > Desert | place: Antarctica: Dry Valley...
CATCCGGTGTCAGCCGTGGACGGTGCGGCGGCCCTTTGATGCGGTCGTTGGCGCTTCGGCGAGCGCCGTCATCGCGTACGTTCGCGGGTGTCTCAGATCGCAAGTGCATAACACCCTCTAGCAGAGCAGTTGGGATCATGGTTCGGCGGCGGCGTTCATAATCGGAAAGAGATAAACATGGATGGCGCGAGTATTTCCAGTTCTGCCGCGAATGACCAGTTGACGCAGCCCTTGTTGGCTGGAGCGCGCGCGGTGATATACATCAGAGTATCGACTGGCGCACAAGAAGCTAATTACTCCTTAGACACGCAGCGTGCCGCGTGCGAACTGTTTGCGAGTGAGCGCGGTTTTACCGTCATCAACGTTGTGACGGAAACGTTTTCGGGAGTGACATTATGGGAGCGACCAGCGCTATCTCAATTGCGGCAAAGGATTAAGGCTAACGACATCGATCGCGTTATTTGTTATGACTTAGACCGACTATCGCGCGATCCGGAACATTTGATCATCTTGCTGAATGAAGCTGAGTTTCATGGAGTTCAGTACGAATTCGTGCGCGAGCCACTCGATGATAGTCCGGAGGGCGCTCTCGTCAGGTTCGTCAGGGGCCATGCCGCTCGACGAGAGCACAGCCTCATCAAGGAACGGACGCAGCGCGGTAAACATGCGCGGGTAAAGTCGGGGATTCCATTGGCTGCCCGCAGAGCGTCGTATGGTTTCGCTTGGGATGACACGAAAAAGCGTCTCTTAGAGAATCCGAGTACCGCAGACGTGGTGCGCCGAATCTTCGCGGATTATCTGCAAGGTAAAACCTTTTGCCAGATCGCTTTTGCGTTGAGCCGTGAGGGTATTCCGACCGCTTCTGGCAAATCACAGCACTGGCATCCGGAGGTCATTGGTCAAATCCTTCGGAACCCGCAATACGTTGACCGAGGCTTGGGATGGGTTACCGGGAACTATGCTCGAAAGAGAAAGCCGCAGGATTGCCCTGACGCAGTACGCTTTCCAGAAGGCACGTTTCCACGGCTTGTGTCTGATGAGGATTTCGCAGCGGTTCAGCGGCGCATGGAAAAGAATAAGGAACGGGCCAGCCGCAACAACAAGCAACCACATTCGGCGTTACTTCGCGGTGGGTTGGTCACCTGTGCATATTGTGGAGGTCGCCTCCATGTCAGTAGCGTCACAAGACAGAAGGGCGGAAATCCATTCACGCTCACGAATTACGTCTGTGACGGGTATCGCGCTGATCCGGGACGTTGTCCCAAGCCATCCATCAGCGTCAGAAGCTTAGACGGTGCTATCTGGGAACGAGTGAGTACACTCCTCAAACGACCGGAAGTCATCATCGCTGAACTGCGCCGTTCCCACGCGACTGACCCGGTAGCCAAGGATTTAAAAGTAGCCGAGCGTGAACTTTCAGCATCGCTTCGCCGTCAGTCTAACTTAGCAGCGTCCATCGCAGTGACTGATGACGAGGACGTGCGACTGCTGCTCTTAACTGATTTGGCTGATGAATCGGCGCAACGCAAGCGTCTAACAGTTGAACGCGACACGCTTCTTGATCGGCAACATACTTGGAATGCTGGCCAAACCGACCTTTCCGATTTAGCTCGTTGGTGTGACGCAATGGCAGCTAGTGTTGACGACTTGGATTATGAGACGCGCCGCCTTCTGCTAGATGCACTGGACGTTAGCGTGAAGGTTGCCAAGAGTACGGATCAGGAGCGTCCGCGATGGCAGATTACAGCCGCCTTACCTTTAGACCGGCCACTGCCCCTCACGCCGGAGCAGACGATCCAGCCGAACAGCTCAGCCATAGTGACATGTACCACCTGATGAACGCTGCGATCGCACCGCGCCCGGTCGCCTGGGTTTCGACGGTGTCCGCAGTTGGCATTCCAAACCTCGCGCCGCATTCGTACACCACCATCTTTGGCACTGACCCTGCCGTCGTTGGATTTGTGTCAGTCGGACCACGTCGCAAGGACTCGCTCACCAACTGCGCCGCGACGCGCGAGTTCGTCCTCAACATCGCGGGCGTCGACCTGATCGAGCCGTTGAACCTGTCCGCTGCCGATTTTCCGCCTGACGAAGATGAGTTCGCCTGGTCAAAGCTGACGCATGTTGCGTCGGACGTTGTCGGCGCTCCGCGTGTCGGCGAAGCTCCGGTATCGTTCGAGACGCGCGTCGTGGACATTATTCCGGTGGCAAACTGCCATCTGATTCTTGGCGAGGTGGTGCGAGTCCATATTGCGACTGATATCTGGTCCGATGGGCGCATCGACCCGACGCTGCTGAATCCAGTCACACGGCTGGCTGGCTCGGAGTACGCCCATCTGGGCGACATCTTCAGGCTGGAGCGACCGACATATCAAGGTATTATCGACGCGCAGCAGAAGGGCGAACCGGAATGAGCGACGCATGGGCCACCCCGTTCGCGGGGTACCACCATCTGACGATGGTCACAAAGAACGCGGTGGAGAATGTGCGCTTCTATCGTGACGTGCTGAAGCTGCGTATGGTGAAGCAGACCGTCAACTTCGACAAGGCGGACACGTATCACCTGTATTATGGTGACGAAACCGGCACTCCCGGCACGCTGCTGACGTTCTTCGAGTGGCCGAATGTGACCCCAGGTGCGCTCGGCTGGGGCGGCAACCACCATTTGGCGATGCAGGTCGTGTCGGGCGCATCGTTGGCCTTCTGGCGCGGCCATCTCGAACGCGAAGGGATCGATGTCGAAGGACCGTTCGACGACCACGGGCACCCAGCCATACGCTTTCGCGACCCGGACGGCCTCATCCTGGAACTGATCGCCCCCGCTGGAGATGACGTGCCTGACGGCGCACCGGCCCTGTTCGTCCCGGCGATGGCCATCGGCGCGATCGATCACGTCGCGGTGGTTGCGACCAACCGCGATACCGCGATGGCCTTCTACAGCGGCCTGCTCGGCTTCACGCTCGCAGTCGAAGCCGACAGCCGCGACCGTGTCGACGCGACCGACCTCATCTTTGATGTCAGCGGTGGCACTGGCCAGCGCGTCGTCATCACGCTCGCCGACCGAGAGCGCACGCCGAAGGCTCGCATGGGCACCGGACTGACACACCACATCGCCTTCAACGTTCCGGATGATCCGACCCAGCTGGCCTGGCAGGAGCGCGTCGGCGGCGCAGGCGTCGCGATCACTGAGGTGCGCGACCGACAGTACTTCCACTCGATGTACTTCAATGACCCCGATGGCTTTGTGATCGAGATCGCAACCGCAACGCCTGGCTTTGCGGTCGACGAGCCAGTCGAATCGCTTGGAGAACGGCTCTCGCTACCACCATGGCTGGAGGAGTCGCGCGGGGAACTCGAACGCTCGCTGACCCCGCTCGGTTAGCTGATGCTTCGTCGGTTGCGTTCGCGAACAGGAGGGAACCATCGGCGGGAGGCGACGATTGCCGAGCTTCGCCAGCGGCAGATCATCGGCATCCTGACGACGACTGGAACTGCGACGTGGGACGACCGACTCAACCGCTCGATGATGCTGCCAACCGGTGTGCATCTCTGGACGATCGACAACCAGGCGGCCAACACCGCCGACGGCCAGGTTCGGCTTCAGCTGCGTGCCATCCTGCTGAATGAACCTGCTGCAACTGCGTCCGGAAACCTTCCGATGCCGTCGGACGGTTCGCTTATCCTGCTGACAGACGACAATGATATCCACAGCTGGAACCTCACAGACCTGTTCCAGCGCGCCGACAACGGCGACGAACAGGCGGCGGAAGACCTGTACGAACTGGAACTCCATGTCCAGCAACGCGCGATGCAAGCAGCCATAACCGGGTACGAGGTGCCAGAGAGTATGCGCTGGCCGGATGACGGATCAAAGTAAGGCGGTCAGACTCCCAGCGCGTCCTTGACCCGAGAGAAGAACCCTTTTTCCTTCGAGAACGTCGCTTTGCCGAGCGTGCCGCCGAGTTGCTCGAAGAGGTCACGCTGCTCGGGGGTCAGGTCGGTCGGGACGACGACATGGGCGGTGACGATCTGGTCACCGCGTTCGCCGCCTCGCAGGTCGGGAACGCCTTTCGCACGGAGCTGGAACTGCTGATTTGGCTGGGTGCCAGCCGGAAGATCGAAGTCGATTGGCCCCTCGACCGTGGGAATCTCGATCTCCGCGCCGAGTGCAGCCTGCGCGACCGTGATCGGCAATTCGTAGAGCAGGTGCTTTCCGGCTCGTCCCAGGTCCTTGTGTTGCTTGATCCTGAGCGAGACGAACAGGTTGCCCGGCACGCCGTCGCGCACCTGTTCCCCCTGTCCGCTCAGGCGCAGCGTCGATTGCTCGTCAACGCCTGGCGGGACCGTCACCGCGATCTTACGTGCCTTCGCCTGACGTCCTCGTCCACGGCAGGTCGGGCAAGGGTCGCTGACCACGACACCTTCCCCGCCACAGCGATCGCAGGCAGAGGCCGTCATGAACTGGCCTAGGATCGTATTCTGCACGCGCCGCACTTCGCCAGTGCCGTTGCAGTTCGAGCACGTGGATGGAGTCTGTCCATCACGCATACGCGTGCCGTGGCAATCGTCACACGACTCGTAGCGCGTGACATCGATCTCCTTCTCGACGCCGAAGACTGCTTCTTCGAAGGCGAGATCGACCGTCGCGCGCAGGTCGCCACCACGCGGAATCGTGCGCTGCCTGCGTCCGCCACCCGATGCCGAGCCACCGAAGAATGTGTCGAACAGATCGCCAAACGGGGATCGGCCGCCACCAAACGGATCGCCGCCGCCCGAGCCGCCGTTGAATGCGGCGTGCCCGAAGCGGTCGTAGGCCGCACGCTGGTCATCGTTTGAGAGAACCTCGTGGGCCTCGTTGATCTCTTTGAAGGCGTCCTCGGAACCGGAATCCTTATTTACATCCGGATGAAATAGCCGCGCCTGCTTGCGGTAGGCCTTCTTAATTTCATCGGCGGTCGCAGAGCGCGTCACACCGAGCACATCATAATAGTCGCGCTTCTCAGCCATATTTGTTCGCCACCTGTAGTCTCTGTCGTATCATCAATTATCAGGCACCGGAAGGTTGTTACCAACTATGCGCAGTATTCCGTGCGTTGCGGCACGCCAGTGAATGATTGAAGCCGCGTATAGTCGGGGCACCAGAACGTGCTAAGAAACCAATGCAAGCAGAACGACGCCGCGCCACGTAGAATCTTAGCATTCTGACAGGCAGCGTCAATGTGCGTTAGCACTGTCGATGTGTGAGTGCTAAGCCAGATGCAGATACCAACGTGACAACAACATCGCCTATGGCACGTTCATTAATCGGTTAGATGCGATTGCGAGGAATGACACAGGATGGTCGAGAGTCACATCCGCACCGAGCAGCCACTCAAGCGCATCCTGGGTTGGGATGACATTATTTTCGAAGTCGATCAGCTCGTCACTGTGTTGCGCGACAACTACGACGTGATGCTCGTAATCACCCGTGGTGGGATGATCCCCGCCTGCCTCATTTCCGAGCGGCTCAACATCCGTAACATCCTCGTCGCAGCCGTCCAGTTCTACACCGGTATCGGTCAGACGCTGGAGGCACCGATCTACCTGCAGTTCCCGGACGACGCCCTGCTGTCCGGTAAATCGATCCTCATCATCGACGATGTCTGGGACAGCGGTCGCACTGCCATGTCGGTCAAGGAACGCGTGCGCGCCGCTGGCGGCAACGCCGAGCTGGCCGTTCTGCACTATAAACCCCGCGCCTCGACGTTCCCCGACGACCGACCCGACTACTTCGCCGAGCTCACCGACGACTGGATCGTCTACCCATGGGACGACGAGTGGTAAGAACCTAACCCCTCTGGGTGGCGGGCCGGGGGTTAGGTTCGCCGCCCCATCTCCCCCACCACCTCAGCCAGTGAACCCAGCACCGCATCCGCCGCCGAATAGTCGAGTGGCTGGTCCGTCTCGCCTGGTACGGCGAAGCACATCATCCCGGCAGCTTTGGCCGAGAGGATGCCGTTCGGGGCGTCCTCCAGCGCGAGACAATGCTGCGGCGCGATGTCGAGTAGGCGCGCCGCCTGGAGATAGACCTCTGGGTCGGGCTTGCCTCGTGTTACTAGATCGGCAGTGACCTCAACATCGAACAGGTTAGCCAGTCCGGCACTCTCCAGCGCGAGATCGACGTAGCGCCGGTGTCCTGACGTTGCCAGCGCGAGCGGGATGCCCTGGGAGCGCAGCATTTCGATGAGTTCGATCGCGCCAGGCAGTGGCAGAATCGCGCCGGGGACTGCTGCTAGAAAGATGGCATCACGGTCACGCAAGGCGACATCGCCCGTGACGGGCAGCTCCAGCAGGCGAATGGCGATCTCAACGGCGTCGACGTTACGCATGCCGAGCATTTGGTGGAACATGTCGGGTTCGAGCGTCTTCCCGTGGCGGGAAGCGTATTCCCGCCAGGCCCATTGCTGGAGCGACTCGGAATCGATCAACAGGCCGTCGAGGTCGAAGACGACGGCTGAGATAGTGGTGTCGTTCATGGTTGTCTATGGCCTTTGGTGTAGCTGCAGGAACAGCCCTGCGCGTCGTTGGGCAGTGCGGAAGAGTGCTGGCGATGCCATCAGGAAGTACATCCGCCCATCGAGACCTTCTACGAGCGGGGCTGGAATCGCCTTCACTCCCACCCATGCACCGAGCAACGCGCCGGTCATGGCGGCGACTGCCGGTGCCTGGCTGCCGCTATTGGCCGCCGCGAGCACTCCACGCCCGAAGACCGGCGCATGTGCCACGAACAGATACAGCGCCCGCGCGACCGACTCCCCAATTGATCCTCCCGCGCCGATGCGCTCCAGCGCCGCAGCGTCGTCGGTGTCCGAAGAGCGATTCCGCAGCGCGACATCAGCGACGCGCAGGCGCCGAGCGACGGTGTCTTCATCGATAAACGACAGGATCTCAGCGATCAGGAGTTCGGGTGGAATCTCTCGACGCACGACGTGATGCACTGCATAAGCAAACGCCAGCGCGCCATTGACAGCCTCTGGGTCGGAGTGCGTGATGAGCGTCGCACGCATGACCTCGCGCACAAATAGTTCCGTGTTGAGGCGTCCGAGCGTGTGCACGAGTCCAATTGGTGCGATGCGGGCGGCTGGTCCCGGCTCAATCACACCATCAGTCGCGATGCCAGCCTGATACTCGGCAGTCCGCGCTGCTCGTTCGAGCGCGAAGCGAGTCGTTGGATCGAGCAGATGACCGTGGTCGCTGGCAAGCACCTGCACGAAACGGAACCCGGCCATCTGGGGATCGACAAAACCGTTGCCCGACACCAGGCTTTCCACCAGGCACAAAGCGAGTTCGGTATGCGACGTGAACTGCCCGGCAAGCACGCGAGTCTCACCGTCCGCATCGCGCAGCGGCTCATAGCCGGTGATGGGCTCTGAACCCGCGTCGCGTTCAATACTCGCGGGGAGGCCGAGCGCGTCGCCAATTGCCAGTCCCAGCAGGCAGCCGATGAAGCGATCGCTGGCGGCTGGGATAGTCGGGTCGTCGCTTTGACTCATGGAAGCCTGTCTCACTCATTCGTTCGCTTATGTTTGGTCCGACTTCGAACGCCAATCTGACTGTAGGCATCCGGAGCGAGCGATGTCAACGTGAGCGCGTCAGCCATCGGCCAGCATGTACGCGTAGTCGCCAACCTCGACCCGCGTGACCGCTCCGCGTGCCAGAATCATGAGTGTGCGTTCGAACGGCGCGCGGAACTCTTCGAGTATCTCGAACGTCTGCGGGTTGTAGACGGTGCCGAGTACTGTCCCTGCTGGAACGGCTGTCCCCAGAGCATCGACTCCGACGCCCGGCACGAGGATGCCGCCGTGATGCGGACGAAGGATCGTGAGATGTTCGACGGTGATCTGGTCTTCCCGACGGATCGGTTCGCCGGGCAACGCGCCCAGGTGTCGGAGTGCGCTCTCCAGACCAGCGACCGTGGCGGCGATGTATTCATCGTCTCGTAGCAACCCACCGCCGAGTTCGGTCACGACGCAGCGCACGCCGCGCTCGACCGCCACGGCGGAGAGCGTTCCCGGATAGCCAGGTCCGCGATACAGCACCTTCGTGCCGAACGAGGCGGAGAGCGCTTCGTCGTTGTCGATGTAGGTATAGTCAACCGTCGGCAGCGCGCCGCCAGCGTGCAGATCGAGCAGCGCGTCGAGGCCGGGCATGATCTCGCGGACGATCGTCGCCGCCAGCTGCTCGGTCAGCCATCCGTCTGGATCGCCGGGGAAGACCCGATTCATGTTTTGCATATCCTGGGGCGTATGCCGCGTCTGCGACTGAAACGCGAGTGGGTTAACGACTGGCACGACGACAAGCCGTCCGCGCAGCTCGGCAAGGTTGGTACGGCCCATCAGGCGACGGATGGCCTCGACTGGTGCCAATTCATCGCCGTGAATCGCGGCCGTGATACCGACCGTCGGACCTTCGCTTGCGCCACGTAGTTCATGAACGGCCACGCGCAACGGCAAGCCGCTTGCGAGCACCGCGACATCGATCCAGCGCATCGACCGCTCACCGTGACCAGCGTTGACTGCAGACATACATTCGCCTCTCTACACCCAGGCTTCAATGAACCGCTCGAAATCTTCTCCAGAACGGACCATGCACATGACGAATCACATTCTCGATCAAGCAATACGCGTTCGTAAATTGACCGTCGCCATCATCGCATGCCTGCTCACGACGATGTTCGCTGCATGCGGCGGAGACGACACGCCCGATGCTGGAGTTGGCGCATCACCAACGAGCGTGAACGTGACACAAGTTTCAGGTCGAGCCACAACAACTTCAACTAGCACGGCCACCGACGCCTCGACAACAGCGACGGGAACAGCCACGACTACAACCGCAACCGCAACTACGACACGAGGCGGAACACCGACCAGACGTGTAGAGGCAACCATGTCCCCAACTGGCGATCTGCCGCCACCGGTGCAGAATGCGATCATCATGGCGTCCGAGAGCAAAGGTGTGTCGATCGAAGAGGTTGTGCTGTTGGGATTTGAGCGCGTCGAATGGAGCGACTCATCGCTCGGCTGCCCCGAGAAGGATATGTTCTACGCACAGGTCATCGTGCCCGGCTACCTCGTGCGCGTTGAGGTCTCGGGAGCGACGATGGAATACCATACCGACAACAGTAATCAGGTCATCCCCTGCGCCGCCAGGGATTGAGATTGAGGACGACCGCATGTCGCTGAACCCGGCCAGAACAGACGAAGAACGCCAGACGTGGCTCGCACGCAACCGGGAGGCTTGGAACCAACGCGCCGCTAGCTGGGACGCGATGCTCGAAGAGCGCCCGGAACAGCGGCAGCTTGAGATGGAGCGCGCCCTCGTCGCACTGGCACTATCTCCAGGCATGCGCGTACTCGACGCTGGCTGCGGCAGCGGCCAGTGGGCGGTCGGGTTCGCTCGCGTCGGCTGCGATGTGACAGCGATTGACTTATCGCCGGATATGTTGAAGCGAGCCAGATCGCACGCGACCGACGCGGGTGTCTCAATCGAGTTCCGCGAGGGCGACATCACTCGCGTCGCCGATCCTGACGAACGGTACGACGCGATTCATTGCCGCTGCGCAATTCAGTTCAGCCCCGACCCAGCCAGTGTTCTGCGTGAGTTCCATCGCCTGATCGTCCCCGGCGGTCGGCTGTTCATCTCCGTCCCGGGAGCGCTCTCGCCGATCTATGCCAGCTCGTGGCGACGCTTCATCGAGCCGGTCGTCTACAACAACCGGCTCGTGCCGTGGGAGCTCGAAGCGTTATTGCATGAACTTGGCTGGGTCGTCATGGACGGCTGGGGATCGTTCGCCGCATCCGGAAACGGGACGCCCAACGACATGGCAGCAATAACCGACGAACAGCATCAGACGCTTCCGGAACCTGTCCAGCAGGCCGTTTCCACTTACTGGGTGACAATCGCCGCGGCACCCGTTCCCGATCTCTAGACATACGCACGCCCGGCTGCGATTCTGACGGCGTGAGACGAATCGTGCAGCACCGGGGAGGTAGCAACATATGTCAATTCCGCCAGAGGGACAGATCAGGAACAGCGAGGCGTACTACCACGTCGTGCTGGAGCGTATTCAGCCGCGCGCCGAGCCGCCGTTCCAGGAACGCGCCATGCAGGAGCGTGTCTGGGGTCGCCAGTGGGGCGTCGGCGACGATGTCGGCGCATTGCAGCTCGTCGCGCTGCATCGTCCCGGCGACGAAATGAAGACGATCGACCCGGACAAGTATGACGAGTCGATCGAGGCGTTGATCGACGACCGCGAGCAGTGGTACTGGCGCGACAGTGTCGGACCAGACATCGCCCTGATGCAACGCCAGCACGACAGCCTACGCGCCGCACTGGTGGCAGAGGGCATTGAGATTGTCGATGTCGGCGGTTCTGACGGCGATGTGAAAGCGGTCTTCACCCGCGATCAGGCTATTTCCGTCGATGGCGGCGCGATCATCTGTCGGATGGGACCAGTCGGCGTCGAACATGGCTACGGACGGCGCGGAGAAGAGGGCTTCATCACGAAGGTGATCGCGAACCTCGGTATGCCGATCCTGCGCACGATCTCCGGCACCGGCCTGATCGAGGGCGGCTCCTTCTGCTTCCTGAACGGCAGCACCGCCGTCATCGGCCTGTCGTTCCGCCAGAACGAACAGGGCGCACAGCAGTTGGAAGAAGTGCTGCGCACGACCGGCACACGCCTCATCCGCGTGCCGCTGACCGGCCACTCGCTGCACATCGACGGCGCGATCGTCATGGTCGATCGTGACAAGGCGCTCATCAACATGACCCGACTGCCCTACTGGTTCCTCGACGAACTCAAGGCACTCGGCATTCAGACCATCCACGCCTGGCCGAGTGAGGGCCACGCCGTCAACTGCCTCGCCGTCCGGCCCGGCAAAGTCCTCATCTCCGAGGGCTGCCCCTGGACCGTCGAGCGCCTCAACCAGGCAGGTGTCGAAACGGTCGAGATCGACTACTCCGAGATCCGCAAGAACGGCGGCGGGATTCATTGTTCGACCTTGCCGCTGGTGAGAGCCAGGGGCTGACTTCCCGACGAACGGCCCTCACCCCTCGGCCCCCTCTCCCAATTTTGGGAGAGGGGGTGACGCTACCTAAATCGTTCGCTCCGATAGCACAATCAGCTTGCTACAGACACCCCCTCTCCCAGAATTGGGAGAGGGGGCCGGGGGGTGAGGGTCGTTCGTTTGACCGCAACCCCCGGATATTCCCAACCCACCGATTCCCCTACCATCGCTACAGACGATAGCGAACAGGAAAGGGACCATTCGTGACCACCATCCGGCCATTCAGATTCGGCGTCGTCAACGAGATGCCATTGCCCCGCGACGAATGGATCGCGCATGTGCGGCGAGTGGAGGAGCTGGGATACGATACCATTCTCATCCGCGACCACTTCGCGCCCGACTTCTTCGGTAATCAGTTCGCGCCAGTTACAGCATTGGCAACGGCAGCGGCGGTGACGACACGGCTGCGCGTAGGAACGATGGTGATCGACAACGATTACCGGCATCCGGTCGTGCTGGCCAAGGAGTTCGCAACACTCGATCATCTGTCGGGCGGACGCGTCGAACTGGGCATCGGCGCTGGCTGGCTGCGGTCGGAGTACGACCAGGCAGGGATGGACTTCGACACAGCGGGAACACGCATCGACCGGCTGGAAGAAGCACTGGCAGTTCTGAAAGGAATGTTCGCCGAGGGTACTTGCAGCTTCCAGGGAGAGCACTATGCCATTCGCGACCTGGACGGCTATCCCAAGCCGCTCCAGCGTCCGCACCCGCCAATCCTCATCGGCGGTGGCAAGCGACGGGTACTGCGACTGGCCGGACGCGAAGCCGACATCGTCGGAATCCTGACTTCGTCAGTCTCCAGCGGTACGCTCGAAGACGACCCGAGCGAGCGCTTCGTCCACGCTGTCAGGCAGAAACTGAACTGGATTCGTGATGGCGCTGGCGATCGCTACGACCAGATCGAGCTATCGCTCATCCCAAGCCTGGTCCCGGCGACCGACCGCCGATCTGCCGCAGCAGAGATGATTGTCACCCGTAGCTGGTCAGGCGTCACGGTCGATGACGTTCTGGAGATGCCCTCGGTCCTGATCGGTACTCCCGACGAGATGGCGGAGACAATGCTGCGCCGCCGTCGGGAGTATGGGTTCAGCTACTACGTCGTGTCAGACAAGGAAATGGATGCATTCGCTGGCGTTGTCGAACGGTTGTCTCGCGGTGCTTGATGCTACGCGACGGCGAGCGCGTCCCAGCAGAGGCGGCTCATCCGGGCGATCTGATCACTGGCGGCGGCGAAACCGGACATTGGGCGATCTGGCATCTCCTGCGGAAGGCCTTCGGTATAGACCGCCAGGATGTAGCGCGCCTCGCCATCCTGAAAGATGATTCCAACATCGTTGTTGTTCCGGCCATGGATGCCGGTGCCGGTCTTGTGCGCGACCTTCGTGCCGAGCGGTAGATGAGCGGGCAGGCGCTGAGCGAGCTTCTGCCACGACAGGATGTCAATGGCCAGCTGACACAGATCCGGTGTGCAGCCCAGACGGGCTGCGGCCTCTGAATCGGTCGTCCCGCGCAGGATCCCGTCGAGCAACAGCCCGACATCGGCAGGAGTGGTCGCGTTAACATCCTCGACAACGTGATCGCACGGGGTACCACCAGGCGGGATGCCGTGCCGATGGGTCGTCCCAACCATCCCGATCGACTGGCAGAGCGCGTTCACCTGATCCAGCCCAACCATGTCCGCGATTGTCCCGGTCGAGGTGTTGTCAGAGACGATGATCATCATCACCAGCATGTCACGCAACGCGAGCGTCGAGCCGGGAACGAAGTGCTGGAACGTCCCGCTGTCGCTGATCTGATACCGCTCCTGAATCAGAACCGGTTGGTCGAGCGCGAAACGACCGTCGTTCACGCCCGCCAATGCCGAAACAAGAATCGCGATCTTGCGGGTGCTGGCCGACGGCACCACCACATCGCCGGAGCGGTTGGCCTCGGCACCATTGAGCAGATCCTTCAAGAACCAGCTCGACTGATATGGCAGTTCATCGCACACACTGTTGAGCCGATTGATCAGATCCTGCATTGCGTCCTCCTCCGTCTCTGCCTGGTTCAAACTCGATCCGCCAACCGTCCATGCACGCGGATGAAGCGCACCGAGCCATCGTCATGTAACAGGAAATCGACGCGGCGACCAGCTGCTTCACCATCGCGGATCACGAACTCGGTATCGCCAATTGGATCCATGACGAACGCGGGCGGCTCGGTGCGCTTGCCAGATAACGGCGACAGGCTGACTGGCTTGACACGCAGCGCACCACCATCGACCGTGACGCTGAACTCCGCCTGCTGCTGTCGATACTCGCCTGCAAAGTGGGACAGCTGTTCCTCGGACAGCGGGGACTGCTCCCGCTCAGCAGCGGTCAAACCAACATACGACTCCAATGCCCATGCGCCAACCGCCGTGTTGAGCGCGGCACCACGCCCTGAATTGGTGAGGATCGCAATCGCGAACTCCTTTTCCGCGACGACATGGAGCTGCGCCTGGAACCCGTTAGTCGATCCGCCGTGCGAGAGCATCTGCACGCCATCGAACCAGCGAATGCCCCACTCGTCAGCCCAGTTGGCCGCTTTCGTCTGCGCCTGCCACATGGCGCGAACCGTTTCCGGCTTCAGCACCTGGCGGCCATCGACCATGCCATCGTGCATATGGAAATCTGCGAAGCGCAACAGGTCGGCCACGTTCGAGATGATGCCTCCGGCCGGGTTGACCGAACGCGGCAGCGGGTACTTCGTCGCCAGTTCGTGCTCATCCTCGCCCGGAGTCACCTGCGTATGCCCTACCGCGACGGAATGGACGATCGCTTCGTGGGCAAAGAAGAACGTGCGCTCAAGACCGAGCGGCTCGAACACCCGCTCGCGCATGGCCTGCTCGAACGTCTGACCCGTGACCTGCTCGACGACTCGTCCCGCCAGATTGAAGCCCGCGTTGTTGTAGAACCACAGCTCGTCCGGCGCGGCCAGCTGGCGCAACGACTCGAACGTCGCGACCGCCTTCGTCAGCGCGTCATCACCCTAGCCGAAATCCTCAAAGTAGTCGCCGTAGATGCCGCTCGTATGCGACAGGCAGTGCCGCAGTGTGATCTTCCCAGTTGCATCAGCATCCGCGAGCCGGAACTCCGCCAGGTACTCATTCACTGGCGTATCGAGGTCAAGCGTACCGTCGTCCACCAGCGTCATCACGAGCGTCGCGCAGAACACCTTCGAGATCGAACCGATCTGGAACAGCGTCTCCGGTCGCACTGGAACACCTATCTCCAGGCTCGTCACACCGAACGCGTGCGTCTGCACCTCCCCGTTGTGCAGCACACCAACGGTGACGCCTGGCACTGTCCAACGTTCCATGGCGTCGTGGACGACGGCTTCCAGGTTATTGGTCTTCGTTGTCACTGACAATCTATCCTCCATCAAGGCGCATTGTCACCGTGCTGAGACGGCGAGAGGCTGTGTGGGAGGAACCCCTCCCCCCGGCCCCCTCCCCGGCACGGAGAGGGGGAGACGTGAGTTGGGCACGAATGACGGCCTATCGGAGCGAAGCGATCGTCCGTCGTCGTCTCCCCCTCTCCGCGTCGGAGGGTCGGCGGTAATATCACGTGACTGATTGACAAAGACGGGTCTCCCGACGAATGTAGCGGTGTTGTCGACACTGCATTCAGAAGGAGACCCATCCCAATGATAC
>Ga0136611_10001821_pt1 | contig 14782 bp, 12 predicted proteins | sample AntDrymUQ2232306_2_FD_106645 | JGI IMG/M metagenome (GOLD analysis project Ga0136611, IMG submission 106645) | Polar desert sand microbial communities from Dry Valleys, Antarctica - metaG UQ223 (23.06) | ecosystem: Environmental > Terrestrial > Soil > Desert | place: Antarctica: Dry Valley...
TCCCCCTCGTTGCCGCGCTCTGGCCGGTAAACGCCCGCAAACTGCTCATCGCCGCAGAGCTTCGGCTCGGGCTCCACTCCCGGCTCAGCACCGCACTCGGGTTGCAAGAGGAGGCCGGGCCCCTCACCGCCGGGCAACGGCAAGACGCCGCGCTGCGGGCACGATCTGCGGACTGGGCACTCGCCATACCGCGCCGGACGCCCCAAAGGGCGATCACCCTCGCGCCACTCCTGTTCGCGGGACTGCTCGCCCTCCTGCTTCTGCCGAATCCACAGCTCGACCTGCTTCGAGAGCATCGGACTGTCAGTGCGACGGAGCAGGCAGAAGCCGAGGCCGTGCGACAGGTGGCGAAACAGCTGGAGAAGCGCACGCCGAAACAGGACCCGGCGACCGCGAAGGCGCTTCAGGAACTGGCAAAGTTACAAAGCGACTTGCAGCGCGGCAATCTCACAAAAGAGGAAGCTGCGGCTCGATTGAGCGAGGCGCAGGCAAAGATCCAGGAGGCGAGCGCCCAGAACCCGGCGAAGGCGCGAGCGGCGCTCCAGAAGGTAGCATCCACGCTCGCAGCGAACCCGAGCACCTCTGCCCTCGCCTCCGCCGCATCCGCTGGCAACACGGAGGAGATCCAAAAGGAAGCACATAAGCTCGCGCGCGAGATGAAGAAGATGAACCCAGTGGAGCGAGCACGCACGGCAAGCGCGCTTCAAACCGCAGCCGCCTCCGCTGGTGATCTGTCGCCGAAGCTTGCTCAGGCCCTACAAGAGGCCGCGACCGGCTCACCCGCTGGAGCGGAACAACTCGCCGATCAACTGCAGGCGGCGGCGACGCAGTCCGAGACGGCGCAGGCTATGGAGTCCGCACTGTCGCAGATGGAGGACAGCAAGAATCGAATCGCGAACGCTGGGACTCCGCCGCAGACCGCCGTGAACAACACTGTTCCGGCGGGTACGCCGGGCGTCGCCAGCACACCGTTTGCCGCTGGAACCCCGTGGCCCGCAGGCACGCCTGGCGCGGGAGGTACTCCAGGGGCCGGGCAAGCCCAAGGCGCAGGACAAGGCCAGGGCGCAGGCGAGGGGCAAGGCGCTAGTCAGGGGCAAAATGCGGGACAAGGCCAGGGTCAGGGCGGCACCGCGAACGGCGGCAACGGCGGCGGTGGCGCGGCGGCGGGGCAAGGCACGGGCGGCGGAAATGCGAGCGGTAAGGGTGAGGGCGGCGGGAACCAGCAGGGACGCGAGGCCATCGCCAGGGATCTTGAAACGTACGCCCCGGCAAAGACCGACGCCGAGGGCAACCTGGTGCGGGTGCGCGGCCAGCAGGGTCCGGGGCGCACGCAGCAGAACACAGGCGGCGTCGCACAGGGCCAGGAGAGCGACCCCGTCCGCCCGTACGACGAGGCGTACGCCGAGTACGGAGAGGCAGCCACCTCGTACCTGGATGAGCACTACATCCCGATAACGCAGAAGGACCTGGTGCGCCAGTACTTCGAGCAGATTGAACCGAGAAAGCAGGGCAAGTAAGCCGGTGCCGACCCGTAAGGATGTGCACCGGCTGCGGTCCTGCCATGCTGCTGCTTCGGCGCTGTCATCCTGAACGCAGTGAAGGATCTTATCAGCACTTCTCGGGTAGCGGTGTTGAGAACCTTTAGCGGCGCAGAATGACAACTCATTGCTCATCACTTCAACATGACCGGGACGACAATGACCATCCAGACTACAATGGAATGAGCGGGAAGAACTACAGAAAGAGGACGCTATGGCGGTGGTCGCAGCGGCACAGATGACGCCGGAGGAGTTCATTCGGACAGCGCAGTCCATCGAGGCCGAGGTTGGCCGAACGATCGTCGGGCAGGCGGAGCTGCTGCGCGGCGTGCTCACGTGCGTCATCGTCGGCGGGCACGCGCTCCTGGAGGGGCTGCCGGGGCTGGGCAAGACGGCGACTGTGCGCACGCTCGGCGAAGTGCTCGACTTGCAGTTCTCCCGTGTGCAGTTCACCCCGGACCTGATGCCGTCCGACATCACTGGCACGAACATCATCCATGAGGACGAGCACGGCAACCGCGACTTCCGCTTCCAGTCCGGCCCTGTGTTCGCGAACCTCGTGCTCGCCGATGAGATCAACCGCGCCACGCCGAAGACGCAGTCCGCGCTACTGGAGGCCATGCAGGAAAAGGCGGTGACCGTCGGCAACGCCCGCCACCCATTGCCCGACCCGTTCTTCGTGCTCGCCACGCAGAACCCGGTGGACATGGAGGGCACATACCCCCTGCCGGAGGCCCAACTCGACCGCTTCCTGTACAAACTTCTCGTGCCCTTCCCAGACGCGCGCGATCTGGTGGAAATCCTGGAGCGGACCACGGGCGGCGCGGAGACCGGTGGCCGTAAGGTAGGGGACGCGCCGACCGTGCGCGCGATGTCGGATCTGGCCCGAGCGGTGCCGGTCGCGCCGCACGTGCTGGAGCACGCCGCAGAGGTTGTGCTACTGACACACCCCGAGCACCCGCGCGCGCCGCAACTCGTCCGGCGCTACGTACGCTACGGGTCAAGTCCGCGTGGCGCGCAGTCGCTCGTGCTCGGCGCGAAGGTGAACGCGCTGCTCGACGGGCGGTACAACGCGAGTATCGAGGACATCAACGCCGTCGCCCTGCCCGCGCTCCGCCATCGTCTCATCCGCAACTACGAGGGTGAGAGCGAGGGCATCACCGCCGACCAGATCGTCGAGCAGGTCACCAAGGCGCTCACGAGCGCGGCAGCGAGGATCTAGGAACAACGGAGTAAACTGGTGAGTCGAGCACTGACTGGAATTACGGCTATGGTAGCCTTTACCTTCTTGCGCCATGTGGGTGAAGGTATTGGCGGTTACTGGGGGCTGGCATTAGTCGCGCTGCTGGTGGCTGGTGTGGGCGGGTTGATACGGCTCGACAGGGCGGGCCCGCACGCAGGCATCATCTGGTGTGCACTATGCCTGACGGTCGGCTTAGCGATTGCCAAGTCGCTTGGTGTGCTTGATCTTGTGTTCTGGCCATCTGTATTGGCCAGCAGTGTAATAACCTCCATCAGCTTGATCTTAGGGCTTTTGTTCTACAAGCGGTTTCTCGAACGCTATGGCGGTCCAGTGTTTCCCGAAACATGATGAGCACGTCAATGGACTAGGGGGAGCGACCGATCGACAAGAGTGCTTCGTGGAGCAAACCTTATAGGTACGACAGAGAGATGAAGGGAGGTTTGGTTGGCGATGAATGACCGCAAGGAGCGCCAACGCCCACTCATTCCGTCGGATCAAGAAGGACTGTGGCTGGTCGTCTTCATTGTGTGTTCCGCAGTGCTCCTTGGGGCCCGGACTGTGGGGGGCTTGGTGGCACTGTTAGTCGCAATGGTCATCTTGGTAATGGGTGTAATCAGCCTAATACTTCGTGGGCTCTCTGGAGCGTCTGCCCGCATCCTTTGGTATATCGTCGTCCTAACCTCGGCGCTCGGACTGAACTCGGCCTTTCGTGAGCACTGTGCTCTGGCATTTTGGCCTGCAGGTCTGATACTGACGTTCGTGGGTTCACTGGGTGTTGGAGCAGCCATCGCGAAGTATCCTCGCTACATTGCACCGCACTTCCGCTCAAGACAGCCGACACGATTGAGGTCACATGACAACCACTGAGGCCATAGCAGGAGCCAGCCTCCTCCCTGCCGAGATCGTGCGCAAGCTGCAGGCGCTGGATCTGGGCAGCCGCTCTCGGCGGGCGGGGAAGCTGCGCGGCGACCGGCGGAGCACGAAGCGGGGATCGAGCGTGGAGTTCGCCGACTACCGCAACTACACGCCGGGCGACGACCTGCGCCGCGTGGACTGGAACCTGTACGCCCGCACCGACAAGCTCTTCCTGAAGTTGTATGAGGAGGAGGAGGACCGCGCGGTGCATCTCCTCCTCGACACGAGCGCCTCGATGGGCTTCGGCGCTCCACCAAAGCTGGAGACTGCTCGCCGGCTCGCCGCCGCACTGGGCTACGTCGCGCTCCACGAGCTCGACCGACTGCACGTCACAGAACTCGGCGGGGGCGGACTTGGCTCGCTGCGGCCACTGCGCGGCGCCGACGGCGCGCCGACGATGCTGGGGTTCCTCAGCGGGCTGCGGCCAAACGGAGAGGCGGTGCTCAATCGCGCCCTGCGCGAGTACGCCAGCCGGGGTGGCGCGGCCGGGCTGCTCCTGCTCATTTCCGACCTGATGGATCCGGATGGCGTTCGCGCCGGGCTGCGGGCGTTGGGCGGACGCGGCCACGAGGTCACCGTGCTGCACGTCCTCGCGGCGGAGGAACTGGAACCCGTGCTCATTGGCGACCTGGAGCTTGTGGACGTCGAAAGCCGCGTCAAGCAAGCGGTGACGCTCGACACGGCGGCACTTGATGCGTACGAGCGCCGACTCCAGTCGTGGCTTGCGGAGGTCCGACGGGACTGCGCCGCGATCAACGCAACGTACTGCCTCGTGCGAGCCGAGGAGCCGTTGGAGGATGTGCTGTTCAGCAGGCTCCGCCAGGCAAAGGTGCTGGTCTCCTGATGGGACTCGCCGCGCCGTTCGCGCTGGGGCTCGGGATGCTCGCCGTGCCGCTGGTGCTGCTGTACCTGCTCAAGCCGCGGCGCGAGGAGCTGGTCGTGTCGAGCACCTTCCTGTGGCAACAAGCGCTGGAGGAGGTGCAGGCAAACGCGCCCTGGCAGAAGCTCCGGCGCAATCTGCTGCTGCTCTTGCAGCTCTTGATCCTGGCCCTGCTCGTTCTCGCGCTCGCGCGGCCCCTTGTCAGTTCAGACGTTGCCCCCGGCGGCGACCTCGTACTCGTGCTCGACACATCCGCAAGCATGGCCGCCACAGACCTCTCCCCCAGCCGCTTCGAGCGCGCCAAAGACAGGGTGGCGGAGATCGCGAGCAACGCCGGGCGGGGTAGCAAGGTCGCGCTCCTCACCGCCGGCCCCACACCGCGCCTGCTTGCTGGGCCGACCACGGACGCCGAAGCCATTGCGCGCGCGCTCGGAGAGCTGGACGCGCCGTACGGCGAGGCGCACCTGCGCGATGCGTCGATCCTCGCGCGCTCCATCGCGGGCAGGCTCAAGGACCCAACAATCCTGCTCGTCGGCGATGGAGGACCGGTTGCGATAGCACCGCCCGCCATACCGTATCCCGTCCGCTTCGATGCCGTGCACGGCGAGGGCGCGAACGCAGGCATTCTTGACCTCGCAACGCGCGCGGGCGCAGGCGGCAGACAGTTGTGGGCATCCGTCGGCAACTACGGCCCGGCGCGCACCGCGACCCTCTCTCTGTCGGTAGACGGTCGGCTCGTCGACGCCCGCACACTGCAACTGCCCGCAGACGGTTCCACCGGTGTAGAGGTGAACGACCTGCCGCAGGGCGCAATCGTGCAGGCGAAGCTGGATGGGAAGGACGCGCTCGCCGCAGACGACGCCGCGTGGCACGTGGACACACAAACCGCGCCGACCCGTGTGCTGCTCTATGGCGCGGAAAGCCGCTTCCTGGAGCGCGCGCTTGCCCTGCTGCCAAACGTGAACGTCTTCGATGCGAAGCCGGGCGCTGCGGTCGAGGCTGGCTACGACGTGTACGTAATCAACGGCCCACTGCCCGCACAATTGCCGCCAACGGGAAACCTGCTGCTCCTCGGCCCCACGAACAGTGCGTTACTTCCTGTTTCCGGAACCGTGAAGGGGCTCGCGGTGACGAGCCAGAACGCGGACAACCTGCTGCTGCGCTTCGTGGACCTGCGCAGCACGAGCGTTGCGAGCGCGAGCCGTCTTGCCCCACCCAACTGGATGGAAACGCTCGCCTCCTCGGGCACCGTACCACTGCTGACCGCCGGGGAGAACAACGGCCGCAAGGTGGTCGCGCTCGCATTTACACCCGAGAACTCCGACTTGCCGTTGCAGGTCGCGTTCCCCGTGCTCGTCGACAACCTGCTGCGCCATCTGCAGCCACCTGCCGCCGCCGGGGTGGGTTCCCACCGGCCCGGCGAGACGGTCCAACTGTCGCCATCAACAACTCAGCGGACGGTAGTCGCGCCGGATGGTCGGCGGTCCCCAGTGGCCCCAGGCGAGGCGTCGTATGCGTCCACGACGGCTCCGGGCGTGTACGAAGTCCGGGGCGAGGGAGGGAAGATCCTCACCCGCTTCGCGGTGAACGCAGGCAGCGCGAACGAGTCGCGAATAACCGCACGCGACGGCGCACCGCTGGCAACGAGCGGCGCTGCCGCAGGAGATGCGCCACAGCAAACGCCACGAGCAGAACGTTGGTGGCCGCTCGCAGCGGTAGCGCTCCTCGTGCTCCTGGCCGAGTGGTGGCTGTACGGACGCACACAGACGCGCGGCCTCCGGGGCCGCAGGAGCATGGCATGAGGCTGCTCTTTTCCGAACCGCGCGCGCTGTTCCTCCTGTTTCTCGTGCCGCTGGTCGTCTTGCTCGGCGTGCGCGCCCTCTCTCGGACCCGGCGCTCCGGGTTCATCATCGGGCTGCGCTCTGTCGCGGTCGTGCTACTCATCCTCGCACTTGCGGGGACGGCGCTTGGTCTGCCGGAGCGGGATCTCTCGGTCGTGTTCCTCGTCGACTCATCGGATAGCCTCGGCTCCACCGGCAGGACAGGTGCCGTCGATTGGGTGCGCGAGTCGTACGAATCGGCGGGTGGCGCGGACAAGGCGGGGCTGGTCCTTTTCGGCAAGGAGCCGCTCGTGGAGCAGGACGTCGGCGCGCCAGGTGATCTCTCGCAGCTCCTGTCACGGCCCGACGCAACCGCCACGGATATCCCGGCGGCGATCCGGCTCGCGATTGCGCTGTTCCCGGAAGGGACACAGAAGCGCATCGTGCTCGTCAGCGATGGCAACAACAACGCGGGTGACATCGTGGAGGCAGCACGGCTCGCGGAGACGGCGGGCGTGCAAATCCAGACGCATACGCTTGGCGCCAAGCTCCAGGGCGACGTACTCGTCGAGTCCGTGCAGGCGCCTCCGAGGGTACGCGCTGGTGAGGGCTTCGAGATCGAGGTCACGGTCCGCAGCACGGAGGCGCGCAGTGGCGCCCTGGAAGTGCTCGGCGACGGCCGGGTAATCGCTCAGCGGCCCGTTGACCTGAAGCCCGGCGCGAACTCCTTCGTCGTGGCGGTCGGGAAACAGGCTCGCGGTTTCCGACGCTGGCGAGCGCGCGTGATTGCGGGCGGTGACACCGTCGCGCAGAACAATCAGGGCGACGGCTTCACGTACGTCGAATCGCCACCACGCGTGCTCGTCGCGGAGGGCGAGGCAGGCGAGGGACGGAACCTCCGGGCCGCCCTGAAGGCGACCGACCTGGACGCCACACTCATTAACGTTTCCGCTCTGCCGACCAGCCTGACGGCGCTCAGTGAATACTCGGCGGTGGTGCTCGTGGACGTGCCGCTCGCCGCGCTTCCTGATCAGGGAAAGCTCTTGCAGACGTACGTGCGTGACCTTGGCAGGGGGCTTGTCGCGGTTGGGGGCGAGGACTCGTACGCGCTCGGCAACTACTTCGACTCCCCGCTGGAAGCGACGCTCCCGCTCGACTCCCGCCTCAAGAACAAGAGGGAAGAACCAGCGGTTGCGATGGTCATGGTGATCGACAAGTCCGGCAGCATGGCCGCTTCGCACACCGGCGAGGGTCCGGACGGCTCGTTTCAGGCGCCCGGTTCGGCGCCGAAGGTCGATGTCGCGAAGGCCGCGGCGATCCAGAGCGCGGAGCTTCTGGGACCGGACGACGAGTTCGGGGTGGTCGCGTTCGACACGGCCGCCCGGTGGGTGGTGCGCACCGCGCCGCTCACGGACAAGGCCGACGTCAGTAACCGCGTCGCCGGCATCCAGGGTGGAGGTGGCACGAACATCTACAGCGGGCTAGCGGAGGCCATTGAAAGTCTCAAGAGCAGTAAGGCAAGCATCAAGCACGTGATCCTGCTCACGGACGGCTGGAGCAACGTCGGTGACTACGACAAGCTGCTCGGCGAGGCGCGCGCGAACGGCATCACCGTGAGCACGGTCTCCGCAGCCGGTGGCTCGCCAGAGCTGCTCCGGTCCGTTGCGCAGAAGGGGAACGGCACGTTCTACGTCGCGAACAACAACGCCGACATCCCGAAGATCTTCGTCAAGGAAACGAAGACCCGCCTCCGTCGGTACATCCAGGAAAAGGAGTTCGTACCCACGATCACCGCGCCAAGCCCGGTACTCAAGGGGCTCACCAGCGTCCCCAGCCTGCTCGGGTATGTCGGCACGACGCCAAAGTCCACCGCATCCGTGGCACTGTCTTCCACGGAGCGCGACCCCGTGCTCGCCCAGTGGCAATACGGCCTCGGCCGCTCCGTTGCATGGACCTCCGACGCCAAAGCCCGCTGGTCGCGAAACTGGATTGGCACGCAGGAGTACGCACGCCTGTGGTCACAGTCCGTTGGCTGGGTGCTCGCCCGACCCTCCGAGAACCTCCAGGTGCAGATCGCGCACGCGAACGGTGAGGCGACGGTGGAAGTGGACGCGCTGCGGCCCGACGGTGCGTACCTGAACGGAGCACGGGCGACGGTTGGGGTCGTCTCGCCCAGCGGGAAGGTAACCGAGGCGCCCCTTAGGCAGACCGCGCCCGGCCGCTATGTGGCGAAGGTTCCCGCCAGCGAGCCCGGCTCATACATCACTTCCGTCTCGCTCGCGGGCGCCGGACAGGTGACGCAGGCGCCGACGACGGGGTTCGCGGTTGGGTATTCACCAGAGTACCGCGCGCTCGGCCCGAACAAGGCGGCACTCGCGGGTGTTGCCCGGACGACCGGTGGGCGAGAGATCGGACCGCCGGAGGAAGCATGGACCCATGATCTCGCGGCCGTGCTGAGTACCCGCTCTCTCACGTGGCCGCTGATGCTGTTCGCGCTCCTGCTGCTGCCGATCGAGGTCGCGTTCCGCAGGCTGAAACTCGGCGCGCTTCCCGTCCCTCCGGTGGTCGTGCGTCGTAGAGCGGCAACCTCACAAACCACAAGCTCCGTAGCGCCACCGACGACCGGGGAGACAGTGCGTTCCTCGCTTGCTGAGGCCGCCCCAGTGTTTGAGCCAGTCAAACCGCCGCCGGACGAGCCACAGGAAGATGACGCGCTCACACGCCTGCGCTCCGCCAAGCGCCGGGCGGGTAAGCGATACCAGTGAGTAAGGCTAACTCGGGCGGAAAGGTAGCGCTTATGGCCTTCCGAGCCTGCGAGGAATCCGTGGTCGGGGTTACGGATCCCTCACGGAGTGCGGGACGACATGCATCTGGGTTCAACCAGGTGGCGTATCATATGATCACCGTGACGGCGGTGCGCCCTCGATCTCAGGCAGCGGTGGAAGCAGATCCAACGTCTCCAAGCCGAAGAGACGCAAAAACTCGAAGCCCGTGCCGTACAGGATCGGCGTCCCCGGCGCTTCGGACCGGCCAACCTCCTCGATCAGACCCCGTGAGGACAGGTTGCCCAGCACACCGGAGCAATCGACGCCCCGCACCGCCTCCACCTGAGCGCGGGTGACGGGCTGCTGGTACGCCACGATCGAGAGGGTTTCCAATGAGGCAGGCGATAGGCGTTGTGGGGTCGGTAGCCCCGCGAGCCGCTCCACCGTCCGCGCCGCCGATGGCGCGGACACGAGTTGCCACTCGTCGGCGTGCTCTTGCACCCGGACCCCCCGGTCTATCAGCGTCTCTCGTAGCGAGCACAGCGCGTCGAGCACCTCCCCGCGCGGCACGTCTAGCGCCGAGGCGAGTTCCGAGGGCGTGACCGGTCGGCCCGCGGCGAATAGCAGCGCCTCGACCAGTACGTCGAGGTCCACTCTCACCCGCCGTCCTCGCCAACAGGGTACAGGAAAACTGGCGCGAAGAGACCATCCTGCACCGCTCGTGCCTTGCGACGGCGCACGAGGTCCAGCGCGGCAAGGAAGGCAACGACCGTCTCCGGCCTGCTCGCCCCGGCCCCCGCGAGTTGCTGCAAAGTGACCTGTCCCTCACGGCGCAGAAGCTGCTCCGCGCGCGCCGCCACATCGGCGAGGCGCAGCCGAACGCCAACAACCGGTGGCCCCTTCGGCAGAACCACCCGGCGCGACAGGGAGCGCCGCAGAGCACGCTCAAGCGCGGCAAGTGGCAACGACATCAGTGTGGAGGTCGGCTCCGGCACAGGTGGCGGCAGCAACTGCAGATAGCACGACCGGCCTTCGCGTTCGCGCAGCACCGCAGCCGCAAGCCGGTATCGCTGATACGTCCGCAACTGCTCGGCCAGGTCCTCCGCGCTCGGATCGGGCGTCTCCGTCTCGGCTCGCGGCAGCAGGTATCGGCTCTTGATAAGCAGCAACCGCGACGCGACGACGAGAAAATAGGACATCTCCTCCGGCGGCGCCTGAAGCTGCTCCACACGGCGAAGGTATCCGTCGGTCACCTGGGCCAGCGACACCTCCGTGATCGGCATGCTGTTGCGCTCCACCAGCCGCAGCAACAGATCTAGCGGCCCCTCGAAGCCCGGCTGCTCCACCCGATACGGCGCGAGTGGCGTGGACGGCGTCTCGGTCGGCGGCGGCACGCTCACCCGTCCCCCCCGTGGCCGTGGTCGCCGAGCCTCATCCCAACTGAATGGCGTGGCGTTGGGTTTGGGCGGGCGTTCAATTGAACGCCCCTACGGTGTGAATGCGCCATCCCCAGCGTGGATGATGGATTCCACTATCCACCACGCTAATGCCGCCCATCCGCCGCCTGTAACGTACGCAGGTCGTTGTCGGTTGTGGCATCCTCGTGTCGGCGAACCAAATCAACGACAGCAGGCTCAACCCCGGCATCCTCCAGTTGGCGGGCACCGAGCGCCGGGTGGTGGACGCTGAGGTAAACGGGCCAGAGTGCCCCCCACGGACACGCGATCCGATGGAGCAGGGTCGGACTTATGGCACCCAGCAACACCACCCCACCACGATACAGCACCGGCACACCGTGTGGCGGAACCGTCTTACCGCAGTCGTGGAGCAGCGCCGCCCGTACAAGCTGGTCACTACCGCCGTGCTCCCGTACCACACGGGCGACCCGGACACTGTGCGCCTGGTCGCGACGGGGCATCCGATGGAAGAACGGCCGCTCATGTGTGGTCAGTGTACGGTCCACCCACGCCTGATCCGCCACACCTAGCCGCGCGCCGAGGGACCAGCGGAGTTGCGACAGCCGGTACAGCATACTCACCCGCTAGACCGGCGCGCCGACGATCCTGGCGAATAGATCATACATCGGCTCGACGGTAACCGGATAGATAATCGACCCACCCACGAAGACGAGGAGCAACAACAGAATCGGCCCCTGTTGCCGGAGCGGCTCAAGACGCTGCACCCAGAAGTTGCTGACCAACCCCATCAGGACGTTGTATCCATCGAGCGGCGGGACCGGGATCATGTTGAACGCCGCGAGCAGCAGGTTCAACTGCACATAGGCCGAGACGAAGACCAGCATGTTCGAGTCGGCACTGTTGCCGACCGCGCGCATGAGGGCCACCGCGATGGCCGCCTGCATCAGGTTCGAGAGTGGACCGGCGATGGCGACCAGCGCCATACCGCGTCTGCCGCCACGCAGCGCGTACGGATTGACCGGCACCGGTCGGCCCCACGCGAAACCGAAGAATCCAGCCGCAAGCAGACACAGCATGAAGAAGCCGAGTGGATCAAAGTGTGCCAGCGGGTTCAGTGTGATTCTGCCCTGATTGCGCGCCGTCGCATCACCCAGCGAGTCCGCAGTAATTGCATGCGCGAACTCGTGAATCGAGATCGCGATAACCGCGACGATCAGTCGTATCAAAAAGCTGTTCGGGTCGAAGCTACTGGGCAAAGGTTCGCGCCTCCTGCCCTATTATAGCGGTCGGGGCACACCGGCTCAGGTCATCACGCGTACAAGCCGGGGCCATTCCAACGTCAAGTGAGGTGCAGGAATCTACTCGGCGATGTCGCCCGTTCCGCATACTCATAAGCTACCGAATGTTGCCTACAGTTATATACAAACAGGGATTCTGCTTCGGGCGGCTCAGGAAGACAACCGACTTAGCCGACACCTCCCACTTCTGTAATCCGGCCTATGCCACCCGGCTATCACGCCACTTGATCAACTTCTCGAGCCCGCTGAGGTCGTATTCCGGCCCATCCACCCCGGTGATAAGGTGCGTGATGCCCTGCTTGACGTACTCGTCGAGCATGCCCAACTGCGCGCCACCGACCATGATCGACCGCTCGATCTCGGATGGGTTGCGTCCCACCTCGGAGCAGCGCTGGTCGAGCACCCGGCTCAGGCGTCCGGCCTCCTCCGGATCACCGAACCCGTTCCAGATATGCGCGTACTGCGCCGTGATCCGCAGTGTGACCTTCTCTCCCGTGCCGCCGATCATGATCGGTATCGGGATTTGTACCGGCGGCGGGTTCAACTGCTTGAAGCGCTCAATCATCAGCGGCATGTTTGCGTCCAGATCCCGTAAACGCTGGCCAGCGTTCTTGAACGGATAGCCGTACTCATCGTAGTCCTTTTCGCACCAGCCGCTGCCGAGGCCCAGGATCACCCGTCCGCCGGAGATATGATCGACCGTGCGGGCCATGTCGGCGAGGAGGTGTGGGTTGCGATACGAGTTGCACGTGACGAGCGCGCCAAACTGCACCCGCGAGGTCGCTTCCGCCATTGCCGCCAGCACGGTCCAACACTCGTAGTGCAGACCCTCAGGCTCACCGGACAGAGGATAGAAATGATCCCAGTTGTAGATGGTGTCGGCGCCCATCTCCTCCGCCCGCACCCACGCATCCCGCATCTTCGCGTATGTTGCGTGCTGCGGCTTGATCTGAACTCCAACTCTCACGAACGGCATTGTAGGCTCCTTTGTGGGATTGTGCGTCACAGCATCGCTGGACGAGTACATTGGTTCCGCGTGGGTTCAGCCGGGGAAAGCCTCGGTCAGGCAAACACCTGCCGTATTGCTCCGGACGAGACCATTGCACCGCACACAGCGATCGTGCGCAAACGCTAGTACAGCCAGCAGGCGACTTCGTGCCCCTCCGTCTGCTTCAACAGAGGTGGGATCTTCTCCTTGCACACGTCCATCACGTACGGGCAGCGTGTGTGAAACCGGCAGCCGGACGGCGGGTTGATCGGGCTGGGAACATCACCGGTCAGGATGATCCGCTCACGCTTGCGCTCGATCTTGGGATCCGGTATCGGCACGGCGGAGAGCAGAGCTTTGGTGTACGGATGCAACGGGTTCTCGTACAACGCGTTGCGATCCGCGACCTCCACGATCTTCCCGAGGTACATCACCGCCACCCGGTCGGCGATGTGCCGCACGACACTCAGATCGTGAGAGATGAACAGGTACGTCAGGTTGAACTCGTCCTGCAATTCCTCCAACAAGTTCACGACCTGCGCCTGGATCGAGACATCCAGCGCTGAAACCGGCTCGTCGGCAACCACGAAGCTGGGGCGCGCGGCAAGGGCGCGGGCGATGCCGATCCGTTGGCGCTGACCGCCGGAAAACTCGTGCGGATAGCGGTTCGCGAAGTACGGATTCAGGCCCACCACCTTCAGGAGGTCCTGGACCCGCTCGTTCCGCTCCTTGTTGTTCGTCGTTATCTTGTGAATCTGCAACGGCTCGCCCACAATATTGCCCACTGTCATACGCGGGTTCAGCGAAGCGTACGGGTCCTGGAAGATCATCTGCAAGTGCCGACGCATTCGGCGCATCTCCGTCGAGCCGAGCTTCGTGAGGTCGCGTCCCTCATACAGCACCTGGCCGGATGTCGGCTTGTAGAGCTGCAAGATCGCGCGTCCCGCCGTGCTCTTGCCACAGCCGCTCTCACCCACCAGACCGATCGTCTCACCCTTACGGACCGTGATGCTGATATCATCAACCGCCTGCACCGCCCCAACCTTGCGCTGCAATATGATGCCCTTCGTCAGCGGAAAGTGCATGACGAGATCGCGCACATCAAGCAACGTCTCGCCACTGACTACGCCGTCGGCCCCTGGCTGCGGCGCCGGAGTGTTTCCCTCTACGGTCATCTACACGCCCTCCCGCTTCACATCGACCCAACAGAGTGTGCTGTGCTGCTCCACCACTTCGCGAAACGGCGGAAACTGCTGTCCGCATACGTCAACAGCAAAGTCACAGCGCGGCACGAATGGACAACCGAGGCCGGGATTGATCAGGTCGGGCGGCACGCCACGGATCGGGTCCAGCTTGGTGCGCCGTTCCTCGTCGAGCCGAGGGATGCTTTTGAGGAGGCCGAGCGTATATGGGTTGCGCGGGTTTTCGAACAGCTCGCCTGTCTCTGCAGTCTCGTACACGTGGCCGGCGTACATCACGTTCACGCGATCCGCCATACCCGCGACCACGCCGAGCGCGTGGGTAATGATCATCACGGCCATCCCGAGCTCCTTTTGGAGGTTCTTGATGAGCTCCAGGATCTGCGCCTGGATCGTGACGTCGAGGGCGGTGGTCGGCTCGTCGGCAATCAGCAGCTTCGGGTTGCACGACAGCGCCATCGCGATCATCACACGCTGCCGCTGGCCGCCGGAGAACTGGTGCGGATACTGGCCGAGCCGGTCCCTGGCGTTCGGCATGCCCACCAGACGCAAGTACTCCACCGCCCGGTCGCGCGCCTTTTGACCCGAGAGCTTGAGATGCAGCTCGATAGCCTCAGTCATCTGCCTCCCGATCGTGAGCACCGGGTTGAGCGAGGTCATGGGATCCTGGAAGATCATGGCGACATCCTTGCCACGGATGCGCCGCATTTCGTCATCA
>Ga0136611_10001822_pt1 | contig 14776 bp, 13 predicted proteins | sample AntDrymUQ2232306_2_FD_106645 | JGI IMG/M metagenome (GOLD analysis project Ga0136611, IMG submission 106645) | Polar desert sand microbial communities from Dry Valleys, Antarctica - metaG UQ223 (23.06) | ecosystem: Environmental > Terrestrial > Soil > Desert | place: Antarctica: Dry Valley...
ATCCTCGGCCACCGCGTCGTGACGCTGCACCCGGTGATCCACGGGGGCCTGCTCGCCGACCTCGACGACCCGACGCACGTCGCCGATCTCGCGCAGTACGGCATCGAGCCGTTCTCGCTCGCGGTCGTCAACCTGTACCCGTTCACGAGCGAGCCGAGCATCGACCTGATCGACATCGGCGGACCCACGCTCATCCGCGCCGCGGCGAAGAACCACGCGCACGTCGGCGTCCTCGTCGACCCGGCGCAGTACGACGCAGTCCTCGCGGAGCTCCGCGCCGACGGCGCACTGTCGCCGGCGACACGGCGCGCCCTCGCGGCGCGCGCATTCGCCGACATCGCCGCCTACGACGCGGACATCGCGGGCTGGTTCGCTGCCGGTGACGAGCCGCTGCCGGCGACGATGCACCTGTCGCTCGAGAAGGCGCAGACGCTCCGGTACGGCGAGAACCCGCACCAGCACGGCGCGCGCTACCGACGCGCAGGCGCACGCAGTTGGTGGGACGACGCGGTGCAGCACGGCGGCAAGGAGCTCAGCTACCTCAACCTCTACGACACGGAGGCGGCGTGGCGGCTCGTGCACCGCTTCGACTCGCCGGCGGTGGTGATCGTCAAGCACGCCAGCCCGTGTGGCGTCGCTCTCGGGTCGACGATCGCCGAGGCGTATGCCCTCGCGAACGCCTGCGACCCGGTGAGCGCGTTCGGCGGTGTCGTGGCAGCGAACCGGCCTGTCACCGGGGAGATGGCGTCGGCGCTCGCGCCGGTGTTCACGGAGGTGGTGGTCGCGTCGTCGTTCGATCGCGCCGCGCTCGCTGTGCTGGGCGAGAAGAAGAACCTCCGCCTGCTGTCGGCGTCGGGTGTGCCCGCTGATCCGCTGGACGTTCGCGCGATCGACGGCGGGCTGCTGGTGCAGGAGGCTGACCGCGTGAACCTCGACCGTTCGTCGTGGCGCGTCGTGACGAGTGCGCAGCCGACGGACGAGCAGTGGCGTGATCTCGAGTTCGCGTGGATCGTGTGCGCGGCAGTGAGCAGCAACGCCATCGTGTTCGCCAAGGATGCTCAGGCGTTCGGCATCGGTGCCGGCCAGCAGAATCGGCTCGACTCGGCACGCATTGCTGAGACCCGCTCCGCCGGTCGCGCCTCCGGAGGCGTGTGTGCCAGCGATGCCTTCTTCCCGTTCCGCGACGGCCTCGACGTCGCCGCGTCGGCCGGCGTGCGTGCCGTGATCCAGCCCGGCGGCAGCGTCCGCGACGACAAGGTGATCGCCGCCGCCGACGAGCACGCCATCACCATGGTCTTCACCGGCGAGCGCCACTTCCGGCACTAGCAGCGCTGTCATGTGTGTGAGCCCGTCCGGGCTCACTGGCCCGACAGCGTTCGGTCGAGTCAGGAGCGGCGGGTGCTGGGGTCCGGCGGTGGCCAGGCGGAGCCGCTGCTCGACTCGCTGCTGCCGCCGCCGTCGCCGGTTGCGGTCTTCGGCATGGCGAACGGGATCACGCTGGAGCGGCCCATCGGGTCGACGAGCTGCGTCCCGCCGCCGTCGACGACGTGCTCGGTCCACTCGCTCCCGTCGTGGTAGCGCATGGCATAACGCCCGTAGGGGTCAGGCTTCCACGCTGCATCGGCGCTCATCGGCGGCACGTTAACGCTCGGATCGGCTGAGTAGCCTCGTCGTCGATGACTCGCATCGCCGATCTCCTCGCGGCCGGGCCCACGTTCTCGTTCGAGTTCGGCCCGCCGCGCACGGATGCGGCGCAGCTGAGTCTCGGACGCACGGTCGCCGAGCTCGAGCCGCTCGGGCCGAGCTTCGTCAGCGTGACCTACGGCGCCGGCGGAAGCACCCGCAGCCGCACGCAGGAGGTCGTCACGTGGATCCGCGAGGAGACGTCGATCCCGCCGATGGCGCACCTGACGTGCCAGAGCCACGTGCGCGACGAGATCCGCAGCCTTCTCGACGCGTACCGCGAGGCGGGGATCGAGAACATCCTCGCCCTCGGTGGCGATCCGCCGAAGGACCCGGGCGAGCACAAGCCGAGCGACTACGCGTACGCCTGCGAGCTGATCGACGAGCTGGACACGTTCGACCAGTTCTCGATCGGCGTCGCCGCGCACCCGGAGATCCACCCGCGCTCGCCGGACCGCGAGACCGACCGCCGGCACCTCGCGGCGAAGCTGCGCCGCGCCGACTTCGCGATCACGCAGTTCTTCTTCGAGGCGGAGCACTGGGTGCGGCTCGTCAACGAGCTCGCCGACCTGGGCGTGCACAAGCCGGTCCTGCCAGGCATCATGCCCGTCACCAACACGGCGCTCGTGAAGCGGATGGCGGAGCTCAGCGGAGCGGCCGTTCCCGAGTGGGTCGTCGAGCGCCTGCAGGTCGCGGGCGACGATCCGGACGAGCTGCGCAAGGTCGGCGTCGACATCGCGACGGAGCTGTGCGCCGACCTGCTCGAGGCGGGCGCGCCGGGGCTGCACTTCTACACGCTGAACCGCAGCACCGCGACCCGCGAGATCTACGCCAACCTCGGGCTCCCCGCGCACGCCTGACCTGCTCGCCGCGCCTTGCCGCCGCTGAGCGAGCGACGGCTGCGAGAATCCGGCCCTGATGGCCGACTGGTCGCCCCCGCGCACACTCCCTGGCCGGCTCAGCCGAGTCCCCGACATGCCGGGCCTCGACGGTCTTCGCGCGCTCGCGGTCGTCGCGGTGATGATCTACCACGCCGACAGCAGCTGGTTGCACGGCGGGTTCCTCGGCGTCGAGGTCTTCTTCGTCATCAGCGGCTACCTGATCACGCTGCTGCTGATCTCGGAGTTCGAGACGAGCGGTCGCGTGAGCCTTCGCCAGTTCTGGATCCGGCGGTTCCGCAGGCTGCTCCCTGCGCTGTTCGTCATGCTCGGCCTGCTGATGATCTACGTCGTCATCGGCTACTCGCAGGCGCAGGGCCGCACGCGGGGCGACATCATCGGCGGACTCTCCTACGGGAGCAACTGGTACCAGATCGCGGTGGGCGCGGGATACACGGCCGGTGAGGCGTTCGCCCCGTTGCGACACCTCTGGTCGCTCGCGGTGGAGGAGCAGTTCTACCTCGTGTGGCCGCTCGTGATGGTGGTGGTGCTGAGGTTCGCGGGCCTCCGCCGGCTCCCCAGTGTCGCGCTCTGGCTCGTCGGTCTGACGATCGTCATCACCGCCGCAGTGGGCGTTCTGTACGTGCCCGGCGACATCGACTCCAGCTGCTCGCCGGGATCCTCCTACGGCTACTGGCGCCTCGGCACACGGTGCATCAACATCAACGAGACGCTCTTCCTCGGCACGTTCAGCCGAGCGGGCGGGTTGATGCTCGGCGCCGCGTTCGCGATGGTCTGGCGCCCGCACGCGCTGCTCCGCGGGCCGATGCGCCGCAAGGGCCGCCTGCTCGACGCGATCGCGCTCGTCGGCCTTGCCGGTCTCGGCGTGCTCGTCTGGCGGGTCCACCTCGCGGACCCGGCGCGCGACATCCTCACCGGGTCGCGCTTCGACCCGTGGCTGTTCCGCGGCGGCTTCCTGCTGACCGGAGTCGCGACGCTGCTCGTCATCGCCGCGGTCACGCACCGGCGGGCGTGGACCGGACGCGTGCTCGGGAACCCCGTCTTCCGCTGGGTCGGGACGCGCAGCTACGGCCTCTACCTGTACCACTGGCCGATCTACCAGATCATCCGCCGCGAGGCCGGCATCCCGTTGCGGCTGACGCAGTTCCTCGTCGCGATGGCGATCACGATCCCGCTCACGGAGGCGAGCTACCGGTTCGTCGAGCGACCGATCCGCCAGGGACGCGTCGGCGAGTGGCTGCGCGGTCAGCGGCGGCGTCCGACGCGTGCCGTGCTGCGACGGCGGCGCCGCATCGCCGGGCTCGGCCTCGCGTTCACGATCATGCTCGGGTTCGCGAGCGTCAGCATCGCGATCGCGCCGAACAAGTGTGTCGGCACGGTCGAGTGCGCGAGCGCCGAGGGTCAGGCCGCGATCGCGGCGGCCGAGTCGTCCGTCCCGATCGACCCGCCGCCCACGACCGCGTCCACGCCAGACGACGGCCCGGCGGACTCCGGTCCGGCTGCCGGCGACGGCGCGACCGTGCCGCCGACCATTGCGAGCGGCGCGGCCGAAGGCGGCGTGCCGACGACACCGACAGCGACCACACCGTCGGCGACCGACGCGGGCGCCGTCACGCTCACCTCCACAGCGGTGCCGGAGACGGCGGTGCCGCCGACTCCCGCGCCGACGACGACGATCCCGGTCGAGCTCCGCCCGCCGTACGCGCTGGGCGAGTCGGTGATGCTCGGCGCGGTGCGACAGCTCCAGGAGGGGGGCTTCACCGTGAGCGCGGACACGAGCCGTCAGGGGCTCCAGATGGTCGAGGTGATCGGACAGCACCGGGCCGCCGGCGAGCTCGGTCACATCGTCGTCGTCCAGAGCGGGACGAACGGATCCGTCTCGCAGGACACGTACGACCGGATGATGGCGCTGCTGGCGCCGGAGATGACGCCGATGGTGGTCTTCCTGACCGTCCACGCCGACCGCGGGTGGATCGCCGAGAACAACGCCAAGATCCGCGCGCTGCCGAGCAAGTACCCGAACGTGACGGTCCTCGAGTGGGACGGGCTCGTGACGAACGGCGCGATCCCGGGCATGGCGCGTGACGGCATCCACCTCGACACGAACGCAGCGAGGCAGACGTACGCGAACTACATCTTCGACGTGATCGGACGCCGCGACCTCGTGAAACCGGTGGAGTGACGCGAGCTCGACACCACTTCGCGTCGCGCCGACACGCCCGCCTACGCTCGCGCGCATGACCACTCCCGTACGCGTCGCCGTCACCGGTGCTGCCGGCCAGATCGGCTACAGCCTGTTGTTCCGGATCGCCTCCGGCTCGATCCTCGGCCCTGACACGCCGATCACCCTTCAGCTGCTCGAGATCACGCCGGCGCTGAAGGCGCTCGAGGGCGTGCGCATGGAGCTCGACGACTGCGCGTTCCCGCTCCTCACCGAGATCGTCTGCACCGACGACGCGAACGTCGCGTTCGGCGACGCCGATGTCGCGCTGCTCGTCGGCGCGATGCCGCGCAAGGCCGGCATGGAGCGCAGCGACCTGCTCACCGCGAACGGCGGGATCTTCAAGCCGCAAGGACAGGCGCTCAGCAAGAGCGCGAAGAAGGACGTGAAGGTCCTCGTCGTCGGCAACCCGGCCAACACGAACGCGCTGATCGCACAGCAGAACGCGCCCGACCTCGATGCGCGCCGGTTCACCGCGATGACGCGACTCGACCACAACCGTGCGATCAGCCAGCTCGCGACGCGCCTCGGCAAGCCGGTCACGAGCGTCAAGAAAATGACGATCTGGGGAAACCACTCGGTCACGCAGTACCCGGACCTGTTCCACGCGGAGGTCGACGGCAAGAGCGCGTACGAGCTCGTCGGCGACCACGAGTGGGTCGACAGCACCTACCTTCCGACCGTCGCGAAGCGAGGTGCCGCGATCATCGAGGCGCGCGGCGCGTCGTCCGCTGCGTCGGCGGCGAACGCCGCCGTCGATCACATCCGCTCGTGGGCGCTCGGTACTCCGGAGGGCGACTGGGTGAGCATGGCCGTCCCGAGCGACGGGTCCTACGGCGTGCCGGAAGGGCTGATCTCGAGCTTCCCGTGCACCTGCTCCGGTGGGGAGTACACGATCGTCAAGGGCCTCGACATCGACGACTACTCGCGAGGCAAGATCGACGCGTCGGCGGCCGAGCTCGCCGAGGAGCGCGACGCAGTCCGCGAGCTCGGCTTGATCTAGCGAAGTGGGGAGTGTGCGCACGGTCGACGTGCTGTCGTTCCCCAGTTCGCTGAATCGTCAGATCTCCGCTGTGGCGACGTCGCAGGCGACCTCCATCATCTGGTCGACCCCGCGCTTCAGCTCCTCGTCACTGATCCGGACCGTGTCGCCCGTGCCGGCGATCAGGTCGCTGATCGTCATGATCGCCAGCGTCTCGAAGCCGTAGATCGCGCCGAGCGTGTAGAGGATCGCTGCCTCCATCTCGACCGCGAGGTGGCCGCGAGCGCGCCAGCGCTCCATGATCCCCGGCCGGCGGTCGTAGAACACCGCCGCCGTCACGATCGGCCCGACGTGGACCTTGGTGCCGCGCTCGCGTGCGGTTCGGGCGGCGAGCTCGACGAGCCTCCAGTCGGCAGTCGGCGCGTGCGCGTCGCCCTCGGTGAGGATGTCGATCATCGGGTCATCGCACGTCGCGCTGACGGCGACGACGGTGTCGCCCATCTGCATCCCTGCGCCCAGGCCGCCCGCCGTTCCCACCCGCACGATCCGCTTCGCGCCGAGCTGCTCGGCGAGCTCCGTGTAGTAGATCGCGACGCTGGCGCCGCCCATGCCGACGCTCTGCACGCTGAGCGGCTTGCCCTTGTACGTGCCGGTGTAGCCGAGCATCCCGCGTTCCTCATTGACGAGGCGTGCGCCCTCGAAGAACGTCTCGGCGATGTACTGCGCACGTCGCGGGTCGCCAGGGACGAGCACGGCGGGTGCGTAGTCGGACGGCTCTGCACGCAGGTGGATCGGCATGTCCGCACCATAGAGACCCCGCTCCGGCAGCGACCTACTTCAGGAACTTGGACGTCGTGTTGTCGGCGAGCACCTTGCCGCCGGTCTGGCACGTCGGGCAATACGCGACCGTGTAGCCGCTGTACTCGACGGCGCGGATCGTGTCGCTGCACGTCGGGCACGCGTCGCCGGCGCGGCCGTGGACGGCACCGGGGCGATCCTTCGAGGAGCTCATGTCATCGCGCGTCCGTTCGTACGCGAGCCCGTCCTCGACGGCAGCATGCAGTGCGTCACGGACTGCCGTCGCGCCGGCGATGCCGAGCTTGCCCGTCATCGCGAACGGGGACAGCTTGGCCCGGTGGCAGATCTCGTTCGCGAGCATCCGGCCGAGCCCGGCGATCGCATGCTGATCACGCAGGAAGCCGTGCAGTCGCATGTTCTTCTTGCGGAAGCGCGTCTCCAGCTCCTCCGCCGACAGGCTGAGCGCCTCGGGTCCGAGCCGATCGAGCGGTGGCACGTCGAGCCCGCCGGAGGTCGCGATGCACCACACGCCTGCGCGCCGCTCCTTTCCCGCCTCGGTGAGCAGAAGTGCCGGATGATCGTCGAACACGAAGCGCGCCTGCCCGTTGCGCGGCTTCATCGCCTGCTTGTCGTCCACGAGCAGGCGGCCGCCCTGCATGAGGTGGACGATGAACGTGACCGGCTCGAACTCGAGCAGGAGGTACTTGCCGCGCCGGCCGACCTGTTGCAGCGGCTTCCCATACGCCTCGTCGGGCCGGGGTGACGCCGTCTTCAGCGCGGTGAACGCAAGCGGGACGAAGTTGCGGAGGACCGCGCCGCGGTACTGCTCCGTCAGCCGCTCGGCGTGTGCGTGGACCTCCGGGAGCTCTGGCACTAGCGGTACTCCGTGCGCTCCCTGACGCCCTTGAACACCTGATCGAGAGCGGCGAACACCGGCTGGGAGTCGATCAGCTTCTGCTGGTCGCCCGTGAGCCGGATGCGTCCGCTGATGAACGCCTCCTGCGCGTTCTGCTCGCCCGTCGCGACGCCCACCGCCGTCGCCCAGTCCTGCTCCATGCGGACGTCCTCGGGTTCTGCGGCACCAGGGCCGAACGCGGCGCTGCCGTCGCGCACCTGCAGGTGGTACGTCACGTCGCCTTCGGGGCCGCCGGTGACGACCTGCGTGACGCCGATCGGATGGGTCGTCGCGAGGTCCGACAGCGCGTCGCTCGCCGCAACCTCTGCGGAGAGCGCGTCGAACCACTCGAGACTGAGGTACCTGACCACGGCCGCCTAGTCTGCCCGATCGTGTCGGACGACCTGCATGCGATCGCCAGCGGCATGAAGGGTGTTCGACGCTGCGCCGGTGCGTGGTCGGTTCAGGGCGATCGAGACACCGGAGGACGTCCTCGACCTGATGGATCACGGCGCCGAGGGTGTCGTTGCGCTCGTGCGCGATGCGGGAGCGACGTTCCTCGCGCCGATCTACCACGAGCTCACCGCCGTGATCTGCACGGGCGGCACGCTGCGCAGCCACATCGGGATCGTCAGCCGCGAGTTCCAGATCCCGTGCGTCATGGGCGCTGAGTTCGAGGGCCCATTGCCGGAGCTGGGCAGCACCGTCGAGGTCGACTGCAGCGGCGACCGAGGTGTCGTCCGTGGCTGACGACCCGCTGCTCGCATCGAAGCGGGCGCGCGTCGACGAGCTCATCGCGTACCACTCCGAGATCTCGTCGCAGCTGACGAAGGAGCGCACGTCGCTCGAGAGCCGGCTCATCCCGGTGAGCGCATACGTGATCGTGTCGTGCATCGAGGCGCTCGCCCGGTACCCGGACATGATGCGCGCGATCGACGCGGCGATGCCGGCGGAGGAGATCGGCCGTCGCGCGCGCCGTCCGGGGTGCCGCGTGAACACGGTCCACCTGTGGACGCTCGCGAACCTCCCGCTCGTCGGCCGCAAGGTGCTGTCGACGATCGACCCGTCGCTCGGCCACGACGTCGCGGGGCTGGCGACGATCTTCGACTTCTGGGAGCGAGCCGCCCGTGCGTATCGCGGTGACGGGACCCTGCAGGCGTGGGACACGAACACCGTCACGCCGTATGAGGTGCCTTCGGACAGCGGCACAGTGCTCGAGTCGCTGCTCGCAGGAGTGTCGCCGGTCGACGACGAGCAGCGGGCGAGCATCAAGCGCTTCAACGCGACGCTCGTCAGCTACCTGTTCCTCATGTACTTCGACACTCGCGTCGGCGCCGGAGACACCGGCCCGTACGTGCTGCCGGACGGGCGCGTCGCACTGGTGCGCGACTACTACCAGATGGGCGTGAGCGACTTCTGGTGGAGCGATGTCGCCTGCGACGTGCCATACCAGCACCTCACGGCGACGTTCGTCCTCGACGGCGTGACGATCGATCGGATCACCGACTTCGGCACGAGCAACACGACGCCGGAGGACTACCTCGACCACATGGTCGGCTTCTCGCTGTTTGCGCCGAGCCCGCGCACCGGCGAGCTGCAGCCGGTCGATCTCGCCGAGCTCGACTCGATCGTGACGCGGATCCGCGGCGCCCAGGCCGCGCACTACCGCAACATCGCGAAGATGACCCGCGACGAGAAGATCCGCTGCGGCGCGTACGTCTACTTCGGCTTCCTCCGCCCGTTCGCGCGGGAGGCGGGCATCGAGCACGAGCTCGACTGGACCGTGCCTCGTGACATCGACCCGCTGCTGTACGAGATGGTCTCCGCGATGGAGGGTGACAACAACAGCGGCGCGCAGGACGAGGGGCCGTACTACGCGCCACTTCCGTGACCGCGCTGACAGCTGCCGACGAAGCCCGCCACGAGGACGCGCCGGTCGAGGCGTGGTGGTGGTGGGGGGCGACGGCCGAAGGTGACGCCGGCGTGTATGTCGGACTCGAGTTGCGCGGGCGGCGCTTCGACTATTGGGCCGGGCTCGTGCGCGAGGGGAGCCCGTACCTCTACATCGAGGAGCTCGACGGGACGGGTCTGCGCTCCGGCCTCGAGATCAAGCCGCCGCAGATGTGGGCCGACCACGCATGCGACGTCCCCTTCCGGCAGTGGAGCCTCGGCAACGAGGCGCACGGCGTGCTGCTCGACGATCCGACGGAGGCGTGGAGACGTGCGCACGGGACGCCCGTGCCGGTCACGTTCGACCTCGAGTGGTACGCGGCGGAGGACGCGGAGCAGCTGCCGTCGGGGCGCGGGTACCGACAGGCCGGCGAGATCGACGCACGCATCGAGCTGACCGAGGGCGTACTCGCGCTCGAGGGACCGGCCGAGCGGGTCCACGTGTGGGGGGTGCCGCACCTGCCAGCATCGTTCGCGATGCCACACGACACCCGTGGCCTGCGCGCCCCGTACCGCCGGTCCGACGGCATCCACGTCGACCAGGTCCTCACCACCCAGTGGTGGACGAGCGTGGTGCAGCGGACGGGATTTCAATGAAACCCATGCGAAGAAACGGGAGTTGGCGGCGGGTCGGCCGAGAAGCCGCGGCGGACGACGGCAGGGCGACTCGACGCACCGGGACGGCCCGAGCAGCCACTTCGAGAGAACGGGTCGGGGTTCAGGTGGCGCGGTGAGCATCGGCACGGACGTGCTCGACGACTTCGATCCGCGTCGTGCGCCTGCGTACCGCGAGGTCGCGGTCGCGATGGGGATGGTGATCGAGGACCGGTCGACGGGGTTCTGCGGCGACGTCGTGCGGGTCACATCGGAGGCAGTGACGTTGCGCGACCGAAAGGGCAACCACCGTCACTTCCGCTACAAGCCCGGCGGGTTCCTGCTCGAGGGCACGCCGGTGTCGCTGCGCCGTCCCGCTCCATCGGCCGCTGCGGCGCCGCGGATCACGAACAGCGGCTCGATCGCGTCGGCGCAGCTACCGCGTGCACGTGAGGCGAGCGCGAGCCGGATCTGGGTCGAGGGCAAGCACGACGCCGAGCTCGTCGAGCACGTGTGGGGCGACGATCTGCGCGAGCTCGGGATCGTCGTCGAGCCGCTCCACGGCCTCGATCACGTCGTCGACGCCGTCGCCGAGTTCGCGCCGAGCGAGACGCGCCGCGTCGGCATCCTCGTCGACCATCTCGTCGAAGGCTCGAAGGAGCAGCGGCTCGCACGCCAGGTGCGCGGCGTCGGCGTCCTCGTCACCGGCCACCCGTTCGTCGACGTGTGGGAGGGCGTGCGCCCAAAGCTGATCGGGCTGGACGCGTGGCCCTCGGTGCCGAGAGGCCGGCCGTGGAAGGAGGGCATCTGCGCCGCACTCGGCGCCGACCCCTCTACCTTCTGACCGCGTCTGCGGAATCGTGTTCGATCGTTCGCTGATCTCCGGCCGGAGCTGGTGGGTGCGGTGGAGCAACTGATCGACTTCGTGGCGCCGAGCGACCCGGAGCCGGCCAGCGACGCCTGAGGGCGAATGCGACCAGCCCGACGATCACGAGGAGCGCCAGGAACGGTGCGGTGAGGCCGATGAAGATCAGGACCGCGGTGACGGCGGTGACGAAGCCGCGCAGGCCCGAGCGGAACGCCGAGCCGACCGTCATCTCCTCGTCGTCCTCGGCCGTAGGGTCGACGACGTCGGCGGGAGCGACGCTCAGGTCGACGGTCAGGGTCGCCCGCGCCGTCTGCCCCGCGAGGTTGCGCTGCGTCGCCAGGAGCTGCTCCAGCTCGGTCTGACGCTTCGTCAGCTCACACCCTCCAGCGCGACCACCTCGCCGAGATCGACGGCGGACTCCAGGAACGTCTGCAGGCGGGCGACGCTGCGCTCGGCGCTCGCAATGCGGGTCTCCAGATCGGTGACCTGATCCGTCACGTCATCGGTGCTCTGCACCCGGCTCACGAGCCGACCGGTCGCGGCGATCTCGTCGATCACCGCTTCGACCTCCTGCGGCGGGACCTTCAGCACGACCCGAGCCCTGCCGGCGCCCTCGACGCGCAGGTCGACGTCCGACGCATGCACCTGACCCTGATGCGCGAGCGCGATGCCGATCACCTCGGACACCGACGCGTCGACGTCCACCACCTCGAGTCCGACCGTGACGTTCACGATCAGCATCCGCGCCGGCGCGTTCGCCACATCGACGTCCGCCCCCACCGGTGACGCCGGTTGGCCGCCTGCGCTCGTCGCCGCGTCCGTCGCACCTGCTGTGACCGGCGCGGTGGTCGCAGCGGCTGCGACGAACTCGTCCGCAACCGTGGCCGCCGAGGAGTCTTCGTCGTCGCCGGCACACGCCCCCACCCCGACCGCGGCCATCGCGACAGCAAGGATCGGCGCGAGTCGCCTCAGGAACGGATGTGACGCTGCTCTCTGTGTTCTCCCCATGCGGGTTCGACGTGCCCGAGGGCACATCGGTTCCCGGGGTGAGGCTCAGTCCTCGACGAGGACCGCGGCCGCTGCCTCCGCGGCGCGGGCGACCTCGCGGCGGTGGCGCCAGAGCTCGATCGCGATCGGCAGGATCGACACCGCCACGATCGCGAGCGCGGCGACCTCGAGGTTGTTCTTCACGAACTCGATCTCGCCGAGGAAGTAGCCGAGCGTCGTGACGCCCACGCCCCACAGAAGCCCGCCGACGATGTTGTAGCGGACGAAGGTCGAGTACCGCATGTTCGCGACGCCGGCAACGATCGGCGTGAACGTCCGCACGACCGGGACGAAGCGCGCCATCACGATCGCAGCGGGGCCGCGCTTCTCGAAAAAGGCGTGCGCCTTCGTCAGGTTCGCCGGCTTGAACAGGCGGCTCTGCGGACGGTCGAACAGCGACGGGCCGACCTTTCGCCCGAACAGGTACCCGACCTGATCGCCGACGACCGCCGCCACGAACACCACGCCTGCGGTGATCGGCAGCGCCGGGAGCAGGTTCTTGCCGGCGTCGGAGGAGAGGAACCCGGCGACGAAGAGGAGCGAGTCACCCGGCAAGAAGAACCCGATGAGCAGCCCGCTCTCGGCGAACACGATGAGCGCCAGGACGACGAGGCCGCCCTTCTCGAGCCACTTCTCCAGGTCGAACAGGGCGCCGAGCACGGGTTGCGACGCTATCAAGCGCTGTGTGTCGTCAGCATCGACCGTGGCGAGGGAGCGCCAGCGACGAGCCACAGGAGGGAGCAGGCGAAGCGAAGCGGAGCCCACTCCCGACCACCGAGACGTCAGAACGTCAGCCGACGCGGGCTGCTGCGGCGTCCTCGCTCACGGCGGTCAACGTGTTCCCCTGGCGGGCGCTGTAGGTGATCGCGCCGATCAGCACGACGAGCGCAGCGGCGGCGATCGCGTAACGGGCGCCGTCGTTGTCCTGCAGGTTGATGATCGCCGGGAGGATCAACAGGCTGACGAGGTTCATCACCTTGATCAACGGGTTGAGCGCGGGGCCCGCCGTGTCCTTGAACGGGTCGCCGACGGTGTCGCCGATGACGGCGGCCTTGTGCGGGTCGCTGCCCTTGCCGCCGTGGTGGCCGTCCTCGATGTACTTCTTCGCGTTGTCCCACGCACCACCCGAGTTGCTCAGGTAGTTCGCCATCAGCTGGCCGACGAGGATGACTGCTGCGAGGAACGCGCCGAGTGCGTAGAAGTTGATCCCGAAGCCCACGATGACCGGCGTCAGCACGGCGAGCAGTGCCGGCGTGGCGAGCTCGCGCAGCGAGGCGCTCGTGCAGATGTCGATGACGGGGCCGTAGTCCGGCTGCTTCTCGCCGCGCATGATCTTGCCGTCCGCGAACTGCTTGCGGACCTCCTGGACCACCACTCCGGCCGTTCGGCCGACGGCGCGGATGGCGAGCGAGGAGAAGAGGAACGGGACGGCGCCACCGATCAGGAGCCCGATGAACACCTTCGGATCGGCGACGTTGATGAAGATCTCGTCGAACACGCCGCGAGCGGTCCGCTGCAGCTCCGCGACCCGCTCGGGCTCGAGGATCTCGCCGGCCGCGGTCTCGATGAAGCTCGCGAACAGTGCGACAGCGGCGATGACGGCCGATCCGATGGCGAAGCCCTTGGTGACGGCCTTGGTCGTGTTGCCGACGGCGTCGAGGCTGACCATGATCTTCTCGGCCTCGCCGTGGAACTCGCCGCTCATCTCGGCGATGCCGGCCGCGTTGTCGCTCACGGGGCCGAAGGTGTCCTCCGACACGATGACGCCGGTCGTGGCGAGCATGCCCATGCCGGTGAGGGCGACGAGGTAGAAGGAGAACTGCAGGTTGCCGTCGCCGATGGCGAGGGCGACGCCGATCGCGATGGCGATCGCGATGACGGCGTACACGGAGCTCTCCATGCCGCTCGCGGTGCCGGACAGCACGACCGTCGCGGGACCGGTCTCCGCGCTCTCGGCGATGTCCTGCACGGGGCGGTACTCGGTGCCCGTGTAGTACTCGGTCAGGCGGCTGATCAGCTGGGCGAGCACGAGGCCGATGGCGACTGCGCCGAAGCACTTCCACCCGGCGTTGTCCTGGTCGTTTCCGACGTAGAAGAGGGCAACGGCGAGCGTGCCGACGAGGGTGAGGACGCCGGCGACGAGGAAGCCGCGGTTGATCGGCTTGAGGGCGTTGGTCTCACCCTCCTTCGCCTTCACCGCGAAGACGCCGAAGATCGAGGCGACGACCCCGATCGCGCGAGCGGCGAGCGGGAAGATCAGGCCGAGCGCCGGATTCGCGTCGATCGAGTTGAACGCCGCGACGCCGAGGATGATCGACGCGACGAGCGTGACCTCGTAGCTCTCGAACAGGTCGGCTGCCATGCCGGCGCAGTCGCCGACGTTGTCGCCCACGTTGTCGGCGATCGTCGCCGGGTTGCGCGGGTCATCCTCGGGGATGCCGGCCTCGACCTTGCCGACGAGGTCGGCGCCGACGTCGGCGGCCTTCGTGAAGATACCGCCGCCGACGCGCAGGAACAGTGCGAGGAGGGAGCCGCCGAAGCCGAAGCCGACCAGGATCACCGAGCTCGTGTTCTGGAACGCCATGATGATCACCGTCGCCCCGAGCAGACCGAGGCCGACGGTGAACATGCCGGCGACGCCACCGGTGCGGAAGGCGACGGTGAGCGCCCGGGGCATGCTGCCCGTGAGCGCCGCTGCCGCCGTGCGGACGTTGCCGCGGGTCGCGAGCGTCATGCCGATGTAGCCGGTGAGACCCGACGCGAAGCAGCCGAGGATGAAGGCGACGGTGCGCCACAGACCCGACTCGAAGAAGCTGAGTGCGGTCTCGCCGTCGGCGCC
>Ga0136611_10001823_pt1 | contig 14773 bp, 13 predicted proteins | sample AntDrymUQ2232306_2_FD_106645 | JGI IMG/M metagenome (GOLD analysis project Ga0136611, IMG submission 106645) | Polar desert sand microbial communities from Dry Valleys, Antarctica - metaG UQ223 (23.06) | ecosystem: Environmental > Terrestrial > Soil > Desert | place: Antarctica: Dry Valley...
CGCCAGTCGAGCAGCGAGAGAAAGGAACCGCGGGGCGCGTTCGGATTCGCCTCTATCGCCTCCCAGGCGGCTTCGCTGAGCACGCACATCGACATCCCGGGAGGGCCGGCGAGACATTTCTGTGGACCGCCGATCGCGATGTCCACGCACCATTCATCGGTGCGCAGCTCGGTGCCACCGACGGCCGAGACCACGTCGGCGAAGACCAGGGCTCCGGCCCGCTTGGCGAGCGGACCGATCTCGGCTAGCGGATTCTCGATCCCCGACGGCGTCTCCGAGTGGACCAGCGCCACCAGCTCGATCTCGCCGTGTTGCTCCAGCGCCTGCTCGACCGCGGCCGGATCGAGCGCCTCGTCGTAGGGCACCTCGAGCTCGACAACCTCGGCCCCGTAGTCGCGCAACCAGTCGCCGAACCACTTCGCGTAGACGCCGGAGACCAGGTTGAGGGCCTTGAGCCCCGGCTTGACCACGCCGCGGGCCGCTGCCTCGATCCCGAGCACCGCCTCCCCCTGCATCAGGACGACGTCGTTGGCGGAGCGAAACAGCTCGCCGACCAGCCGCTCGGTCTCGCGAAAGCGCTCCTGGAAGACCGGGTCGTAGTCGAAGACCATCGGCTGCCCCTGCGCCTGCTGCACCCGCGGGGACGACATCGTTGGACCGGCGCTGAGCGTGAAATCGGGTTGGTCCATATCTACTGCTCCTCTCGGTTCGAAAATAGTCGCCGCAGCCGCGCCCAGAGCACGCGCGCCATCAGCCGGATCCCGCCGATCGGCGCCGCGGGCGGCGGGGGCTCGGCTCGCGGCGAGCTGTGCGCGGCGCCCCCCTCTGCCGGCGCCAGCCGAGCGGCGATGCAGGTCGCCATCTCGTCGACCAACCGGGCGGCGACGTCGTCGATCACCCCTCTGCCCATCTGGGCGGCGCGACCGGTCATGTCGACCTCGGTCACGGTCTCGACCCCTGACCCGGAGCCGTTTGCTCCGACGGTCATCGTCATCGTCGCGGCTGCAGTGCCCTGCCCACGCTGCTCGCGCACGTCGGCCGAGAGCACGGCCCGGCGGGCATCGTCGTCGCGCTCAGTGATCCGAACGGTGCCCCGATAGGTCATCCGCATCGGGCCGAGCCGCACCGCGATCGACGCCGGATGTGCGCCGTCGTCGCCGGCGGGCCCGACCTCGCCGCCGGGGATGCAGGCGGCAACCCGCTCGAGGTCGACCAGCAGCTCATAGGTGGCGCTCGGCGCCGCCGGCACCTCGAAGTCGTTCTCGATCCTCATCTCACTTCTCTCCTCGCACGTATGGCAGCGCCAGCGCCGAGGGCAGGTAGGAGCGCCGCGCGAACAAAACCAGGACCACGATCACGACGATGAACGGCAGCATCTGCACGTAGTCGGTCTGGATCTCGACCCCGATCAGCTGCAGCGCCGTCGCGATCGAGAGCGAGAGCCCGAAAAGGACCGAGCCGACGATCGTCCACGATGTCCTTCCGCGCGAGAGCATCGCGATCACGATCGCGATGAACCCCGAGCCCTGGGTGATGAACGGGGTGAAACTGCCGGCGCTGACGATCGCCAGGTAGGCGCCGCCGAGTCCGGCGAGCCCGCCCGCGAACAGGGTCGCCCAGACCCGCGTCGCAACCACGCTGACCCCGGCCGCATCGAGCGCCTCGGGGCGCTCTCCGGCGGCCCTGACGCTGAGCCCGGCCGAGCTGCGGTGCAGCATCCAACCGACGGCGAAGGCGAGCGCGATGCCGGCGTAGACGATCACGTTCTGGGTGAACAGGCTCTCGCCGAGAATCGGGATCTCCTTGAGCAGCGGGATCGCCAGCTCCGAGGGCGCGTCGAGACTCGGCCGCGACTCGGCATAGGCGGCGTCGTGGAGGAGGCTTGTGGCCCCCTCCGCGAGCAGGATGATCGCGATCCCGACCACGATCTGGTCGAGGTTCATGCGCACGCAGAGCAGCGCCATGATCGCCGCACCGCCGGCCCCGGCGACGATCCCGGCGAGCATCCCCAGCATCTCCGAGCCGGTGTTGTAGGCGACCACGAAGGCGAGGAAGGCGCCGAACAGCATGTAGCCCTCGAGCCCGACGTTGAGCACGCCGGCCTGCTCGGAGACCAGCTCCCCGAGGCTCGCGAATAGCAGCGGCACCGCCGCCACCATGCCGCCGGTGAGCAGCGCGGTGAGGAAATCCTGGCTCAGCAGATCGGAGATTGCGACACCCCCTTCATCGTGGCATGACCTCGCCGGTCCCGATCGCCGGACCCGAGCCGGACGGCGAGTCGCCGCCGGGCGGCCGGATGCGGTCGGCGACCTCGGGCGGGACGAAGGCGGTGCCGAGCCCGCGGTTGACCCGGAAATACTCGATCACAGCCATGAACACGAGGATCAGCCCGACCAGGACGAGCAGCACGTCGCTGGTGATCTCGGCCTCGCGGGCGGCCGACTCGCCGCCGATCTGGATCACCGAGAAGACGATCACCAGGACCAGGGACCCGATCGCGTTGAGGCGCGCAAGAAAGACGAGAGGAATCACCAAGAGCCCGTAGGCCGGGTCGAAGTCGGCCCGGAAGGAGCCCTGGACGCCGAGGATCTCGACCGCCCCCGAGAGCCCGATCATGGCGCCGCTGAGCATGAAGGCGATCACCGTCAGCCGCACCGGGTTGAGCCCGGCGTGCAGCGCCGCGCGCGGGCTCGCCCCGAGGATCCGTAGCCGCAGCCCGAGCGAGGTCCTGGTCATCAGCAGGTGCACGGCGAGGATCGCGACCACGCCGATCACGAACCCGAGATGGATGCGGGTGCCGAAGAGCAGCGGAAAGCGCTCATCGAACGGGACCACGTCGGTTCGCGCCACGCCGGCCACGTCGGTACGGAACGGACCCTTGACGAGGACGTTGGCGACGCCGATGCCGATGAACGACATCATCAGCGTGGTCACGATCTCGTTGACGCCGTAGCGGCCGCGCAGGACGGCGGGGATGATCGTCCAGGCGGCCCCGATCAGCGCCGCGATCAGGGTGGTCGCGATCAGCATCGGCCAGACGCCGAGCGAGTCCAGCAGCGACGGGGCGAAGCCGGCGGTCAGCGCAGCGCCGAGCAGAAACTGGCCGTCGCCGCCGAGGTTCCAGAGATTGGCCCGGAAGGCGACGATCAGGCCGGCGGCGATCAGCAGCAGCGGAGCGCTGCGGATGATGCTCTCCTGAAATCCCTCCCACTCGAACAGGCCGCGCTGGAACATGTCCGCGTAGAAGGTGAACGGCTCGCGCCCGAGCACCGCGAGCAGGATGCCCATGCAGCCGAGGGCGAGCAGGATCGGGACGATGGCGGTCAGCGACGCCTTCAGCATCTCGATCACTCGAGACCTCAAGACCCACCCCCTGTGCGTGACACCATCAACGATCCGATTCGCTCCTCGGCCCCGGCGGTGTTCTCGACCTCGCCGGTGATCTCGCCGCGCGACATCACCGCGATCCGGTTGCAGAGGCCGACCAGCTCCTCGATCTCGGTCGAGATCACCAGCGCCGCGAGCCCGGCCGCGGCGGCTTCGCGGATCCGCTCGCGGACGAACTCGGCGGTGCGGACGTCAAGCCCATGGGTCGGCTTGTTGAAGACGACCACCCGCGGCTCGCCGGCGAACTCGCGCGCCAGCAGCAGCTTCTGGACGTTGCCGCCCGAGAGCGTCGCAATTCGGGTGCGCACGTCCGGGGTGCGGACGTCGAAGCGATCGACCAGGTCCTCGGCGAAGCGGTCGATCTCGTCGCGGCGCTCAGCGCCGTGTCGCCAAAACGGCGCCGAACCGATTCGCTTGAGCACGGCGTTCAAGGCGATGTCGAGGTCCCCCACCACTCCCTCGCCAAGCCGATCGTCGGTGACGTAGCGCAGGCCGCGGCCCTCGCGCTCGCGAACGCCCAGCCGCACCAGGTCCTCGCCGAACAGCCGCACCTCGCCGGCGCTCGGCCGCCGCTGCCCGGCGATCACCTCGGCCAGCTCGCGCTGGCCGTTGCCGTCGACGCCGGCGATCCCGAGGATCTCGCCGGCGCGCAGCTCGAGCGTCAGGTTGTTGAGCCCGACCGCGTCGGGGTCACCCTCGAGCGCAATACCGCGCAGCTCGAGCGCGACCTCCCCGAGCGCACCGCCGGTCGGCTTGCGGGTAACCGCGGGGCCCTCCACCTCGACCGCGCCGGCAAGCTCCGCAGCCTGTTCACCGAACATCATCTCGACGATGCGCGCCGAGAGCTCGCTCTCGCTGCGCCCCTGCAGCTCCGAGGGCGCCAGCGAGCCCACCTTGCGCCCGGCCCGCAGCACCGTTACCCGGTCGCCGAGCTCAATCGCCTCGTGCAGCTTGTGGGTGATCAGGACCAGCGAGAGCCCGTCGGCCTTGAGGTGCTCGAGCTCGCGGCGAAGCTCCTCGTAGCCCTGCGGAGTCAGCATCGAGGTCGGCTCATCGAGGATGAGGACGCGCGAGCCGCGGCGCCAGAGGGCCTTCATGATCTCGACCTGCTGCTGCTGTCCGAGCGCCAGGGCGCCGGTCCGGGCGGAGGGGCTGAAGCTGAGGGCGAGCAGCCCCGCGAGCTGCTCGAAGCGCTCGCCGGCGGCAGTGAAGTCGAGCTTGCCGCGGCCGCCGTGCGAGCCCAGCATCAGGTTCTCGAGCACGCTCAGGGTCGGAACCAGCGTCAGGTGCTGATAGACCGTCCCGATCCCGAGCTCGATCGCGGCTCGGGGCGAGTCGATCTCGACCGGGCGGCCCTCGAAGCGAATCTCACCGGCATCGGGCTGGTACATGCCGGAGAGGATGCTGATCAGGGTCGATTTGCCGGCCCCGTTCTCCCCGAGCAACGCGTGCACCTCGCCCGCCCGCAGATCGAGGTCGACGCGGTCGTTGGCGAGGACGCCCGGGAACGACTTGGTGATCCCGCGAAGCTCGAGCAGCGGCCCGGCGGCGGCGGTCTGCGCCTCGGGGCTCACGCCTGCGCCGTGAGCAGCTCGGTGACGCTGAGGGCGAGCACCGAGGCGGTCGTGACCGCGACATCGACTCCGTCCGGCGAGGCGAACTGGCGGGCGCCATTGTCGGTGTGGAACTCCCAGCCTCCCGGCCGCCCGATCCCGATCAGGGCGGAGGGGACGCGGCGCGAGATCTCGCCGAAGTCGGTCGCGAACGGCAGCGGGGGCGGATCCGGCACGAAATCCCGTCCGGCCGCCTCGAAGGCGCGGGCGACGCCGTCGCGGGTGCTCTCGTCAACGACAATCGCCGGCACCCGGCGGGTCGTCTCCCAGCTCGCATCCTCGAGGCTCGACTGCAGCAGCTGTTCGAGTTCGTCGAGCTCAGCCTCTGAGTCGGCGGTGACGAAGAAGCTCGCCCGCACCGCGAACCCCGCGCCCTCCTCAACGTCGCCTTCGAGCAGCATGCTCTCCAGCATCAGGGCGTCCGAGCGATGGCCGGTGACTGCATCGAGGGCCGCGGCGGCAGCCCGGCGGGGCGCCTCGACCGCCTCGTCCATCGTCCGGGTCGCCGCCACTCGGGCGACCAGGCGACGCATGTAGCGCGAACGCAGCGAGACCGTGTCGATGTACTCGGGATGCGCGTAGAGGGCCCCGTCGAGCCCGTCCCAGACCCCCGCCGCGGCGGTCAGCGCCTTGCCGCCTCCACGCTCGATCGTCTTCGGCGCGTGCAGCTCGTCGGCGGGGCAGCCGATTACCTCCACCGCCCCTCGAAGCTCGTCCCTGAGGTCGGCCAGCGCCAGGGCGGCGCCGGCCACGCCGCCGGCCAGCGGACCGTGGCCGCATGAATGCACCGGATGGACCGAGCCGTCGGCCGCGACCGCCGGGACGGCGTCATAGAGGTCGACGATCCCGATCGCCCGCCCACCGGGCTGGGCGTCGAGCCGAGCCCGAAACGCCGTCGGCATCCCCGCGATTCCCAGCTCCACGCTGTAGCCGGCCTGCTCGAGCTGCGCGGCGAGGAAGCGCGAGCACTCGAACTCCTCATGGGCTAGCTCGGGATGAGCGTGAACGAAGTCGATCGCGGCTTCGATCTGCGGCCGCCGGGCAGCGACCGAGGCCAGAACCCGCTCGGTGATCGTGTTGCCAATGGGTCCTGCAGCCATCCGGCCTCCAAGGTCGTCGCCCGGGCCGGTGCCTCGATCGGCACCGGCCCCGGACGGGGGGTCAGACGAGCTAACCCTCTGCGATCAGGTCCTCGACCTGTGACTTCTCCTCGGTCAGCGGGATCTCGACCTCGCCGTCGATGATCTGCTGGCGGACGTCCTCGACCTCCTGCCAGGTCTGGTCATCGATGCTCTCGGTCTGCAACAGCGAGACGCCCTCGTTCTCGAGGTCGATCGTGTAATCGCCCTCGCCGAAGGTGTCGTCACCGACGTCCTCGATCGCGTCCGTGTAGATGCCGGTGAGATCCCAGTAGACCGACGAGAGCAGGACGCCCTGGTCGTCGATCGGTGTCTTGTCGCCGATCACGTCGATGAACTGGACGCCGTCAGCTCCTTCGACCGCCTGCAACATCCCGAACGAGGAGCCGTCGCCCATGCCGAAGACGATGTCCGCTCCGTTGGCGATCACCGCGTCCGTGACCCGCTTGCCGCCCGCGGCGTCCGCGTAGCCGGCCTGGCCGATCTGGGCCAGCTGGATCTCGACCGAGTCGTCGACCGACCGCGCGCCGGCGACGAACCCGCCCGCCATCTTGTTCCAGTTGGTGTCATCAGCGGAGATCACGATCCCGAGGTTCCCGCTTTCCGAGGTCTCGGCCGCGAGCACGCCGGCGAGATAGGCGCCCTCCTGGCTTTCCGTGACCACGTTGGAGACCAGGCCCGGCTCGGTTGCATCCGGGTTGTCCCAGACGATGTGCGGGACCCCGGTCTGGGCGGCGACGTCCGGGGCGACCGTGTTGTAGCCGCTTGCCTGGGCGATCACCAGCTCGGCACCGCCGGTTGCGAGCTCGCGCAGGATCGGAGAGATGTCCTCGTAGCCGGAGTTGTCGGCGATCTCGACGTCGATCCCCAGGTCCGACGCGATCTGCTCGGCCGCATCGACCCCCTGCTGGTTGTAGCCGTAGTCGTTGCCCTTCTCCGGCGCCACGATCGCGAAGCTGTCGATCGGCGCGTCGCTCGAACCGCTGCCCGAATCCTCGTCGTCGTCGCTGCCACACCCGGCGCCGATCAGCCCGGCGACCACCACGGTCGCGGCTGTCGCCAGCCACCTCGAACGCCTGCGCCCGCTGGCGCCTTCTCCGTACGGACTCGCTACTGGTTGCATGACCCTCTCCTCGTTGATGCGTATTGTCGGCCTCCGCGGGCCCGACGGCCCCGTGGTGCCGCTGGCGACTCAGCCATCCGAGTCGCCTCCTGTCGGCGCCGAGACCGGCGCGTCGTCACTGCCGAAGAACAGCCGTCGGGCGTTGAGGCCCAGGACCCGGTCGCGCGCTGACTGATCGAGGCCGCTCGCCTCGATCTTGCGCAGCTCCACCCCCGGATCGTGAAAAGGGGCGTCGGAGCCATACATCACCCGGTCGGAGCCGACCCGCTCGAACGCGGTCCGGATCTTCGAATGCATCGGCATCCCGGAGGTCTCCAGATAGACGTTCGGGTTTCGCTCCGCGACGTCGATCGCGCCGTTGATGTAGACGATGTTGCCGTGGCCCATGTGGCCGAGTACGACCCGCAGCTCCGGAAACTCCACCGCCAGCTCCTCGATGCTCCACGGCAGGGTGAAGATCGGATGCCCGCAGTGGATCAGGGCCGGCATCCGGCGTTCGACCAGCAGCTCCGCAATCGGGTGGACGCTCGGATCGTTGGGGTGATAGCCGTCGAGCAGCGGGTGCATCTTGACCCCGAGGAACTTCGGATGAGCCAGGTACTCGGCGGCCTCGGCGGCGCAGTCCGGCTGGCGTGGATTGGCCCAGTAGAGAGCCCAGGCGTTCGGGACCCGCTCGACGATCCCCCGGGTGAGCGCGTTGTCGGGGTGAAAGACGATCCCCGCGTCGTAGTCCCATTCGCGGAAGAGATCCACCAGCCCGGACTCATCGAGGGCGACATCGAAGAGCGGGAACTCGCCAACGTGCATGTGGGGATCGACGATCAGGGCCGCCCGCCTTCCCCAGCGGCCCGGCCCATGCGGAGGCGCGCGCCCAGTCCAGGCAGCCGCTCCCTTTCGCTCCGCTTGCCGATCACCGGGTGCGATGATAGATTAATTGCCAACTGTTGACAACCGACAGTTAGCAGGCATGTGTCGCGTGCCCAGCGATGATCAACGAGACCCTCCCCACCAAGAACGAGGAATCCGAGCACGACGGGAGTGGCCGGCGGCTCGAGACTCGGACCCTTTGGGAACAGGTGCGGGGACGTCTGCGCGAGGACATCCTCGCCGGGGACCTGGCCCCCGGCGACGTTCTCAGCGAGGTCGCCCTGGCCCAGTCGTTCGGAGTCAGCCGCGGCCCTGTCCGAGAGGCCCTCGGCCGGCTCGCGAGCGAGGGCTTGGTGACGATCACCCCGCACCGGGGCGCAATCGTCACCGAGCTCACCGCCGACGAGTTCGTCGATGCCTACCAGGTGCGCGAGGCGCTGGAGACCCTGGCGATCCGGCTCGCGGTGCCGCGGCTGGGGCCCGACGACCTCGCTGCCCTGCGGGCGCTGCACGCGCAGATGGTCACCCACGCCGAGGCCGGCGAGATCAACGCCTTCTTCACCGCCAACGCGCTCTTCCACGACCTCTTCGCGGCGGCCTCGGGCAACCAGAAGCTGCAGGAGATGTACAGCGTGCTGATGGGCCAGATGGCGCGCTACCTCGCCCGCTCCCTGGCGCTGCGCGGCAGCCTCGAGCGCTCGGTGGCCGAGCACTCGGCGATCCTCGAGGCGGTCGAAGCCGGCGACGGCGAACGCGCCGCGCGCCTGCTCGCCGACCACATCGAGGTCCCGCAGCGGGTCGAGGAGGAGACCGGAGAAGAGGCCGCGATCGCGACCGAGCCGTCCACGAACCAAGGGAGAGACCGCTGAGCACGAGCGACCAACAACAGAGCACGCCGCGCGAGGTCCAGTTCGGAGTCAACCTCAACAACCGCGAGCCGCTGATCGCGCCCGACTACGACCTCCAGGCTCTGCTCTCGCTTTCCGAACGCGTGGAGGAGCTCGGCTTCGACTCGATCTGGGTCGGCGACAGCCTCTTCTCGAAGCCTCGCTTCGAGGCGATGACGCTGCTGGCGGCGCTCTCCCAGCGCACCAGCCGCGTACGCCTGGGCACCGCCTGCCTGGTGAGCACGCTGCGCAATCCGTTGGTGCTGGCGATGGAATGGGCGACGCTCGACCAGCTCTCCGGCGGGAGGACGATCTTCGGGCCCTGCATGGGCAGCGCCGAGATCGGCGTGAAGCGCGAGTACAAGGCTCTCAACCTGCCCTTCAAGGACCGGGCGACGATCTTCGAGGAGGGGCTCGCGATCCTGCGGGAACTCTGGAGCACCGGCAAGGTCGACTTCCACGGCGAGTACTTCGACTACGACGAGATCAGCTTCCACTCGGGCACCGAGATGGCGCCGCTGGGGCCGATCCAGGAGCCGCCGCCGATGTGGATCGTCTCCAACCCGCGGCTGATCGACGAGTCACACGACGAGCGCATGGTCCGGATCATGCGCCGCGCCTGCCGGCGGATCATCGAGCACGGTGACGGCTGGATGACCTGCTGCCGCGCCGAGCATCCGGAGGAGCTGACCGAGCAGATCGGCTACCTCGAGGACGCCGCCAAGGAGCTCGGACGCGATTTCTCCGACTACGAGATCGCCTACCAGGTGACGATGAACATCGGTGACTCGGAGGAGCAGGCGCGGTCGGCCTTCGGCGGCTACATCTCCCAGTACTACCCGGAGCTCTCCCAGGCGATGGATCTCTCGAACTGGGGGCCGGTGGGCTCGCCCGAGCAGATCGCCACCTGGCTGCGGGAGTTCGCCGATCGCGGCGTCACCCACTTCGTCTGCCGCTTCGGCGACCTCGACCAGTTCGCGCAGGTCGAGCGCTTCGCCAGCGAGGTCCTGCCCGCATTCAACGCGAAATCGCGAGGTGACGTAAATGTCGGATAGCGCTGAGATCCGCAAGGACGCAGAGCTGGTGATCGACGTCTGCATGTCGGTCGAGGCCGAGGACGTGGTCACGATCATCTGTGACAACGACCACCGCGGCGAGGCCGACGCGCTCGCCGAGGTGGCGCTCGACCGTGGCGCCTGGCCGGTGATCATGGACAACGAGGCGCAGGTCAAGCGGGGGCGGGCCGACACCCATTTCCCGATGGACCCGCCACGCAACCTGCACGAGGCGATGGTCAACTCCGACGAGATCATCATCGTCACCAACCTCGAGTGGGCGAACCGCTTCGCCCACGTCCCGGCGGTCAAGCAGTCGTGCGGGGCAAACGCCAAGATCTGCTCGGTCGAACCGGGCATGGGTGAGTGGGGACTGACCCTGGAGAAGATCCACGCCGCCACCCAGCGGGCCAAGGACGCGATCGCGGCGCTCGAGAACAAGACTGAGTGCCACGTCACCTCCCCCGCCGGCACCGACGTGCGGGTCTCGATCGAGGGCCGTCCGGCGCTCGAGGTGACCTCGATCAAGAAGCGCGGCCAGATGATGGGGCCGCTGCCGCTCTGGGCGGAGGTCGCGTTCGCGGCGGTCGAGGATCGCACCGAGGGCAAGATCGTGGTCGACGGGGTGATGCTCGGGATCGGCCTTCCGGGCCAGGTCAACGAGCCGATCACCTGGCACATGGAAAAAGGCCGCGCCACCTCGATCGAGGGTGGCGACGATGCCGCCAGGCTGCGCGAGGTGATCGACGGAGTCGAGAACGCCGACGTCGCCGGCGAGTTCGCCTTCGGCGTCTCCGAGGTCGCACCCTTCGGGACCCCGTCCGAGAAGGGCCGGGTCGGAACCGTCCACTTCGCGCTCGGCGACAACCACCTCGCCTACCCCGGCGGCCAGAACGTCTCGCGGCTGCACCTCGACGGCGTCATCCTCAACGCGAGCCTGCAGATCGTCGACGACGGCACCTGGATCGTCAAGGACGGGGAGTGGGCCCTGTGAGCGCGATCAGCGTCGTCGCGCTCGAGAGCGTCGAGCCGATCGAGCTGCCCGGCGGCAGCTGGAGCCGGATGCTGGTCACCGGCGAACGGGTGGGCGGCAACTCGAGCTCGATCGGCTACTCCGTGTTCAAGCCCGGCAGCGCCACCTCCAGCGTCTTGCACGAGACCGAGGAGGTGGCGTACGTGGTCAGCGGCAGCGGCCGGCTCGACACCGAGGACGGCGAGGTGCGCTTCGAAGGCGGCAACGCCCTGCACATCGCGCCGCACACCTGGCACGCGGTGGTCAACGACTCGGACGCCGACGTGGTCATGGTCTTCGGCTTCCCGCACCCCGAATATCCGCCGACCGAGCGTCGCTGAGGGATGGGCGGGCCGGCGAAGCGCGGGGACGGCGGCGGCGGGCGATCCGCCGATGACACACGCGCCGGCGTGGCATGGGCCTGCAGGATCCTCGCCAGCCAGGGCTACCACGACCTCACCCTGGGGCACGTGAGCACCCGCGATCCGGCGGATCCCGACAGGATGTGGATCAAGCGCCGCGGGGTGACACTGGCCGAGGTCCGGCCCGGCGACGTGATCGAGTTCGAGCTCGAGGACGACGTGCGCGAGAGCTCCGACGAGATGCACCTGGAGGCAGTCCTGCACACCGAGGTCTACCGGCGTCGTCCGGACGTCGGGGCGATCGTCCACGGTCATCCCCCCTACGCCACCGCGTTCGGTGCGACCGACGCGCGCCTTCACAACCTGACCCACGACGCGGTCATGTTCGCCGACGGCGTCGCCGTCTACGACGGCAGCCCCGACCTGATCACCGAGCCGGAGCAGGGCTCGGCCGTCGCCGCGGCGCTCGGCGAGCGCTCGGTGGTGCTGCTGCGAAATCACGGTGTCCTCGTCGCCCAGACCGACCTGCGCTGGATGGTGCTCGCCGCGGTCACCCTGGAGCGGGCGGTGATGCTGCAGACGATCGCCAGCACCCTGGGGACGCCGCGGCCGATCGACCCCGCAGGGATCGCCGACCTCAACCGTCGCAAGTACAACGACGCGCTGGTCGGCGAGTACTGGGACGCCTGGATCCGCGACATGCGCCGGCGCGGCCTCGGCGACGGAATGGGCGCCTAGCGTGGGTGACGTCACCGCCCGGCTGACCGTAAACGGCACCCCCCGCGAGCTGGTCGTGCCCGCCAACGAGCTGCTGCTCGACACCCTGCGCGAGCGTCTCGGGCTGACCGGGGCGAAGCGCTCTTGCGATGTCCAGGTCTGCGGGACCTGCACGGTGCTGGTCGATGGCGAGGCGGTCAGCGCCTGCACCTATCTCACCTGCGATGCCGGGGGGCGCGAGGTGCTGACGATCGAGGGCTTCGCCGAGGACCCCGAGTTCGCCGAGTTCGAGCGTGCCTTCGTCGACGGCGCAGCGCTGCAGTGCGGCTTCTGCACCCCGGGCTTCGTGCTGACGCTGAAGGCGCTTCGCGACGCCGGCGAGCTGCGCAGCCGCGAGGACGCGATCGCCGGTCTCGACGGCAACGTCTGCCGCTGCACCGGCTACAAGGCGATCGTCGCCGCCGCCGAGGCGCTTGTGACCAGCCCCGAGGGCGCGGCGCGGCCATGAGCACGCCGGCGACGACGGTTGACGCCACCGAGCGGGTCGGGCGCTCCGAGCGGCGCAAGGACGCGGGCACGAAGATCCGTGGGCGCGCCGAGTTCGCCGGCGACATCAACGTGCCGCGGATGCTGCACGGCAAGGTCGTGCGGTCAGCTCACCCCCACGCGCGGATCGTCTCGATCGACACGGCCGCGGCGGAGGCCGCCCCCGGCGTAGTCGCGGTTCTGGTCGGCGCGGACCTCGGCGCCTTCGGCAACTGGGGTCATGCGATCAAGGACCGCCCGATCCTGGCGACCGACCGGGTGCGCTTCCAGGGCGAACCGGTGGCGGCGGTGGCGGCCGAGGACGAGGCTGCCGCCGAGGCCGCGGCGCGCGAGATCGTGATCGAGTACGAGCCGCTCGAGGTCGCCGGCACGATCGAGCAGGCGATCGGCGCCGATGCGCCGCTGCTGCACGAGGACGCGCACGAACCCGGGCTCTTCCACGGGCTCGGAAAGCTGCCAGAGCGCGAGGGCAATATCTGTTACCGCTACCGCCTCGATGCCGGCTCGGTCGAGCAGGCCGAAGCCGAGGCGGCGCTGACGGTGGAGGGCGAGTATGAGTTCCCGGCCGTCTACCAGTACGCGATGGAGACCCACACGGTGATCGCCGACTTCTCCGGCGACGAGATCACCCTCTGGGCGTCCTGCCAGCACCCCTTCCTGGTCCGGGCCGAGATCGCCGACCTGTTCGGGTTGCCGATCGGCCGGGTCAGGGTGATCGTCCCCTACCTCGGCGGCGGCTTCGGCTCCAAGAGCTACACCAAGATGGAACCCGTGACCGCGGCCCTCTCCTGGAAGGCGGGGCGGCCGGTGCGGATCCAGAACGGCGTCGACGAGTCGATGGTGACCAGCCGCCGCCACGGCATGCGCTGCCGGATGCGGACCACGGCCGACGCCGAGGGCCGGCTGATCTCGCGCAGCGTCCGGCTATGGCTCGACACGGGCGCCTACGCCGACAACGGGCCCCGAGTCTGCGCGACCGCGGGCGATGCGGCCCCTGGTCCCTACGGCTGGAACGCCGTCCACGTCGACGCCAGCTGCGTCTACTCGAACACCTCCCCGGCCGGCTCCTATCGCGCCTTCGGCGCCGCACATCTGCAATGGATCGGCGAGACCCAGATCGACGAGCTCGGCCGTCGTGCCGGGCTCGATCCGCTCGAGATCCGACGCCGCAACCTGCTGCGCCCCGGGGAGCCGGTGAGGCCCGACGGCAGCGGCAAGCCGCTCGACGCCGACCTCGTCGGCGATCTCGAGAAGGCGGCGGCGGCCGTCGGCTGGGGCGAGCCCAAGGCCGAGTGGACAGGGCGCGGGGTCTCGGTCGGCCTGCTCGCCGCCGGCGCCCACCCGGTCTCCCACGCGAGCGTGCGGATGGAGGCGGACGGCAGCGTCGCCGTCAACGTCGGTACCACCGAGATGGGCCAGGGGGCCCGCACGGTGATGGCGCAGATCGCGGCCCAGGAGCTCGACATCGACCTCTCGCGGGTGACCGTCCAGGGCGCTGACACCCGCTTCACCCCCTACGACCGCTCGACCGGGGCGAGCCGCTCGACCACGGTGGCCGGGCTGGCCGTGCAACGCGCCGCCGCCGACCTTCGCGAGAAGCTGCTCGCAACCGCCGCCGCTGCCTGGGAGGTCGAGCGCGCGGCGCTCACCTTCGCCGGCGGCGTGGTCAGTGGGCCGGCGGCCGTGGCCTCCTACGAGGAGCTGATCACCGAGCGTTTCGGCTTCGTCGGCGGCGAGCTCGTCGGCCAGGGCGAGGTGCGTCCGGAGAAGGGCAGCGGCTCCTATGCGGAGGGCCCGGTGTTCTGGGAGGTCTGCGTCGCCGCCGCCCAGGTGAGCGTCGATCCGCAGACTGGCCGGGTCGAGGTCGAGCGGATGGCGACGATCGCCGACGTCGGCAAGGCGATCAACCCCCTGTTGGTCGAGCGCCAGGACGAGGGCGCCGTGCTGCAGGGCGTCGGCAACGCGCTGTTCGAGGAGATGGTCTTCGCCGACGGCGTGCTCACCAACGACAACCTGTTGGACTACCGCGTCCCGCGGATCGACGACATGCCGGCGCAGATGGCCG
>Ga0136611_10001824_pt1 | contig 14770 bp, 15 predicted proteins | sample AntDrymUQ2232306_2_FD_106645 | JGI IMG/M metagenome (GOLD analysis project Ga0136611, IMG submission 106645) | Polar desert sand microbial communities from Dry Valleys, Antarctica - metaG UQ223 (23.06) | ecosystem: Environmental > Terrestrial > Soil > Desert | place: Antarctica: Dry Valley...
CCAGCCAGCCGGCGAAGAACTCGGCCTCCGAATAATCGGCGCCGTCGAACAGGCCGGAGTTGTTCACCGCGGCGTAGGCGCTGCGGTAGTCGCGGTTGCGCAGCGCCGAATTCATCAGCCGCCTCCGCTCGTCCCACAGCCGGCCGTCGCCGTCTTCGTGACCGGCGGCGCTGGGGAAGCGGGCCAACAGCGGATAGGCGAGCGACTCCATGTTGCGTTCACGGAGGTAGCGGGCGCGTTCGAAGGCCAGGCCGGCGTGGTCCTGCAGGTGCGCGGGCACGGCCTGGGCGGCGGACTGGGCGTCGGCGGCGCCCGAACGGAGCTTGATGCGAGCCTCGGCCAGCTGGCGGTAGTCGGCTGGAAGCAGGTTGACCACGGTGCGGGCGGCCGGACCCTGGGGACCGTAGAGCAGCAGGTCGGCGCGCTTGACGTGGTCCTCGGGCATGAGGACGTCGCCGAAGCGGGCCAGCATGGCGTCCTGCGGCGCGGCCTCGAACAGGCGGTCGCGCCACCACCCGCGCACCAGGGTGCGGGCCTGTTCGGCGCGACCGGTCTGGCGCCAAGCCGACGCCAAGGCGATCGCCCCCTCCGCGGAGGACGGCTCGTCCTCGCCGAACCAAGCGATCAGCGATTGGCCCTGCAGGCCGGAGCGGTCGAGCTGCCGCTCGGCGCGGTTCTGGCGGTTGGTCTGGCGTGGCCAGCCCCACAGGTCGCGCCGCGCGGCGTCGAGCTGGATGAAGGACAAGCGGTCGCCGGCAGCGTCCACCGCGGCCCACAGAACGATCCGCCGCGCCACGGGATTGCTCAGCGCGCCAGCCGTGGCGATGGCCTGGTCGGCGGAGCCGGCGCGGGCCAGCCGCAGGCCCTCGCGGAAGGTGGAGGTCTCGGCCGCGCTCAGAGGCCGATAGGCGGGCAGCGCCGGGGTGCGGACCTCGGCGGTCGGGCGGCTGCGGATCGGGCCCACCGAGGGCGGCGCGACGGCGGGGACCGGCGTCGAGCTCTGCGCGTAGGGCTGGGGACCGGCGGGCAGGCCGGTAGACTGGGCGACGGCCAGCGAGCCGGCGAGGGCGGCGGCGGACACGCCGGCGATCAGGACGAAGGCCGCCCCTCGGGATGACAGGGTCATGGCGAATCCCTTCCAGGACTGACGCGTAAGGGTGCAGGAGCCGTCGGTTGCGGCCAAGCGCTTCTGCGCACTAAATTCGACGCCCTTAGTCCACTGACTGGGACTCCGCGTAAAGAGTCCGCAAAGTCGCATCACGGCATTTTCATCCATGGCCCATCCGCTGTTCCGCGGCTCGCTGCCCGCGCTGGTCACCCCGTTCCGCGACGGGGCGGTAGACGAGGCCGCCTGCCGCGCGCTGATCGAGCGACAGATTGCCGCGGGCACGCACGGGCTGGTGCCAGTGGGCACCACCGGCGAGGCGGTCACCCTGTCGGAGGACGAGCGGCGGCGGGTGGTGGAGATCACCGTCGAAACCGCGGGCGGACGCGTGCCGTTGATCGCCGGCTGCGGGACCAACGACACCGCGCGCGGGATCGAGATGGTGCGCCACGCCAAGACGGTGGGAGCCGACGCCGCGCTGGTGGTGACGCCCTACTACAATCGGCCGAGCCAGGCGGGGTTGGCGGCGCACTTCCTGGCCATCGCCGACGCCGTAGAGATGCCGCTGATCCTCTACAACGTACCGTCGCGGACCGGCGTGGACCTGTCGGTGGAGACCACCGTGCGGCTGGCCGAACACCCCAACGTGGCCGGGATCAAGGACGCCACCGGCGACATCGCCCGCGCCACCCTGATGCGTTCGGCCTGCCCGGAGGACTTCGCGCTGCTGTCCGGCGACGACCCCACCGCGCTGGCCTACGCCGCGCACGGCGGCGAGGGCTGCATCTCGGTGACGGCCAACGTGGCCCCGGAAGGTTGCGCCCGGTTCCAGGACGCGCTGCTGGCCGGCGACTACGAGACGGCGCGGTGGTGGCAGGAGCGGCTGATCGCGCTGCACCGGGCGCTGTTCCTGGACGCCTCGCCAGCGCCGGCCAAGTTCGCGCTCAGCGTGCTGGGCCTGTGTTCGGAGGCGATGCGGCTGCCGCTCCTGCCGTGCGCCGAGGACGCGCGGCCGGCGATCCTGGAGGCCATGCGCGAGGCCGGAGTCCAGGCGTGAGCAAGCTGATCGCCGAGAACCGGCGCGCCCGCTACGACTACTTCCTCGACGAAACCGTGGAGGCGGGGCTGGCGCTGACCGGCACCGAGGTGAAGAGCCTGCGCGAGGGCCGGGCCAACATCGCCGAGAGCTATGCGGCGGTGGAAGGGCGCGAGATCGTGCTGATCAACGCCGACATCCCGCCCTATCGCGGCGGCAACCGCTTCAACCACGAGCCTCGGCGGCCGCGGAAGCTGCTGCTGCACCGCAAACAGATCGACCGGCTGATCGGCGCCGTGCAGCGGGAAGGCCGCACCATCGTCGCCACCAAGCTCTACTTCAACGAGAAGGGGCGCGTGAAGCTGGAGGTGGCGCTGGCCAAGGGCAAGAAGGCGCACGACAAGCGGGCGACGGAGGCGGCGCGCGACTGGGAACGCGAGAAGGGCCGGCTGATGCGGGAGATGGGGTGAGGGTCAGGGGCCCGCCGCCCTTGCCTTCGGGCGGGGTTCAGGCGATATGCGCCGGCTCTGGCGGGCTCGGCCGGGCCTCAGCCGGGCGCACGCCGGACTCAAAGGAGTGTAGCTCAGTTGGTAGAGCATCGGTCTCCAAAACCGAGGGCCGGGGGTTCGAATCCCTCCACTCCTGCCACTATCTGATCAGCGCTCCGGTCGATCTCGGCCGCCGCTCGACCTCAAAGGTTTCAAGTTCTTCCATGGCCAGGACCCCGCGCTCCGGCGCGCCGACGAACAGACCGCGACCCGCCGCGGCCGGCAAGGCCGGCGGCGCGAAGCCGGCCGCCGCCGGCGGCACGACGGTGACCCGCTCTGCCGAGGCCGAGCCGCCCAAGCGCCGCACGAGCCCGGCGCAGTTCCTGCGCGAGGTGAGGGCCGAGGGCCGCAAGATCACCTGGACGACCTGGAAGGAGACCTGGATCACCTCGATCATGGTGCTGATCATGGTCATCCTGTCGGCCATCTTCCTGTTCGCGGTGGACACCGCTCTCAGACTGGGCATCCAGAACCTGTTCCGACTGCCGGGGTTATTCTCGTGACCGACACCGCGACGGCGACGCGACCCGCGTCCAATCCGAACCACAAGTGGTACATCGTCCACGCCTACTCGAACTTCGAGAAGAAGGTGGCGGAGAACATCCGCGAGCAGGCGCACGCCCAGGGCATCGACGACGACTTCTCCGAGATCCTGGTGCCCACCGAGGACGTCACCGAAATCCGGCGGGGCCGCAAGGTGAACGCCGAACGCAAGTTCTTCCCCGGCTATGTGCTGGTGAAGATGGAGCTCTCCGACGCCGCCTTCGTGCTGGTGAAAAACACGCCCAAGGTGACCGGCTTCCTGGGCAGCGGCTCCAAGCCGGTGGCGGTGTCCGAGAAGGAAGTCCAGCGGATCATCGGCTCGATCGAGGAGGGCGGCGAGGCGCGCGCCAAGCCGACCATCCGCTTCGACCTCGGAGAGAAGGTGAAGGTTACCGACGGTCCCTTCCAGGGCTTCGACGGCTCGGTGGAGAGCGTGGACGAGGAACGCACGCGCCTTCGGGTGTCGGTGTCGATCTTCGGCCGGGCCACGCCGGTGGATCTGGAATACGGGCAGGTGGAGAAGACGAGCTAAGAGGTAACAGGCAGCGGGCAGCAGGGAAATGCGATCTCGACCCTGCTGCCTGCTGCCTGCTGCCTGCGGCCCTTCTTTAAATCCGTGGGAGGGGCGCCACCCCGCACCACGGCTCACAGCGACCTCTGATCGAGGCTCAGACAGGAGATCACCATGGCGAAGAAGATACTGGGATACATCAAGCTGCAGGTGCCCGCCGGGGCCGCCACGCCTTCGCCGCCGATCGGGCCGGCGCTGGGTCAGCGCGGCGTCAACATCATGGGCTTCGTCAAGGAGTTCAACGCCCGCACCGCCGAGGTGGACAAGGGAACCCCCTTGCCCACGGTGATCACCGTCTATCAGGACAAGTCGTTCACCTTCGTCACCAAGACGCCGCCGGCGACCTTCTTCCTGAAGCAGGCCACCGGCCTGAAGTCCGGGGCCAAGCTGACCGGTCGCGAGACGGTGGGATCGGTGACGCGCACGCAGCTGCGCGAGATCGCCCAGAAGAAGATGAAGGACCTGAACGCGGTGGACATCGACGCCGCCGCCCGGATCATCGAGGGCTCGGCCAAGGCCATGGGCCTGAACGTGGTGGAGCGCTGATCATGGCCAAGCAACCCAAGCGCGCCCAGGCGTTCGCTACCGACCGCCTCCGCGACTATCCGTTGGACGAAGCCATCCGCACGGTGAAATCCAACGCCACCGCCAAATTCGACGAGACGGTGGAGATCTCCGTCAACCTCGGCGTCGACCCGCGCCACGCCGACCAGCAGGTGCGGGGCGTCGTCAACCTGCCGTCGGGAACGGGGCGCGACGTGCGCGTCGCGGTGTTCGCCCGCGGGCCCAAGGCCGACGAGGCCACCACCGCCGGGGCCGACATCGTCGGCGCCGAGGACCTGCTGGAGCGGGTTCAGGGCGGCTTCATGGACTTCGACCGGGTAATCGCCACGCCGGACATGATGGCCCTCGTCGGGCGCCTGGGCAAAGTCCTGGGCCCGCGCGGCCTGATGCCCAACCCCAAGGTCGGCACGGTGACCATGAACGTCGGCCAGGCGGTCAAGGACGCCAAGGGCGGCGCGGTGGAGTTCCGGGTGGAAAAGGCCGGCATCGTCCACGGCGGCGTCGGCAAGGCGTCGTTCACCGAGGACGCGCTGGCGGCCAACGTGCGGGCGTTCGTCGACGCGCTGCAGCGGGCCAAGCCGACCGGGGCCAAGGGCACCTACGTCAAGAAGGTGTCGCTGAGTTCGACAATGGGCCCGGGCGTGAAGATCGATACGGCGTCGCTGACGGCCTGAACCGTCGGCGTGGCGTGGACATCGAAGGGCGGGGCTCCGGCTCCGCCCTTTTTCGTGCGCGGCTCAGCGCCTGTCCGGTTGGAGTTCTTCCGGAACCCGGATGCGGCGCCAGCGGGCTTCCACCAGCCCGAACAGGCCGAACGCCGCCAGCGCCAGGCCGGTGAAGACCAGCAGGGTGGAGCCGAACGGGAGCCGTTCCAGTTGCTGCAGCGTCGAGCCAAGGGTGCCGTCGCCGGCGGCGGCCAGGTCGAAGCCGAGCTGGGCGAGGATCAAGGCGACGCCGGCGAACACCACGCCCCGTGCGGCGTAGCCGATGCGGCCCATCGGCATCGCCCAGCTGCGGACGCCCTTGCTGCAGATCAGTTCCTCGCCGAAGTCCTTCGAGACCGCCTTGGCGAGGTTGCCGATCGCGGCGCCGGCGATGACGACGGCGCCGGCCAGCACCAGCGCCTCGCCGAGCGGAAGCGCGAGCACCGCGGCCACCGAGTCCTCGCCGTCTTCGCCCTCGCGAATGTCGCCCACACCGTCGAGCGCATTCAGCGCCGACCAGGCCATCACGCCGTAGAGCAGGGCGCTGAATCCCTGACCGGCGCGGAAGAACAGATCGGCGGGCTTGGAACCGCGCCGGTCGGCGTCGAGCACCGCCTGCAACAGCCGCCAGAGCACGAAGCCGGCCAGACCCGCGGCCACGGCCACAAGCCACACTGGTCCGAGCGGCCATTCGACGAAGGCCTGCAACGCGTCCTCGGCGCCCAGCGCGCGGGAGCGGAGTTCCAGCGCCGCCTGCACGGCGAAGCCGCCGATCAGCAGATAGACCACGCCGCGGGCGGCGTAGCCGGCGCGGGCGATCATCTCGACGGGCTGGAAACGGAAGCGCCGGCTCACGCTTCGGCGGCCCAGACGTTCCTGGCGGTCATCATGGCGCTGATCAGATCCCTTTCGGCGTCGGAAAGCAGCGGGTTCCAGACGTCGAAGATCAGGATCACGCGGGTGTCGTCGGCGTCGTTCCACGCCTCGTGCTCGATGGTGTCGTCGAACACCCAGGCCTCCCCCATGCGCCAGTCGCGGGTCTCGGGACCGACGCGAAAGCGGCTGGGACCCGGCAGGACCAGCGGGAGGTGGACGATCAGGCGGGTGTTGGCGCTGCCGGTGTGCGGCGGGATGCGGGTGCGGGAGTCCAGCGCCGAGAACATGGCGGTGGGCGCGTAGCCGGGCTGACGCGCCATGGGCAGGCGGTCGAGCAGGGCGGCGGTTTCCGGGCAGGCGTCCCAGATCGCGTCCTGCCGCACGCCGTCCTTCCACAGGAACAGGCTGCTCCAGCGGCGGGAGTGGTTCAGCTCGCCCCACTGGTTCACCGGCGCGCCCGGCGGATAGGCGATGTAGGGGGCGAATTGGTCGGCCTTCAGCCGGCGCACGCCGTCGAGTTCGCGCTGGATCGTCGGTGTCGCCGCCTCGAGGTCCGGCAGCCAAGGGAACAGGTCGCGGTCCCAGAAGGGAACGGCCGGCAGGCCGGGGTAGGGGAGCTGGACAGAGCGTTGCGGGAAGGGCGTGTCCGAGGGACGCGGTTCGGCCATGCCGGAGTAGATCGCCAGCCCCTCGTCGAAGCGGTCGAGATTCGCTTCGGGCCAGCGGGCGCGGATCGGTGCCAGATCAGTCGTGAGACGTGCGGCCAACGCTTCGGCCTGTTCCCGGAGGACCTCGCGCGCCCGCACCAACGGGGCGATGAGGCCGGGCGGAAGGGCGTCCGCCGCCGGGGCGATGTCGACGGCGATGCGGTAGGCGGCGGCGGCGTCCCTGGGCCGATCCAGCCGCTCGAGCAGCGCGCCCTTGGAGAGGTGGGCCACGAAGTCATAGGGGCGCTCGACGAGGACCTCGTCCAACGCCTCGATCGCTTCGGCGAAGCGGCCGGTCATGCGCAGGGCCAGGGCGCGGCTCAGGAGCAGCGGTGCGTCGCGCCGGCCCTTCGCCGCCGCCCGGTCGAGCACGGCCAGAGCGGCGACGGGGTCGCGGCGCTGGAGGGCGGCGTCCGCTTCGCGCTGCAGGTCTGAGACGCCGGCGGCGACGGGGGAGGTCATGCGCCCGCGACTCTAGCGGCGACCGTCCGCCGCCGGAAGGTGGCCGACCCTTCACACGGGTGTCACGGAAGCCGTGTCTGGCTGGGCGTGCTCGCCGACCGGCGGAAGAGGCGCCTTCGATGCTCAACTGGTTCGACGCGCTGATGCCCAAGGAGCGGGGCTTCTTCGACCTGTTCGACCGCCACGCGGCGACCCTGGTCAAGGGCGCGGCGGAGCTGAAGGCCATGCTGGACGGCGCCACTGACGTGGCCACCGCGGCAGGGCGCATCAACGCGCACGAGGAGGAGGCCGACCAGGTGGTGCGGGAGGTGGCGCTGCACGTGCGGCGGACCTTTATCACGCCGTTCGATCGCAGCGACATCCTGAAGCTGACCAAGTCGCTCGACGACGCCATCGACCAGATGCAGAAGACCGCCCGCACCGCCACAGTCTACGAGGTGACGACCTTCGACCCGCCGATGCGGGAGTTCGGCCAGACCATCCAGCAGGCGGCGAACCTGACGGTGGAGGTGGTGGCGCTGCTGCGGACCTCGCGCAAGAACTTGACCCGGCTGACCGCCATCGCTGAGGAGTTGAGCGCGCTGGAGGGGAAGGCGGACGACCTGCACGTGGTCGGGCTGCAGGCGCTGTTCCGGACGCACGGGGCCGACAACCCCACCGCCTTCTTCGTCGGCGAGGACCTCTACGATCACCTCGAGAAGGTGATGGACCGGTTCGAGGACGTGTCCGACCGCATCAGCGGCATCGTCATCGACCACCTTTAGGCGAGGCGACCCGTCATGGACGCCGGCCTCGCCATCCTGATCTTCCTGATCGCCGTCGCGCTCTTGTTCGACTTCCTGAACGGTATGCACGACGCGGCCAATTCCATCGCCACCATCGTCTCCACCCGTGTGCTGTCGCCGGCGCAGGCGGTGGTCTGGGCGGCGTTCTTCAACTTCATCGCCTTTCTGTTCTTCGGGGTGGCGGTGGCCAACACCATCGGCCGGGGCATCATCGACCCGGCGATCGTCGACAACAGCGTAATCTTCGGGGCTCTGGGCGGGGCCATCACCTGGAACCTGATCACTTGGTGGTACGGCGTTCCGTCGTCGAGTTCCCACGCGCTGGTCGGCGGGTTGATCGGCGCGGGGGTGGCCAAGGCCGGGCCGGTGGCGGTGGTGGCGTCCGGCGTGCTGAAGACCACGCTCGGCATCTTCGTGGCCCCGCTGGTGGGGTTCACGCTGGCGCTGCTGCTGTCCATCGCGGTGGCGTGGATCTTCGTGAAGGTGCGACCCTCGGCCGCCGACCGGGTGTTCCGCATCGGCCAGTTCGGCTCGGCGGCCCTGTATTCGCTGGGCCACGGCGGCAACGACGCCCAGAAGACCATGGGCATCATCGCTGTCCTGCTGTTCTCCAACGGCTTCCGCGGCGAGGAGTTCGTGCCGTTGTGGGTGGTGCTGGTCTGCCACGCCGCCATGGGGCTCGGCACGCTGACCGGCGGCTGGCGGATCGTGAAGACCATGGGCTCGCGCATCACCGAACTCCGGCCGCAGCAGGGGTTCTGCGCCGAGGCCGGCGGGGCGATCTGCCTGTTCTACGCCACCAACCTGGGGGTGCCGGTGTCGACCACGCACACCATCACCGGCGCGATCATGGGCGTGGGCGCGGCGCGGCGGCCCTCGTCGGTGCGCTGGGGCGTGGCGCGGGCGATCGTGTTCGCCTGGTTCATCACCATCCCGGCTTGCGCGGCGATCGCGGCGACCTGCTATTGGCTGGCGTCGGGGGTCGCCTCGGTTTTCTGAGGCGGCGGACCGCATCGCGAGACCCACACGCGGCACATAGACGTTATCTAGATCAGTCTATCTAGCGTGCTAGATAGAGGCGAGGATGGCGTTCCATATTCGTGACGAGACGACCCTGCTGTTCGAGGGCGACGACTTTCCGCGGACGGACATCGCCTCGGCAGTTTGAAACCCGTTGCGGAGTGGGCTATGGGTGCAGTGTCCGGCGGCTGGAGAGCAATCTCTCGCCGCCGTTCCTGTCCGAGAACTGCGGGGCTCCGGGGTCGCTGGAGCCGTAAGCGGGGGAGAGCCCTTCCTCGCCGCCGGGAGACGGGATCGACGTGACGACACGCTATCAGGCGCGTCGCTTGCTCACATGCGTGGGCGGCGGGGGGTCAAAGCGTTCGCACGGGCAATCTCGGGACAGCGTCAGCCGGCCTCCTCCGTTTCGCGGGTTTCCGCGGCGCGTGGCGGGGTCGTTTCCCAAGGAGCCGGCGGATGGTCCGCCGGTCCTCCGCCGTAACGGAGACCCGTATGGACCGCGCTGGAAAAGCCCAGTCGATCGAAGAGCTGAAAGGCGTCTTCGCCGACGCGGGCGCCGTGGTCGTGACCCACTACCTGGGTCTCACCGTCGCGGAGATGACCGACCTTCGGGGTCGCCTCCGCAAGGAGGGGGCCAAGCTCAGGGTGGTCAAGAACACCCTGGTCCGCAAGGCGCTGGACGGCGCCAGCGGCGAGCCGGGCGACGCCCTGTTCACCGGCCCCGTCGCCATCGCCTACGCACCTGACCCGGTATCGGCCGCCAAGGTCGTGACCGACTACGCCAAGGGGAACGACAAGTTCACCGTGGTCGGCGCGCTCATGGGCGACACCGTGCTGGACCAGAAGGGCGTGGGGGCTCTCGCCACCCTGCCGTCGCTGGACCAGCTGCGGTCCTCGCTGATCGGCCTGATCAGCGCCCCGGCGACCAGGATCGCCGGCGTGCTGCAGGCCCCGGCCGCGCAGCTGGCGCGGGTGTTGGGGGCCTACGCCGCCAAGGACGCCGAACAGGCCGAAGCCGCCTGACCCGAAGACCACGTCGTTTCCGTTTCAACCCAAGCCCCGCGCTGAACCAAAGGACCTAGAACCATGGCCAAACTGTCCAAGATCGTCGACGACCTCTCCGCCCTGACCGTGCTGGAAGCGGCCGAACTGTCCAAGCTTCTCGAAGAGAAGTGGGGCGTGTCCGCCGCCGCTCCGGTGGCCATGGCCATGCCCGCCGGCGGCGGCGCGGCTCCGGCCGAAGCGGTCGAGGAGCAGACCGAATTCACCGTCATCCTGACCGGCGGCGGCGACAAGAAGATCAACGTCATCAAGGAAGTCCGCTCGATCCGCTCGGACCTGGGCCTCAAGGAAGCCAAGGACCTGGTGGAAGGCGCTCCGCAGCCGGTGAAGGAGAACGTCTCCAAGCAGGAAGCGGAAGAGATCAAGACCAAGCTGGAAGCCGCCGGCGCGAGCGTTCAGGTTAAATAGGCGAGCGGACGCGGCCCCCGCCTCGGCGGATGTCGCGAGATGAGAGGGCTTGGGGGGTTCGCATCTCCCGGGCCCCTTCTTTCGCACGGGTTCGCCTTTCCACCGGTCCCCCACAGGATCACGCCTGGTCGAAGGCCGTCAGTATCGGGCAGGGGCCGGGCCCGCCGGCGCCGCACTCCCGCGCGAGCCGCCGCAGCGAAGCGCGGGCGGCCTCCAGTTCTGCAATCCTGGCGTCGAGCGCGGCGAGCCGCTCCTCGGCCAGGCTGCGGGCTCGCGCGCGATCCTCGCCCGCGTCCAGCGCGAGGAGTTCGGCGATCTCCTCCAATTTGAAGCCCGCCCGTTGCGCCGAGCGGATGAAGCGCAGCCGGCGCACGTCGTCCTCGTCGTAGCGCCGCACGCCGCCGCCGCCGGCCGAGCCGCCAGGGCGCTCCGGCGTCGGCAGCAGGCCGCGGCGCTGGTAGAAGCGCACCGTCTCCACGCCAACGCCGCCCTCTCGCGCCAGCCCCGCAATGGTCCGCCGTTTCATGTTGACCCCGTACCCCGGTACGGGGGGTAGATAGGTGTGCCCGATCTGCTCGCAACAGGACACACACGACGATGGACGCTGCCCCCGCCCGCACGGCCACGCTGTACCGTATGGTCATGGACCAGCATGTCTGCCCCTACGGCCTGAAGGCGCGCGCGCTGCTTCGCCGCAAGGGCTATGCGGTGGACGACCGCTGGCTGACCACCCGAGCCGAGACCGACGCCTTCAAGGCCGAGCACGGCGTCGCCACCACGCCGCAGACCTTCATCGGCGGCGAGCGGATCGGCGGCTACGACGACCTGCGTCGATGGTTCGGCTTGAAGGTGCGCGACCCCAAGGCCCTGACCTACACGCCGGTGATCGCGCTGTTCGCGGTCACCGCGCTGATGGCGCTGGCGGCGAGCTGGGCGGTTTACGGCTCGGTCGCGACGGTGCGCGCGGCGGAGTGGTTCATCGCCTTTTCCATGTGCGTGCTGGCCTATTTGAAACTGCGCGACGTGGAGAGCTTCTCCTCCATGTTCCTGAACTACGACCTGCTGGCCAGGCGCTGGGTCCCGTACGGCTACGTCTATCCGTTCGCCGAGCTGGGAGCGGGCGTTCTGATGGCTGCGGGCGCGCTGACCTGGCTGTCGGCGCCGGTCGCGCTGTTCATCGGCGGGGTCGGCACGGTGTCTGTGTTCAAGGCCGTGTACCTCGACAAGCGGGAACTGAAGTGCGCCTGCGTCGGCGGCGACAGCAACGTCCCCCTCGGCGCGGTCTCGTTGACCGAGAACCTGATGATGGTCGGCATGGCGGTATGGATGCTGGCCGGGCCGGGCCACGGGTCCTTGCTCACCGTCGGGGGCTGAGGATGTCGCCCAGCCGGTCGGGCGTGCCGGCGACGCGTTCGAGGCGTGGGTAGCGCAGGCCGCCGCGGTAGGTCATCTCCACGGTGCGGAAACGCTCGCCGTTGCGCAGGATCAGCCGGAGCGGCGCCGGCGCGGCCTTGGCGGCGGTGATCGCCTGGCGGAGGACTTCGGCGGAGGCGGCGCGGTCGTTGACGGCGACCAGGCTCCAGCCGGCGCCCAGGCCCTGCTGATAGAACTGGCCGCCCCAGCGCACGCCGGTGATGCGGTTCTCGGCGCCCCCCGAAAGGGTGAAGCCGAGCGAATACTGGAAGTCGTTGGCCCAGCCCGACTGGATGCGCTTCTCCACGTCGTTCAGGGTGTCGACGTAGACGAGGCGGTAGCCGCCCCGGGTGACGCCGTCGAGCGGCGCGCGGGCGTCGGGACCGACCGCGTCGAGACGGCTGCGCAGGAAGCGGGTCCAGTCGTGCGGGTGCACGGCGTTCAGCGCGGCGACCAGATCCTCGAAAGTGTAGGGGCGGGGCGTCCAGACGCCGTCGTCGACGCCGAAGAAGCCGCGGGCGAAGTCGTCGAGCGACCGGCGGCCGCGGGTCTGCTCACGGATAAGGGTGTCGGCGTCCAGCCAGATCAGCTGGGCTTCGTTGTAGTAGTCGCCGGTGCCGCGCATCCACGACGGCCAGGGATTGGGCACGCGGTAGCCGAGCAGGTTGTGGTTGGTGGTGTCCTGCAGCGCCCGCCACTGACGTCCGGGCTGGTTCTCGTAGAAGGCGGCGGTGGTCGCCAGGCTGGCCAGGGCCTCTTCGCGGGTGGCCAAGCCCGAGCGCGCGGTCAGCACCTCGCCCCAGTATTCGGTCTGGCCCTCGTAGACCCACAGCAGGGAGTTGCGCAGGGGCTCGTTGAAGTTGGCCGTCATCTGGTCGGCGGGGCGGCGGAACTTGCCGTTCCAGGAGTGGACGTATTCGTGCGGCAGCAGGCCGCGGGCGCCGTAGTTGGAGTTCCAGTCGGTGAAGAGGGTGCGGCCCACCGCGTTCTCGCTGGAGCGGTGATGCTCCAGGCCGATGCCGCCGAGGCCGGCGCTGAGCGCCAGCAGGAAGTCGTAGCGGTCGTAGTGGCGGGCGCCGAACAGGCGGTCGGACTGGTCGACCAGCGCGCGGAAGCGGCCGATCTGCTCGTCGGTGGCGGCGAGATCGGCGGGGGTGTCGGCGACGATGTGCAGCCTGACCGGCGAGCGGCCGCCGGGGTCGAGATCCGCCTGGCGGTAGTGGCGGCCGGCGAACATCGGACTGTCGACCAGGGTCTCCAAGCTGACCGGAGCGAAGGTGGCGACGCCGCCGGTGAAGGATTGCGTGTCTAGCGCCACGCCGTAGCGCCACCCTTCCGGCAGGCGCACCGAGGGCGCGAAGGTGATGTTCCGGTGGACGTAGCCCGCGGGGTAGAGAAGGGCCTTCTCCCACTGCAGGTTCAGCATCTCCGGCGTCATCACCACGCGCCACTGGGCGGGGTCGGGCTGGGTCAGCCACTGGAACTCCACGACGAGGTCGGCGACGCCGGCGGGGACGTCGAGGTGAAAGGCGTGCGGCTGGACCGGATCGCGGCGCCATTCGATGCGGCCGCCGCCGCTGGTGACGGTGACGCCGGAAACCAGCTGGATCGGGCCGGTCGAGGCGTGGTTGCCGGGGAGATACTCAGGATAGAGCAGGGTTAACGGGCCGGACCGGGCGACCGGGATGGTCTGCCGGACGCGCATGATCCGGCGCTCGACGTCGGTGGCGTCGACCTCGATGCGGATGACGCCCGGGTAGGGGGCGCTCTGAACGGCCGGGATCGGCGGCGTGGCGACGGGCGGTGGGGGCACGGGCGACTGGGCGGCCGACGGACCGAACGTCAGCAGAGCGGCGGCGCAGGCGGCGGCGTAGAGTTTCACGGCGGACGGTTCCTGAACTCGAGGATGCGCGGCGAAGGAGCGGTGTCGCGGACGCGAGGTCAAGGCCGGAGCGCGGTCGAGCGGCTTTGCGCGGTCGGCCCGATGTGGTGAGAAGGCGCCTCTCCCGAGGAGCGCCCACCCCCGTCCATGGACCTCGAACCCGGAACCGCCTCCGACCGGCCCCTGCGCGACAGCGAGCAGCGCTGGCGGGGGCTGTTCGAACGGATGAACGAGGGCTTCTTCGTCGGCGAACTGATCCGCGACGCCGACGGCAGGCCCTGCGATCATAGGTACCTGGAGATCAATGCGGCCTTCGAGCGGCTGACCGGCCTGTCTGCCGAGACCACGGTCGGCCGCACGGCGAGGGAGGTGGTTCCCGGCATGGGCTTCGCGGCGACCGCGCCCTACGCGCTGACCATCGAGAGCGGTCGTCCGACGGAGTTCGAGCGGTTCGTGCCGGAGTTGGGCGACCGCTGGTACGAAGTCAGAGCTTGGCCCACCGACGGCGATCGCTTTGCGGTGCTGTTCCAGGAGATCACCGATCGGAAGCGGGCGGAGGAGGCCCTGCGGGAGACCTCGCGTCGCTCGGAGGCGCTTGCGGCCGAGCGCAGCGCCATCCTGAACCAGTTGCTGGAAGGGGTGATCGTCACCGACACGGCGGGCAGGATCACCTTCGTCAACGAAGCGGCGGTGCGGCTGCACGGCGTCGGGCGGCTGGACGTGGAGCCGGACGAGTACAGCGAGGTCTATCACCTGTTCACCGACGAGGGCCGGCCGTATCCGCCGCAGGAGCTGCCGCTGGCGCGCGCGGTGCTGAAGGGCGAGACGGTGACGGAGGCGCGCTGGCGCATCCGTCGCCCAGACGGCAGCGAGGTGTCGGCGATCGGCAACGCCCAACCCTTGCATGACGCTGACGAGCGGAACATCGGCGCGGTGCTGACCATCCGCGACGACACCGCGCGGGCGGCGGCGGAACGGGCGCTGCGCGAAAGCGAGGAACAGGCGAGGGCGGTGATCGACGGCGCCGCCGACTACGCCATCTTCACCACCGACGCGGCCGGGATGATCCTGGACTGGTCGGTCG
>Ga0136611_10001825_pt1 | contig 14768 bp, 7 predicted proteins | sample AntDrymUQ2232306_2_FD_106645 | JGI IMG/M metagenome (GOLD analysis project Ga0136611, IMG submission 106645) | Polar desert sand microbial communities from Dry Valleys, Antarctica - metaG UQ223 (23.06) | ecosystem: Environmental > Terrestrial > Soil > Desert | place: Antarctica: Dry Valley...
CTCTTCAGGGTCGTCTTTGAAAACGATGTGGAGACGCAGCGTGAGGCGCTGGTAGAGAACGTGTTGCGCCCCGCCTTGGACGAGGTGATGGTGGTCGCAAAGCCGCCGCTGCCTCAGCTTCCCCTTCTTCCCGTCCCGTCATTGCCCATTGCGCCGCTGCCAGGATCGGCGCCGGGCGGGCCGGACGCGCCGGTCAGACGTGTCATGACCATGGTGGCTACGGCCTACGACGCTGGGCCGATCAGCACCGGCAAGAGCCCGGGCCATCCGGCGTACGGCATCACCGCGAGCGGCATGCGGGCTACCTTCGGCGTCGTGGCGATTGACCCGCGGGTGATCCCGTTCTACACTCGCCTGTATATCCCCGGTTACGGCTACGCCATCGCGGGGGACACCGGCGGCGACATCCGTGGCAACCGGATTGACCTCTTCTATCCAACCTATGGTGAAGCCATACGATGGGGACGCCGTACCGTCACGGTATACATCTTGGAATAACGTACAGGATGACTGGCGCCAGCGGCATTGACCTGACGCGTCCCAGGGACCTGGGAGTCGTGCTCTCGCGGCATGGGATCTGGCTCACCAAGTCCATGGGCCAACACCTCTTGGTAGACCGCGACGCACTGGACCGGATAGTCGCGGCGGCGGATCTTTCCGCAGACATGGAAGTGCTGGAGGTTGGTCCCGGCGCGGGCACGCTCACCGCGGAACTGGTGCAGCGCGTGGCGCGCGTCGTCGCCGTGGAGCTGGACTACCGGATGGCGGGCGTACTGCGCGAGACCGTGCCTGCCCCTAATCTGGAAATCGTCGAGGCGGACGCCCTTGCTGTTGACCCGGTGGCGCTGTTTGACGGACGACCGTACAAGCTGGTGGCGAACCTGCCATACGGCGTGGCAACAGCCTTGCTCCGCAAGCTACTCTACCTACCCGCTGAGGCGCGACCACAGGAGATTGTGGTCATGATCCAGTTGGAAGTGGCGAAGCGGCTCGCCGCTCAGCCGGGCGACATGAGCGTGCTGGCGGTGCAGGCGCAGTTGGTTGCCGATGTGGAACTGCTATTCACGTTGGGTCCCGAGGCGTTCTTTCCGCCACCCGCAGTCCAGTCGGCCGTGATCCGGCTGCGTCCGATCTCAGGCTTCCGCGTAGCCCCGTTGCCAACCGAGCAGCGCTTCTTCCAGACGGTTGCGGCGGGGTTTTCACAGAAGAGGAAGCAGGTACACAACGCACTCGGCTCACTTGGAATTGGCACTGAACGTATCCAGGCAGGACTGCTTGAGGCGGGAATTGAAACCACGCGACGCGCAGAGACGCTGACGATGGAGGAGTGGTGTAGCCTCTCCAACGCGCTCTGGGCTTCGGACGGCGAATAGCCCCGTAGGGTCCAACGAGAGCCGTCAAGCCCGCTCGGGACGCGCGGACGGTCCTGGGCGCGCGCAAGGCTGATAGACTCGTTTCGCAGGGTCACAAAGGGCCGGTTCTCACGAACCGGCCCTATTTGCCGTTTCCGCATGAAGGCAATCGTCGGTCTGGGCAACCCCGGACCAAAGTACAGACACACGCGTCACAACGTTGGCTGGCATGTGCTTGACCGGCTTGCTTCACGCTGGGGCGCTGCCCTGCCGGTTAAGGCACGCCACGCCGAGGTGATGCACGCCTCCTTCGGTGGGGCGCCCATCCTGCTCGTGAAGCCGCTCACCTTTATGAACGACAGCGGGTTGGTGGTGCGTGCGCTGGTGGAGAAAGACAAGCTTGAGCTTGAGGACGTACTGGTCGTGTACGACGACCTTGACCTCCAGCTCGGCAAGCTGCGTCTGCGTGCCGGCGGCAGTTCCGGCGGGCACAACGGCATCAAATCCATCCAGCAGCACGTCACCGGCAAGCCGGGCGACTTTCCGCGCATGAAGGCCGGCATCGGCCGCCCTCCTCCGGGGGTAGACCCAATAGACCACGTGCTGACAACCTTCCTTCCGGACGAGAAGCCGGTCATTGACGAAGCGATCGAGCGTAGCGCCGATGCGATTGAGCGCTGGCTGCTTGAAGGCATTGAAGCCGCTATGAACCAGTTCAACGGGAGCTAACCACCCATGCGTCTCTCCGGCCTCGTGCCACTGCTTGAGTCCCTCCCAGAGTTTCGCCAGCTCGCAGAAGCCGTTCGTGTTGCGGCCCCGCCCATGGCGGCCCAGGCAGTGATTCGGGAGGCGGCAAAGCCGTACATAGTTGCGGGTTTGCAGGCGCGTTCGCGGCGGCCGCTGGTGGTGATTGCGTCAGACAGTGGCAGGGCGCAGGAGTGGTACGGAGATCTGCTTACGTGGTCGGCGACGCCTGAGCGCGTGCTGCACTTTCCCGCATTTGACGCTCTCCCATTCGAGCAGTTGCCGTCGGTGCCAGAGACGATCTCCGCGCGCGTCGGGACGCTGATTGAACTGTGCGGCGACGGCACGACGTCGGTTTCGTCAGGAGTCTCGGACGCCGCCGAGGGATCGTACGTCATCGTCACCAGCATTCAGGCGTTGCTGTTTGGGCTTGCGCCGCCGCAGGAGTTTGGCCACCGCGTTCTTTCGCTGCGCGCAGGTCGTCACTTCAATCTCAACACGCTCGTCCACCATCTCTCGTCCAACGGCTACGAGCGCAAGGGACTGGTTGAGGTGCCGGGATCGTTCAGCCAGCGGGGCGGCATCGTGGACATTTTTCCGCCGCTGGCGGAAAGCCCCGTGCGGCTGGAGTTCTTTGGCGACGAGATTGAGAGTATCCGCTCGTTTGATCCCAGCACGCAGCGATCGTCGATCGCAGTGAATGAGTTTCTGCTTGCCCCCGCTACCGAGTTTGCCCTTTGGCGCGGCAAAGAGGCGGCCGAGGCGTTGCGCGCGTTGGATTGGTCTACGCTGCGGCAGGAAGTGCGTGAGGAGTGGGACTGGCAGGTCCGCGATCTGGAGGCGGGTGCCTTCTTCTCCGAGCTGCCTTTCTACGCTGGATACCTTGCCGAGCAACCGGCCTCACTGCTGGATTACATACCCGACGCCCTCATGCTGTGGGACGAGCCGGAGAGCATTCTCGCGTCCCTAAGCGACGTGGAAGACCACTCAGCCGAGCTGCATGAGAAACATACCGCCTCCGGCGCTATCCCTGACGGATTCCGCTCTCCCAAACTGTCCCGAGACGTTGTCTTGCATCGCCTTGCGCTAAGCCCCTCGATCTACCTCAGTTACCGTCCGGTCGACGCGCAGAGTAGTCGGGAACGCGGAGTCGAGAGCGAGGCCATTACCTTCACGTCCTTTGATATGTCGCCCACATTTGGCGGGCGCATCAAGGATGTGGTGGACGGCACAACCAAGCGCCGCGGGGACCGTCAGAGGGTGGTGCTGGTGACGCTGCAAGCGGGACGTCTAGCAGAGCTGTACAGCGACCGGGGCGTGAGCGTTGCTTCGCGGGAGACGCTCGAGCACGCGCCGGAACCTGGGACGCTCAGCCTGGTTCACGGTCAACTTGGTGAAGGCTGGTCTAACCCAGCCCTGGGTGTGTTCCTGCTCACCGACACCGAGATCTTCGGCTGGGCCAAGCCACGCCGCGTCATCCGGCGGCGGCGCGTGGCCCGCGAGTCGTTTCTCTCCGAGCTGAAGACGGGTGATTTCGTCGTCCATATCGAGCATGGCATAGCCCAATTTCAGGGATTGGTGCGACGCCGCGCATCGGACGGCGGTGAGCGTGAATATCTGCTGCTTCAGTTCCAGGGTCAGGACCGGGTGTACGTTCCCACCGACCAGTTGGACCGCGTTGACCGCTACATCGGCGTTGGCGATCACTCCCCCGCACTCTCTAAGCTGGGCGGCGCCGATTGGGATCGCGCAAAGAAGCGCGTCAAGCAGTCGGTTGCCGAATCAGCCAAGGCGCTGTTGGAGCTCTATTCGGCGCGCGAGATGGCGACTGCTGAGGCGCTGCCGCCCGATAACGAGTGGCAGCGCGAGCTTGAGGATTCCTTCCCCTACGTTGAGACACCCGATCAGCTTCAGGCGATCCTGGACGTGAAGGAGGATATGGAGAAGGAAAAACCGATGGATCGCCTGGTGGTGGGCGACGTTGGCTTTGGTAAGACCGAGGTGGCGCTACGTGCTGCCTTCAAAGCTATTCAGGATGGCAAGCAGGTGGCTGTGCTCGTCCCTACCACCGTGCTGGCGTTACAGCACTTCCGAACCTTCACCGAGCGCATGCAAGCGTATCCCGTCTCAATTGAGCTGCTGTCCCGATTCCGCACGCCGAAGGAGCAGCAGCAAACCGTCGCGGGGATGGCGGCGGGCACCGTCGATGTCGTCATCGGAACGCACGCGCTGCTGGGCAAGCAGATTAAGTTCAAGGACTTGGGGCTGCTTGTGGTGGACGAGGAGCATCGCTTTGGCGTGATGCACAAGGAGCGCATCAAGCAACTGCGCGTGAACGTGCATGTGCTGACTCTCACCGCCACGCCCATTCCACGCACGCTGCACACCAGCCTGGTGGGACTGAGGGACATGAGCGTGATTGAGACGCCGCCCGAAGCGCGCCTGCCCATCAAGACCTACGTCACCGGCACCAATGACGACTTGATCCGCGAGGCGCTTTTGCGCGAGCTGGATCGCGGCGGGCAGGTCTTCTTTCTCCACAACCGCGTCCAATCCATCCATCAGGTCACCAAGCGACTGGAGCGACTGGTACCCGAAGCAGATTTCAGCATTGGACACGGCCAGATGGACGAGGATGCGCTGGAAAAGGTGATGGTGGAGTTCAGCCAGGGTTCGCACGACGTGCTGGTCTGCACCACTATCATCGAATCTGGCCTGGACATCCCGAATGCCAATACCATCATCATCAGCGACGCTGGCAACTTCGGTTTGGCGCAGCTCTACCAATTGCGGGGCCGTGTCGGACGCGGAGGCAACCAGGCGTACGCCTACCTGCTGTACGAGCCCAACCGGCGCCTGACCGAGAACGCCGAGAAGCGTCTGCGCACAATCTTCGAGGCAAACGATCTCGGTGCCGGCTTCAAGATTGCGATGAAGGATCTAGAGATTCGCGGCGCGGGCAACCTGCTCGGTCCAGAGCAGTCGGGCTTCATGAACACAGTCGGCTTCGATCTCTATATGCGCCTTTTGGCCGAAGCGGTAGACGAGTTGCGCGGCAAGCGGACGCTGCCACAGTACGAGCTGGTGTTGGATCTCCCGCTTGGCGCGAACCTGCCGGAGGAGTACATTGGCGACGCCGACCTCAAATTACGCCTATACCGGCGTCTGGCCAACCTTGCGACTGAAGGCGAGGTGATGGAGACCGAGCAAGAGTTCCGGGACCGCTTCGGCTCACTGCCGTCTTCGGTGGAGGACATGTTTTTCCTATTGCGCGTGAAGTTACTGGCGAAGGCGCGCTTCCTCAAGGCGATTGAGACGCAAGGCACCGACCTCGTCATTAAGACTAGCCCCTTCGTTGTCTCAGACCGCCTTGCGCTCTACAAATCGTTTGGCACCAGCGCCGTTGTGCGACCAGGCACCATCCGTCTTCCCCGCCATCCCGACACTAAACGCTGGAAGGAAGACCTACTCAAGCTCCTAGGCTGCCTACGCGTAGTAGAAGCCGCCAAGGCGCCCGTGCCCGCGCCGGAGGGTGAAGCCGTCGCGGTCGCCGGCGGGTGAGATGACCTCTCAAGTGTGCATCTGCCAGGGGCCGCACTGCGCGATCAGAGGGTGACTGGCAAGGTCCCGGGGGTTGGGGCGCCAAAGAGTGCTGCAGCCACTGCGTCGATCGACGCAGGTACGTCACCGTACGAGGCAAGAGCGGCGGCGCCGGTGGGCGTGAAACGAAGGTCGTATGGATCGCGAAGTGCAATCAGAATGAGGCCTCGTGCGGCGTCTGCGATGGTGCGCAGGAGATCTTGCTGTATGGGAGAACGCCACGCGTTGCGCGTTGCCAGCACAACCACGTCGGCTCGGGCTGCGACCTCTCGTGCGGCGGACAGGTTTTCTTCAAGTGAGCCGGCATCAAGCAATAGGCTAGAGACCCCAGGCACTCGCCGGCGGATTGCCTCGGCGAGACTCCCGTGCAGGCCGCGTGTGTCTTCCGCTCCGGTTCGGGGTCCGGCGTAGACCTCCAGCACGGCGATGCGTTGGTCGTGCCGCAACGGAAGCGCCTCGGCGGCACCGTGGCGTGTGATAGAGGCTGCTGCCAGGTGTGCCGCTGCGCTAGCATGAGCTGGCCTGCCGGCGGCGGTTAGTGGTGGCTGGCTCAGCCCGGACAGGCGTTGTTTGAGCTGCGCCACGCGTGAAGCAGAGCGGTGTACCTGCGCCTCGGGCAGGCGACCGCTGCGCATTGCGTCAACGAGCGCGGCGTGAACGGCTTCCGTTTCGGCTACCGGAGCGACACTACAGATCATGTCCGCTCCCGCGATGACGCTGAGCACCGACGCCTCCGTGCTGCCCCAGCGGTTCGTCACGGCATCCATATTCATCGCATCGCTGCAAATCACACCGTCGAAGCCAAGGTCATCGCGCAGCAGGCCGCCAAGAATGCGCGGCGAGAGGGTGGCGGGCAGGTCGGGATCGAGCGCAGGGAAGACGACGTGGGCCGTCATCACCATCTTTACGCCGGCCTGGATCGCCGCAACGAATGGTGGCAGCTCCACTCGCCGGAGACGGTCTAGCGTGTGTCTTATAGATGGCAGCGTGAGATGCGAGTCCTGAGAGGTGTCTCCATGTCCGGGGAAATGCTTAGCGCACGCGGCGACGCCTGCCCTGCCGTAACCGCGGATGGCCGCTTGCGCGTGCAGGGACACGAGCGTTGGATTTTCGCCATAGGAGCGCGTGGCGATAACGGGGTTGGCTGGGTTGTTGTTTACGTCTACGGCGGGCGCCAGGTTCACGTCTATGCCCAGCGCGCGCATCTCGGTTCCTACGGCGTGTGCCAGGGCTTCGGTCAGTTCTGGACGCCCGGCCGCGCCGCACGCCATCGCGCTCGGCGGGTGTGTTGCCGGGGAAACGAGCCGCCAGACGTAGCCTCCTTCAAGATCCGCGGCGATCAGCAGCGGGCCCGGCGCCACTACCCGAAGCCTCGCGCATAGCTCTCGGAGCTGCTCCAATGAGACGACGTTGTATGAGAAGAGGCAGATGCCTCCCGCGTGTCCCTGCCGGAGCAGCGTCTCGGTCTCCCAATCAAGGGTTGGTCCGGGAAGGGATGCCATGATGAGCTGACCGGCCGCGGCGGCCGGGTCAAGAGTGTTTGCAGAGGATGAATCCGACTCGCCTGATGGTCTCGTTGACATGGCTGGCAGCATTATGACCCGTGGGATCTCATTGACAACCCGTTAGGATTGGACGCTGGGCTAACCTGCGCCAGGCCCCGTGCCGGTTGTCGGAGCGAGAACTCTGCTCGCACACCTCTGCTATATTCGTCAACGGGCCACTCACTGGCCCACTTGTTTTTCTAGGTTCATTTAGTAATCAATTCATGGCATCACCTTTAAAGAAGCTCGTGATCGTCGAGTCGCCCGCCAAGGCGAAGACGATTGAGAAGTTCCTCGGCCGCGGCTACGCCGTCAGAGCCTCGCTTGGCCACGTGCGCGATCTTCCCAAGCGCCGTCTCGGTGTGGACGTGGACAACGGGTTTGATCCCACCTACGTCGTTCCTAAAGAGAAGAAGGAGATCGTCAAGGAGCTGGTGCAGCAGGTGAAGGGCGCCAGCGAGCTCCTGCTGGCAACTGACCCTGACCGTGAGGGGGAGGCGATTGCCTGGCACCTTTCTCAGGCCGTCAACGTCAAGGGCAAGCCGCCGATCAAGGCGCGGCGCATTGTCTTCCATGAAATCACGAAGAACGCCATTCAGGAAGCGCTGCGTCACCCGCGTGAGATCGACAGTAACCTCGTCAAGGCGCAGCAGGCGCGGCGCGTGATCGACCGGCTGGTGGGTTACAAGCTCAGCCCCTTACTCTGGAGCAAGGTCAAGAAGGGACTGTCCGCCGGGCGTGTGCAGTCGGTGGCGGTACGCCTTGTCGTCGAGCGCGAGCGTGAGGTAGCCGCCTTTATTCCGGTGGAGTACTGGACCGTCGAGGCGCTGCTACACAAGGTAGACGGCGTCGCCGCAGCGGCGACCACGAACGGCCAGCAGAAGGACACGCTCACCGCGTCACTCCTGGAGCGCAACGGCGAGCGGCTGGAGTTGAAGGACGAGGCTGGCGCCAGCGCGGCCACCGTCGCGCTGCGCCGCGCCGAGTATGTGGTGGCGGATGTACGCAAGCGCGAAGTGACGCGCAACCCGTCACCGCCGTTCATCACGAGCACGCTTCAGCAGGAGGCCGGCCGCCGGCTTGGCTACACCGCCAAACGCACCATGATCGTGGCGCAGCAGTTATATGAAGGGCTTGATGTGCCGGGTGAGGGTCAGGTTGGTCTGATCACCTATATGCGGACGGATTCAACGACCGTTGCGCAGGAGGCGCTAGACGAGGTCCGGCGCATGGTGGGCGACCGCTTTGGCGCAGAGTTTGTGCCCGCCGAGCCGCGCGTCTTCAAGACCAAAGCCAAAGGCGCGCAGGAGGCCCACGAGGCAATCCGGCCCACCTCGGCGATGCGCTCCCCCGAGCTGCTTCGCGGCCACATCACGACCGACCAGTATCGGCTCTATGCCCTGATCTGGAAGCGGTTTGTCGCCAGCCAGATGGAGAGCGCGCTCTTTGATACCACCACCGCGGATGTCACGGCGAAAGAGCAGGGCGTCGCAAGCGATACCTACCTGCTGCGCGCCAGCGGATCGGTACAGCGCTTTGCGGGTTTCCTCAAAGTGATGGCTGACTCAGAAGAAGACGAGGATGGGAAGCGCAAGCTGCTGCCAGATCTCTCCGCGAATGAGCCGCTCGCGCTGGAGCAGATCACGCCTGACCAGCACTTCACTCAGCCGCCGCCCCGATTTACGGAAGCGACACTCATTAAATCGCTCGAGGAAGAGGGCATCGGCCGCCCGAGTACGTACGCACCCATCCTCTCCACGATTGTCGATCGCGGCTATGTTGAGAAGCACGAGCGCGCGCTGCGACCCACCGACCTGGGCACCATCGTGAACGATTTGCTGGTAGAGCACTTTCCAGATGTGGTTGATCCGGGTTTCACAGCTCAGATCGAAGAGCACCTGGACGAGGTTGCTGAGGGCAACACCGACTGGGTACCGGTGGTGCAGGAGTTTTACGACCCCTTCTCCAAGGATCTGGAAAAGGCTGCCTCGATGATGGAGCGCGTCGAGATAGCAGACGAGCCGTCCGATGAAACCTGCGAGTGCACAGGTGCATGCGGCGAGGCGTGCGCGCAAACACAGGCGGCGGACGGCACAACCGTGTGCGGCAAGCCGATGGTGAACAAGCTGGGTCGCTTTGGCAAGTTCCTGGCGTGCAGCGGGTTCCCGGACTGCCGCAACACTCGCACAATGGTGATTCGAATCGGCGTTGCCTGCCCCAAGTGCGCAGGCGACCTGATAGAGAAGAAGACGCGCAAGGGACGCACCTTCTTCGGCTGCATCAACTACAAGTCAGGCGGCGAAGGGTGTGACTTCGCGGTGTGGCAGAGGCCGGTGCCCCAGCCTTGTGAAGTCGAAGGCGGACTTCAAGTACTCCAGGCGGGCGGAAAGATCGCCTGCACCGTGTGCGGCCGCGTCATTGAGCGGCAAGCGGACGCTGGAGGTACCGACGCGCCGGAAGAGGCCGAAGAAGTCGAAGAGCGCGAAGCCGTCGCGGTCTGAGCGCTTCCTCACTCTTAGAGGTTTGTAACCGGAGGCTTCCGGCGGACCGGCGAAGCCAGTGTAGCCGCTACTAGCAGCACGATAGTGAGTATTCCCGCGGCCAAGGTGTACGCGCGGCCATGGTCATTGAGATGGAGGTCGTAGGGTTGCATCGCCGCGAATAGGCGCCCTCGAAACTCCATATAGGGAAAACGACTATCAATCGATGCGCCTCGACCTGGGCCGGGGACAAGCGGTAGGACGGGTAACACATCGTCTGCCTGACCGAGGTCCGAAAGCAAAACGTATGGGTCGGACGTGAGGACAGCAAGCTCACCGCTCCCAATGCGTCCCGCTGAAGCTCCGAGGGTGGCCAGTCCTCCGACCGCGATGATCCCAAGCGCCAGGGTGGGCATCCAGGACGAGCGCGAGGGTGTGATGGAGAGAACAACGGCGAGCGCGGGCACCAGCCACGGAATGGCGATGGCAAAGTGCCGGAAAACGGTGGGTGGGGAAAGGTGATCCGCCGCCAGATCCGTTGGTGACATGAGGATCACCGCGAGATTGAGCGCCACTGGTAGGGGAAAAAGGCGCAAGCCGGGAAAGCGGCGCCAGAGTAGCACAGACCCCGTCAGCACCCACGCAGCCAGAATCACGGTGAAAACCGGGCCAAGAACGTGCGGAGCGGGCAGACCTGCCGAGGCGGCGTAGTGAGGCAGATCCTGAAGGACGATCAGGCGAAGGTTGGGTTGGATGTAACGCGGGCTGGCGACGCTGCCCCAGCCCGCTGGCCACGGGATACCGTACGCCCAAAGCAGAAACATTGAGAAAAGTACTACCGGCAGCACCGCCACGACGGCCGCGATGACAGGCTTCACCATCTGCCCGCGGCGCTGCCAGAGCAGCCCTAGAAACAACGGTGCCGCGTAGAGCGGCCCCTCCGGGCGCGTGAGCACGAGGATGCCGGCCACGGCGCCCAGCGCCACCCACCACCGCCAGCTTACGTGCCCGGCCTGGGAGCAGCGGATCGCGAGCAATGCAAAGATGGCCAGGATCGGCGCCCAGACCGGGTCCGGCTCGGCCGAGCCCAACGCGTAGACCTGATAAGCCGGGAAACACAGTACGGCAAGTGAGAGGGCAAGCGCGGATGGACGCGCGGCGTCGGTACTGCGCGCGGCGCCGTACAACGCAAACGGCAGCACAACGTTGGCGACCAGAAGGGGCACATGCAGCGCCAGATACCGATGACCGACCGCGGCAAAACTCAGCGCGATCAGCGCAGGATAGACCGGGAGATCGACAAGGTAGAACTCTCCCGAGCCCGGTGCACCTTCAGCGACCGCAAAAGGGAAACCGGCGGCCCAGGCGTCCGCCACTGACCAGTACCGAATGAGGTCGTCCGTGGCAACTTGGATGAAGGAGAGAGATTGCAGCGTCCCCACCGCTCCGAGGGCGATCACGGTTATCGCGCGCTGGCGTAGGGTAAGCCAGGCACGCGCGGCTGCCCAACCGCCCGAAAAACCAGCTGCGAATGCTGGAGAGACCAAAACCAGCGCCGCGCTAACAGGCAAGATTAGTCCCTTGGGTGCGGCAATGAAGGTCCAAGCGTGATACGCCTCTGCCGAGAGGTACAAGCCTGCAAGAGACGCCGCGGAAAACGCCGCCGCCGGGATCAGACCAGAGGCGACGTTATCGCCGCCTCGCCGTCGTGCTGTCAGGGTCCACCCAAGAGCAAGCAACAGGCCCAGCAAAAATGTGAGCGCCCACGGAAGTGAAACTGACGCTGGTGTGGTCCGTCCAAACACCGCCACCGCGAAAAGCGCCGCCGGCGGTGAGGCCATCACCGCCGCTGCGAGCTGGGAACTGATCGAGCGCATCAGAACGCCGCCGCGAGATCGCCCGATGGTCCAAAAATGAGCACACGCAGCCGATACTCGCCAGTCTGGCGGCCGGGAGAGGCGCTGAGGTCATTGGACAACTCCCGGCCCGCGGTCGCGCGCGCCGCAGTCGTGGCCGGACTGGCGAGCGACAAGCGGCGCCAGAGACGCGGATGGCCGGTGGCGACAAATTTCTGAAACGAGTCGTCGGTGCCAGTGATCCGGCTATGGACGGACGGTCCCTCGTACAACCTGCGACCGGGAGCGGGCGTGTAGTCACCCCAGACGCGGATCCAGCTAGCGCTCGCATCCTGGCCCGGGAGCGGCTCCGGCGTCAACTCCAAGCGAAGAGTGTCGCCGCGTAACAGATCGAAGTCCAGCGGGACGCCATACCACTGAGGCACTCCCGCGCGCGGCTTTCCTTGCCGGCTGGCCGCAACCATGATAGTCTCCTCAAACCGGAGCGGGCCACCTTCAGTGAAGGCTGGGCCCAACCGCGCGATGACGCGATCACCCGCGCGCAGCACCGGCGCGTACGCATGGTCATGACTTCCCTGAGCGTACAGTCGTACCTCCGCGCGGCCGCCTGGGGGCGGCATCCAACTGGGAGGGAGCGCGATAGACTGGATGATCTTGTCGCCTGGCTTCAAGTCGGCCGTCCACTCATGCCAGTCGCCAGCATAGAACGCCTGGACGGTGAACAGCAGCGCCAGCGTCCCACCCACGGCGCCCGCAGACAGGTTCCATCGCCGGGTATGTTCCGGCGCCTTCCGGCTGCACAGCCGGAAGACTGCAAACGGAGCCGCGACGAAAGCCAGGCAGACCGCTGCCGTATGGAGACGGTGTACAAGCAATGGCTCCATGCCTGGGGCCATAACCAGAATGATCGGCACGCTAGCTAGCCAGACAGCGAACGTTCCGGCAATAGCCGCCATGGGCCGCACAAGGGCGCCCGGCTCGGTGACACGGACGAACTGAACGACAACATCAATCGCGTGGCCAGCGAAGAGCGTCGCCAAAAGCGCGATGGGTATGACGTATCGGACATCAATGTGAGAGACGAGAAAGGGCAGAGAAATAGCGAGCGTGAGCGCTGCAAGCACGAGCGATGAAGCTGGGCGGCGCCAGGACAGCGCCAGACCAGTCAAGCCAAGCACGATCAGTGCACGATGCACCGGAACGGCAAATGGCGCCAAACCGGCGGCGCGTTCGCCGTACGTGTTAAATGGGTGCATGAAGCCCTGATAGAGCTTGTTGACCTGGGTCGCAGCCGCCTGGAACGGCGTGGCCCGCACTTGGTCAATTGCCGCCTCAAGGTAGTCGAGGTCGCGGACTTCGATCACTCTTCCGCCGGAGCGGGCGCCGGGGAGGCTCTCCACGCCGTATTTCGGCGGTACCGGAGAGTCGGGCGGCCACCAGCCGCGGTTTGGCGGGTAGATACCCCAGTAGACCTGCTGCCACGCGTCGCCCGTACGAGACCAGGCGGTTGATCCGTAGACGAGTCCGTTGGCCGCTATCCAGGGAACGGCGATGAACAACAGCCCCGCCACGTAAGGCGCCATGAAACGGGCAGCGTCAGCCACCAGTCGCCGGAAGCCGTCTGCGCCCCCGCCACGCGCCCTCATGAGTAGGTAGGCGCCACCCAACCCCAAGAAAACCAGGACACCCGTGTACTGAAAAGCGGGCCTGAGCATAAGCGTTCCAATCGCCACCCCGGCCAGAATGCGCGAGCCGTTGGCATGCGGTGCCAGACCGCGTAATAGTGCATAGGCTGCGAGCGCCTGGATGAACCCCAGAGCCGCCTCAGCGAGCAACAGCCCGGCTGTCAAGATCAGGGGGGGGTAGATCGCGGCAACTATGCCAGCGGCGAACCCGGCCACCCCGCCAAAGGCGCGCCGGGCCGTGAGATAGGTGAGCCATACCGTTGCCGCGCTGAGAACCGCCTGTAGAAGACCCGCGGCTACATGGTTCACTCCACCGGCGGCGGCGTAGACAACCGAGAGCACAACGGGATAGGCGATCCCCTGTAGCGACGCATGATCGACCGCGTCTCGGAGCAGCGTCCCGAATTGCGCTGTACCCAGTGCCTGCCATACCTCAATGAACGCCATTGCGTGCCGCTCGAAGAAAACGGCGTCGTCTGCCACACTGAATTTGGCGGTAAAAAGGACATGGCTGACGCGCAAGGCAAGTGCGACAAGTGCGACGGCGAGCGGGGCAGCCCGCATCAGACGCCGATCTGCCACCACCGGTAGTGGTGCCAAAGTGTCACCGAGAGGCTCACCGCGTCGAGCGCCAAGAGCCATACAAACATACCGATTGTCAGGCAGCGGTCGCTCAATCCCAGGCGTTGCGCCGCGCCGGTGAGACCGGCCGCGAACACCACCGCCAGCGGCGCGAGCGCGCTGAAGAACGCCTTAGCTTGTGCCGCGCCGCCCATCTCAATGCTAAGCAGGTCGCCGAATCCGTAACGGCTAAGCACGAACACGGCCTGCGCCAGCGCCGCCAGCCACACAATTGCAGGCAGGCGCGCTGAACGCCAGCCAATCAGCAGCCCCCAGACGGCAACGAGGGACACAAGCGCAGCAGACACCGCAAGGGGCGCCTCCACCGCGGCGGGCCAGCGCACGAGGTAGTCATAGCCGTACCACCAGGTACGGAAGCTCTCTATGAATCCGCCGCGCGTGAAATAGGCCAGCGGCCCGCGTACAATAGCTAACGGACCGAAACGAGCAGCGGCGGCCAGCGCGGACGTGGTTGGCGAGATGCTGAGCAGCCACATGTAGGCGGCGAGCCCAGCGACAGCGCCGACGCCAGCGACTGCCACCGCAAGTCGAGACGCTCGCAGTACCGCCCGATGGCAGTACGCTATTGCAATTGCGACGCCGAAGACGACCGGCATTGCCGTGAGCTTCGCCGCGAGCGCCGCTAGCGCGGCGGCGGCCAGGAGCGCCCCGCGCGGCCATGATGCAGGTTCTAGACAGAGCTTTAAGGCGGCCAGGACCACCAGTGCGGAGAGTGCAGACGCCAGCGGGTCGTTGTTGACGCTGGAGAGGACGAAGAGGTGTCCGGGCGCTAACGTGAGCATCGCCGCCAGCGCAGCGCGAAGTTGGTGACCCGGCCAGATGGTAACGGCGATTCGCCAGGTGAGCGCAAGCGTGCCCACACCGC
>Ga0136611_10001826_pt1 | contig 14766 bp, 24 predicted proteins | sample AntDrymUQ2232306_2_FD_106645 | JGI IMG/M metagenome (GOLD analysis project Ga0136611, IMG submission 106645) | Polar desert sand microbial communities from Dry Valleys, Antarctica - metaG UQ223 (23.06) | ecosystem: Environmental > Terrestrial > Soil > Desert | place: Antarctica: Dry Valley...
CTACCAAGCGATAACGTCCAGCTGATTACCAGTAGCCAGACGATAGACTACGCCATCACCACGCCACAGGAGCGCAACCAGTCTAGTAACGCCGTCTACTTGCATGGCTCAGACCCCCAGAAGCTGACCTTTGCCACCAAGATTACCAGCACTAGCCCGATAGTTGGCGCTAGTATCAGCCTAGCCGGTTACTACTTGCCTACCGACTTAGTGAGCGCTAATGACACTGTACAAGTTGATGACCCCTACTGGCTGGTATACGCCGTTGCTGCTGAACTGGCCTTTAATGATTTAACATATGAAAGCAAATCAGATTCCCTTAACGTTAAAGCAAATGCACTGTATTCTCAAATGGTAATGAATAATAGACGAGGCTCTTACAATAATCCTAGAACGGCTAAAACGAATATGAATAGAATCTTAGACCCTAGAAGCGAGAGTGGCTACTAATGGGAGCTAGACTAGGCCACCCAATGTCAGTAGAAACCAAGGCTAAGATTGGGGCTGCCAATAAAGGTCGAAAACCTTGGAGTTACGGCAAGATAAAGTATTTGTCTACTGGCAAGAACGCTCGGAGCATTGAGTACAAGACTTGGTGCAATATGAAGAATAGGTGCCTGACTGACCCGTCCTACATTATCAGAAAGACTGTAGTTTGTAATCGATGGGCTAACCCCATCAACGGCTTCACAAACTTCTACGCTGACATGGGTGACAAACCAGAAGGCTTAACCTTAGACCGTATCGATAATATAAAAGGCTACTTTCCCGATAACTGTCGGTGGGCGACCCCACATACTCAGATGGTCAACCAAAAACTTAGGAAGACAAATAAGACCGGCTACAGGGGCGTATCATTCGATAAGCGTAGTGGTAAGTATGTAGCTACGATATGGCTTGACTTTAGTATGCGGTCTTTAGGGCTTCATAGTGATGTTGAGCAAGCCGCGCTAGCCTATGACGCAGCTGCTGTTCAACTACATGGCACTGACGCCTACCTAAACATACTGGAGTTAAGCTAATGCCATATCAAACAAGAAACACCGGTCAAAAGAAGCGTAACCGGTCGATAATCAACATCCACCAGAACAACTTCGGTAAAGGTTACATATCGACGTATGCTAACTCACGCAGACCTAGAGATTCTGTTTCTGATGCAACTAATTGTGAACTAGTACAGGACAACATCTACCGTGACCGGCCACCGCTAGTTAGGTATGGCAGCCAGCCAACAGGCATCGTCAACGGACGGGGCAAGTACCGCTTTAACGGCATCAGAGGCGAGTTGTTCATGATAGCTGGTAAAGTCTACACCAGAGTTGACGGCGGTGTTTTCACGCTAATCGGTGGCGTTAACAGCTATAACACGACCGCTTGGGCTGGTTTCGTGCAGAGCAAGAGCCGGGTATACATTTACAACGGCTTAAACAACTTAGGCTACATCGACCTACCTACTATGGCAACAGTGGAATACACGGCGCTATCAGCACCAGCAGCACCAACCGGAACAGCTAGTGCTAACCTAGCTAGCGCACCGCTTAACTACAAGTTCTTCTACAAGTGGACAGCTAACAACGCTGTCGGTGAGTCGGCTGCTAGTAGCTCGTCGGCTCAAATCAACATCAACGACATTCGTGACAACTGGACGGTAGCTAACGGCAAGAGCATTACGGTGAGTGGCACACTACTGGCCGGAGCGACTAGCTACACCCTGTACGGCAGTAGTAATGGTCAGGACTTCTACGAGATTACCACTATTGCTAACCCGACTACGCTGTCATTCGTCGATGACGGCTCATTGACACTCAATCCCTTCAAACAAGCTCCGGCCGGTAACTCAACCCAAGGCTATATCTTTACCTATATGTACGTCGATACCCGTAACGGACAGGTGTTTGGTACGACAGCTGATAACAAGATGGCCTACTCTGCACCCGGCACTGGTGACTTCAGTAGCTTAAACGGCGGTGGCTATACGACGATAGATGAAGGCGGTGATACGCTACTGAACTTCGTCGATGGCTTTAGGACTGGTAAGGGTGACCCTGTCATTACCTGCTCTAGTCGTGGTGCTGCTGGCAAGGGACGTTTTAACCACGTTACCTTCCAAGACGCTACCTACGGCGATCAAGTCATTACCTACCCGAACGTCATAGAAGCCAACGGGCAGTCTGGTACATATGCACCACGGGCTACCGTAAAGGCTAGGGACGGCTTAATCTACCCTACCGGTGACAATATAGGCAACACCGGTACTAGCCAGAACATCGTCAACATCCTGACTAATAACACACTCGGCGACTTGATTATCCCCGACATCAACAAGATAACAGTTGGCTCGCTTTCTAAGGCAGCCGGTGTTGAGTATCAGGACAAGGTCTACTTTGCCCTGCCAGTCGGTTCAACTGAGAACAACGAGATATGGATACTTGACCTAGCCCGTAAGAACGCTTGGACACTACGCTGGCCGGTAGCTGCTAAGGACATCTGGCTATATGAGGATAGCGCTGGTAAGCCTCACCTATGTGCACTGGTTAACAACCTCATCATGGAGTTTACTAGAACCGGCACAGTACCGAGTACCGATGACGGCGTAGCATGGCGCTGGCGCTTGGCTTTTTCTAGCCTTGTCTGGGATGAGGACGGTATCACGCTCGGTAACATTAACAACCAATACTTCAAGCTACTAGAGCCGACCGGCAGCATTGCCGCTAATACCTACGGCCTAAGTAAGCGTGGTGTTACGGTTGATACCGGTGGTGATAGCTATAGCGTATCGGTCAGCTTTACCGGTATTGGTGTCTGGGACTACTCCGGCGATTACCAGTACGGTGGTGAAGTCGGCACGATTGATAGCACAGCACAGTCGGTCGCTGTCCTGCGAGTTAGGCCGAAAGGACTACTAAATGAACTGGACTGGGAAGTAGTTGGTGAAAGCGCCGGTACTGGTTGTTTCATATCAGCCGTTAGTACAAGAGGCATGGCTAATAACGATTTAGTCTACCAAGGCATCAGTTCATAACGATTATGTTAATATTAACGAAGGAACAATAATAATGGCAAATACAGACTTTTTCACTAGGGTTGGCGCGCCTGGAACAGCAACTACCTTAACGGCACCCGGCCACGCAATCGGCGGTACTACTTTTAACGTCGTATCAACGTCCAACTGGCCAACTACTACCAGTGCCATCTTTGCGGTTGATATCTTTGACTTAGCAACCGGCAAACGGGTACCGGACAGTTATACAGAATGGCAAGGGGATGTCACCAGTACGAGCGCTATCAGCAACGCCGTCATACGGTTCGGCAACGATAAAGCTTATCCAGCCGGTACTACTACCCGTGTCTATATACCGGTTGCTAGTAGCCGTGAGAATCGCTTAGTCGATGGTCTACTGGTCGGCCACACTCAATCGGGTACGCATAACACCTTTACTGAAACCGCTATTGTACCGACGGCAGCTATACAAGACTTAGCCGTAACTACCGGTAAGTTAGCAGCAAATGCTGTAACAGACGCTAAAATAACAAACTCTACCATTACAGGAGCCAAACTAGCAGATAACACTGTGACTCCAGCTAAGATGTTAGGTGTTGATTTATTCGGCACTGGTGCAGCTTATACAGGCACCGTACCGACTGCCGGTAGTGGTCAGTTCTATATGCAAGCTGGGTATGCAGTTGTTACAACTAACGCTACCGGTGACTTTAGCTTTAACTGGCCAGCACCTTTTCCAAACGGACTATTAACTACTGTCATATGTGACGGTGATGACACTGGTAATATTAATATATCTTTAATTGCTTCTGCTACTAATGCAAATGCATTAGCTGGTTCCAGTAATAAGATTAGCTCTCAGATACGAGTAAGTTATATCGCTATAGGCTTCTAAAACTAATTAATAAGGAAAGACATGAAACAGCCAATCAACCTCGGAAACGGTGTAAGTCTTGGACAAGCCTTTGGTGAAGACAGAGCAACTTATGGTCAGTTCGGTTTGCAGGGACACCACGGTCAAGATATGCCAGCTGCTATAGGCACACCTATCTACGCTCCTGAAAGTGGAACAATCACTGTCAGCGGCAACGGTGCCAAAGACCGCTACACCGGACGTAGTATCGCTGGTGAAACAATCGTGGTTCAGGGTGGTAGCTATGAACACTGGCTAATGCACCTGAGCAGCCGTCAGGTAAGCGTCGGTCAGCAAGTTACCGAAGGTCAGGTTGTTGGCTTTAGTGGCAATACTGGCTATAGCACCGGCCCACACCTGCACTGGGGTGTTCGGCCTAATACGCCAGACATCAATAATGGCTATCGAGGTTTCGTTAATCCTATGACGGTACTGGCTACCAGCGCACCGGCAGCAGCTATCGTTATCCCGCCTACCAGTAACCTAGTCACCCTACCGGCTCACGTTGCTAGCTGGGCCGTCTACCGAGTAGGCTCCGGCATGGTTAAAGGTAGCGCAGACCAGTTAGGCAGTCTAGCCCCTGCCCGTTTCGGTGGCCTGTCCTACAAGATAGAAGGCTGGATAGCTGATACTAGCGTGATTATTACTACTCAGACATACGGCCGAGTCGCTATCTGGGTTAAAGGTACTGACGCACAGTTCAGCAAGATTGCTCCACCACCTGCACCGCCGGTTGCTCCACCGATTGCACCCTACGTCCCACCAGCAGCACCAGTATCCTTTCCGACTGACTCAACGCCCTATAAGGTAGTCAAGCTGATAGATGGCTACGGCAGTGCTACAGACGCCGGTAATCACACTAACCCTAAAGCACCAGTAGCAGAAGGCGATTACTACATCTTCCGTAAGTACCCTAACCGACCCGATCTGATTAACATCACCAAAGACTTAGGCCGACCAGGTAACATAGAGGCTGGCCGGGGTGGCTGGATAAACGAGGCCGATAACGTACCTGACCCTATCCCTGAACCAGTCCTACCAGTCGAGCCACCTAAGCCTAACTACAGCACTGGTGGCTGGGATATACCAGTACCATACCAAGTACCACCAGTAGAAGCAGAGCCAGAAGCAGAACCTGAACCAGAAGCCGTACCAGTCGTAGTCACACCAAGCGTTAACTTCAGAGCGTCCTACACGCCGATAGATAATAACTCCCCGAACAAGGCACACAAGTTTGAGGTATTAAAAGACTTCACGATTAAGGAACTCGGTACACAGGCCAAAGACATCAAGCTCCATAAAGGTCAGACTATTGGCTTGTACGGAACCTTTGAGGTCGGTACTACGCTATACGGTAGACCGATACTCAAGTCTGATACTAGCAAGACGCTCTGGTACGGCGTCCCACTAGTAGTAGATGGCAAGTCTACTAGCTATGTTGAACCAATCGAGGAAGAAGTGGAAGATGAGGATATCCCTACCTACGCTACTACACCGGCCGAGAGACAAGCAATGGATAATGCCACCATCTCAGACTTCCTAGTGTTCGGCATAGCCAAACTTGAACGATACCTAGAATGGGTAGAGCGTCTGCTTAGTGGTAATAGAAATAATAAAAATAGGAGACAGAAATGACAGACAACTTAATAGTAATCATTAACAACATAGACTGGTCGAGCGTAGCCTTAACCGTGACTGGCTTCCTAGCAGCCGGTGGTGGACTGAGTGCTTTCATCGAACTACTAAAGCGTGTCCGTAAATGGGAGAGTGGCGCTTTCATCCAACTGATGCTAGGTGTCTGGACACTGCTAGCAGCCGTAGCTGAATACATCGTGACTAATACCAATGCTGCTGACCCCCTAGCCCGTCTTTTCGGTAGCCTGTGGCCGTCTTTATTCCTAAGTGCCGTAGTTATGCATAGAGCAGCTATAAGCCCCGTCAGCAGGCTCATAGTGGCTAAGTTAGCAGAACGCAAAGACTTTAAGGAAACCGTCAGAGCCTACCGAGCAGAAAAAGAAGCCAAGTCAGTAGATCAACCAGAACAGTTTAACTAGGGTCTGCAATCGTAATCAAAGGGTCGCTACGACGGTGGCGATTCTTTAATGTTTCGTGTAATAAGTGATGATACTCGCTGTAGCAGAACTTCTTAACGAGATGCAGCAAGTCAAGTCCAACGACTGAAACCATACGGCAAATCGTATAGACTATGACGGCGTGTATTAGCGTATCGGTAGTTGGAATCATGTTTGTTTTATTGTTGCTAACCATATAGTAGTACAGGCTTATTAAAAAAGCTAGCCTGTTGTGGTTAGGCTAGCTAAGGTTTGTTTTGTAGTTTTGGTTTCCGCTACAAAAGTACCTCCGACCGGTTAAGTATCGTTCTCGGTTGTAGGCTATAGGCGCACGTCAGCTCCAGTAAGTGAAGTAAGCTTGAGCGTGATAACATAACCGAAGAATACTATAGTTACCTATATAGCGTCAATTACTAAAGCTTTTCTAGCTTATCGAGCATGTCGGCTCGTTCCTTGCGGTGCTGACGATCTAGCTTAATCCAATTAACCACCGTGTTACGGGTGACGTTCATAGCCCTTGCTAGGTTCATAGGATTGACGCCAGCTTCAAACAGCGTCCGCCAGACTTGGTAACCTAGACCGTTGTGTTTAGTCTTGGTCTGGTCTAAATAAGTCGGTAGTGACACATCTTCTATCTTAGGTGGTTTGTATCTCATTTATTACTTAATAGCATATAGCTCATGGTTATTACTAATTAATTGTAGATATGACATTAAAACGGAATGTCGTCAAGGTTAATAGGTTCGTCACCTAAGTCATCTAGTATGGTGTCGGTCTTAGCTACTTCATGCTTGTACGTCTCAATTGCCTTATCATCTTCTTCTTGTTCTGCGGCGTGTGTCACCCGTTCGTTATCAGCTATTGGTTCACCGCCACCATCAAACTTAGGAGCGTTGAGGTACTTAGTCAGGTAGGCTTGTAGCTCACGGTCGAGGTCGGTAGCAATCTCTAATATGTCACCAGTCGGCGCACCACCATACTCAAAGGTCGGTATCAGAAACTTAGTAGCGCCCTTGCTGCCCTCGGTACTGCCAGTAACGGCCGTGATGTTGCCTTCAGTCCGGTGTTTACCAGACAGGTCTATCCAAGACGTCAGAGCAACGCCTGATGCTTTCAGGTTACCAATTACCCAGTCATCACCGATCTTGTGAGCGATATAGATGGACTTAGCGTACTTAGCACCTTGTGGCATCTGCACGATACCTTGGTCGTTCTTATAAGAGCCGACGTATTTAACGCCTCGCTTGGTGCGTACCGTAAAATCTTCACGGGTGGTACGAACTTCATTACTCCAGTAACCGGACTGGTCTTGGTCGTTATAGCCAGTAATGGTGTGCAGCTCATCCAGTACGATGAACTTAAATGGTAGCTTGACGTTGATACGTTCGCCCTTCTCCTTGTCGTAATACTCGATTGTGCCACGGCTACCACTCCACTCGTAAAAGCGTTGTGAGGGTGTAGTTAGGCTGGGATTGCTTAAACTCATTGTGTCTCCTTAGTTAGTTTCATTTTCATGTAGTTGGTCGTAGCCAGCTTGCTCTGGATCGTTCGGTGCATTGTCACTGCCTGCAAACTGGCTAGGCCGTATGTTGTCGATTGCTTCCCAGACGTATACCGGTCTGAGTTCGGTCATCTCACTGACGTATCTAACACCGGCTGGCTTAGAAGGATGCTCTGAGAGACTCATAGGTAGCCGTGTCCTGTTCTATGGTTATCTTCTCGTCAGGGTTACCGTGATAGTCAGGGTCTCCATCGCCTCGTCCGAAGACATCATCTACCCATAGCTCATAGGCTCGGTCGCTGGATACCTTATGGTGTCCGTCATAGTCCTGTGGTGTGTTATTTGGCATTGCTGAGTATTCCTTCCATCTGCTTACGCCACTGGCGGTCAGTAATACTATAAGCATAGCAGTTACTAGCGTGGTCTTTGGACTCACAAAGTATCGTGCCAACACAAGGCTCTGGTATGGCTTTAGCTTCCTGCACTGCTATGTAGTCCTCGGCTCGTTCTAGTAAACTTCGTAACGATCCCAGCGCTTGGCCTTTGGTCTGTAATAAGAAACCTTTAAGGCGCTCGACATTCTCTTTAGACTCTTGGTCATACAGTGATTCTCCTATCGTTGTCATTAGTTTATCCATATTTATCCTTTCATTTACCTTTTGTTCTAACTCCACTATATATGTGATAGACTATATATGTCAACATACAATATATAGGAGATTACTAATGAAGCTATGTTCTGTGGATAAATGCGATAATAAACAGTTTGCTCGTAACTTATGTTCACATCACGATAGGAAAGTTAAGATAGCTAGGTATCCACTTTACGCTACATGGAAAGGTATGCAAGGCAGGTGTTGCATCGTTCGTGGCTGCCAAATTAACGCCAACACTTACTTCAAGAAAGGCATACGGGTCTGTGATCGTTGGACTGAGCGTTATCCAAAAGGCATAGAGAACTTCACGGCTGACATGGGGCCTAAGCCAACTCCTGAACATTCGATAGACCGGATAGATAACGATGGCCCATACAGTCCTGAGAATTGCCGTTGGGCTACTTACCATGAACAGAGATTAAACCTTGCTAAACCAGGCCGTACAGTTGGTGTTAGCTTTAGTAAACACTATAAACAGTGGATTGCTCACCTACAACACAATAAAGTAGTCGTACTACATCAGATGTTTCCAACCGAGCAAGCTGCTATAAATGCTCGACTTGCTGCTGTACAGAAATACATATATGCAGAAAAGCAACAGTAAGCGTATACTGCTAAATATTACTAAACAAGGACATCTAACTATGCAATCTTATGAAGTCGGTACTCATGTATCCTTCCAACTCCAGTTCAGTAAGAAACCACCATTTATAAAGGTCACTCGTCCTGTACGCAACGACCGAGAATATACCCCCGGCTCACGCATGATACTAAACAGTGTCATCGAGCAAGTCAGTGAAGTATTTACTATTAAAGTTAGGACTGTATCATGTTAGGACTCACCGGAATTGTCGGACGAATAGCTACGGCCGTACTGTACGCTGTCGTTACGTTCATCATATTACTAATACTGGCCGTCATTGTCGGTTACTTTGAAGCTGGCATTGCTGCCATCATCAACAAGTTTGCAGCGTTGATTGCTGTACTCGTTGGTGTCATTGTCTTTTTCACTGGACGATCAGTCTAGCGCTTCCTAGTCACTATCAGGTTGTAGAGCATTACTGCTAGTGTGACGTATATAAGTATCTTTATTGCCATATGGTTAAGTGTACACTCTCCTGCCCTGTAGCAGTCGGGTAGAGTACACCCACCCCTAGTAGAACAGGCCGGGGGAGTGACTATAGGCCAGCAGGGGACTAACTATTGCTTACTAAGCAGACCGCCATGATCCATCTCTAAGAGCAGCTTGTTATAGCGTGGCTTGCGCTTGTATGGCTTGTAGGGATAGTCCGGTATTAGGTTGGTTTGGACGCTGTGTTGGTTTTTGCGAGGCTGTTTCATGACTCCACCGTAACACAAGAATAGCGTAGGTACTGTTAGTTATCACACTATATAGCCTGTATACATTTATTGTGCTTATGCTTAGAAGGTAGAGGTGGTAGTAGGGCGGATGACGATAAACGACTCGATAAACTTGATGGCTTCCTTAGCACCCTTAGCTACGACAGCTTGAGTCCCAGGGCATTTATTAAGTAAATAGAGCCAGTCCTTTTGTTCCTGGGAGACTACGGAGCCGTGTACTCGCTTGAGTTCCACATACAGGACACCAACACTCGGCAAGGCTATAACGTAGTCAGGGAAGCCTCTCACTACGCCTTGGCGCTTCATGCGAATAGCTCGCCGTCTAGCTTCTGGGCTACTACCGGTTTCACTCGGTATGTGCATAAAAGTAATGCCCTTAACTCGTAACCAAGCTACTAGGGTTTCTGCTTCCTGTGACTCAAGTGGGCAGGGTAGACGCTTCATCCCCGGCACGCCCTATGCAACCAGTTACGACTCCAGCAGTTATAACCCTTACGTTTACGAGGACAGAACGTCAGCACGACCAGCCCCAGGTTCCACTTGGCAGGGTATAGGTGATCGTGGTTGTGCCGTTCACTTAGCCACCACAACTTCCGGAGCCATAGCTCTACTACCCCAGCGTCCGGTAGTCATAGTAAACAGTGCAAGTACCTTGACTGGCAGTAACACCAGAAAGTATATAAACGCATACAAGACAAATGCCATATACCACAAGTCACGCTTACGAATCATAGGGTCAAGTACCCGAATGAAACTCATCAGGCCAATAGTGATAGCCAATGCTACAAGCGTTTCCGGTTGACCTAGTGCCGCTAACACAAGGTGGTAGATAACTGAGCCAATAAGCAGGAACGGCAGGATTGAAGTTACAATCAAGTCATACCAAAGGTACAGGCCATGCTGGGGAAGGGCTTTTATCTGCCATAGTATCTCACGCCAGTACGACTTGCCCCACCTAGATTGTTGTTTAAGCAAGGCAAAGAACTTAGTAGGCGCTTGGGTGTAGCACTTAGCTTTGGCGGCGTACCTAACTTGGTAGCCCTTAATCAGTACAAGGTTGGTCAAGTGCCGGTCATCGCCGTAGGTACAGGGCTTACCCATGAATGTCTGACTAATAAAGTCATCTTTGATTGACTCGATAACGTGGCGCTTATAAGCCCCTAATGGCCCAGAGATACAGGTAACCGTCTTAAAGTAGGATTGACTAGCCCGTTCATAGGCGAATGCCATGTGATAGCGCATACCGATAAGACGGGTCATAACGCTGTAGTTGTGGTTCAGGACTGCCACCTCGCCGGTAACTGCTCCGGTACGGTTATCAGCATAGAGCGTATCTACAAGCTGTTTAGCGGCGTCTTTCTTCCATACCGTATCAGAGTCACTAAACAGGATAGCTTTGCTTTCTGGTCTGGCCTTAGCTAGGCCGTAGTACATAGCTTCACGCTTGCCGGCATTGGCTTGGTGTAGGTAGATGAATCCGGCACGTTCGGTAATGCGCTTGATGTCACTGGCATTGCTGCTGCCGTCGTCTACTATGATTACTTCTAAGTCTGGATAGTCAACGTGCATAAGACTCGACATAGCCCGTATGAATACGTCTAAAGGCTCGTTAAATACAGCGACAATTAAGGTGGCTTTAGGGTAGGTAGACTGCGGTACAGTACGTTTACGTTCTAAGCTAGAGGTTACGACCTGCAAGCCTATCCGACTGACTGCTACTGCTCCGTAGATTGATAGTGGCTCAATCACAACTTAGACTCTTTCTTAACCTTATTACTGATTTCAACAAAGTGACGATAGAGATTATCTTTAGAGTATTTCTTTTTAGCTTTAGTTTTCTTGGCCTTACTCATACAATCTCCGGGTTAGTTGGCTTTTGTAAGTCGGCAATGCGGTCTTTAACATGGCTTAATGTAACTCTGTCTGTTAAAGCTATAATCACCTGCAACTCTTTAAGTTCGTCAATCCTAGCCAGCCGTACCTGCTCGACTATAAAGGCTTTAATGGCTGCTAGGGCTTGTTCTTGTATGTAGTCGGCTTCGTCTGCGGTTAAAGGTTTGCCGTATCTTGCAGAGCTTTCAATAGTTTCAAACAGTATATTATCAAGCACATCATCAGGTTGGCTAGACATCTGCTTTTCCTTTCCAGTTGGCTAGTGTCTGGTCGATGGCTGCATTATAGAAGTCTGGCAATGTCGGGGTAATCTCGTTGTCATCTGACACGCTCTCAATCTTCTCCGGCAGACAGGCTAGGAACTTTTGGTTGTAGTGGGCGGTTATGGCTGCTTCGGCTTTATTTAAAGCTTCGGACATACTGCCATATTTCATAGAAGCTGGTTCTATGTTGTCTAGTATCTCGCTGATTGTCTGGTTTGCTGGTTGGCTGTTGACAATCATCTGTTCGACGTAAGGTGTTACTACTGGTTCTTTCTCGTATTTGCAATCACCCTTTTGACAGACATCATTCAGGTGATTTGTCATAGTGCCATGGACAGGGCATAGCTTTAGTTCATAGTCCTGCACTACGCCACATTCTTTACAGACGTAGTGATTGCCGTGTTCGCAGTTGGTTGGTTTGTCGCTCATATCTCATACCCTATATGACAATCACAAGGGCAGGTAGTCATCAGACATAGTTCATGATTGCCCTTTCTACAACTTACAGTTTTACCCATTATCAACCCCCATAAGCTCTGCTAGGGCTTTTTCTTGACGTAAGTGCATATCCCATTGACCTTGATGGTAAGCATGACGTACGGTGCTACAATCAGGCTCACAAGATTCAACGGCAGAGAATATGACCTGTTCTTCTATAAGCCGGTAGAGCTGTCTTAGCTGGCCTTGGGATAGTTCGGGCATTTGTGTCTTGAAGTCTTTAGTTGTCATCATTCTTAACTCCCATAAGCTCTGCTAGGCGGGTACGGGCTTCAGCTTTTAAGGCGTTACGGGCTTTAGTTCCAAGTGCATACTGCTCTGATACCCCTCTAGCCATTGCACCTAAGCTACGTGTTGACTCATCTTCTTGTATAACTTCATCAGCTACCATTTTATGTAGTAACTTAAATTGGTTTTGGTTCAATTCAGGGAAGTGCATCTTGAAGTCTTTACTGGTCATAACTGCTTAATCTCAGTCTTAGCGGTATACCCGCAGTTGCAGCCACTCACGCCATACTCAATCTTCTTATACAGCTTCTTGGCTATGTCTACCGGCTCAAAGGTTTCAAACGTCTTGAACAGGAACAGGCGGTGTTGATCGCCACTTATAGGGCAGGTGTCCATTACGCTGCCTCGGCTAAGTATCTGCTAGCTAGGAAGTCTACTATCATGTCCCGACTGTTCATGGTAACGTGCAACTCATCAGTAGCTTTAGTGATAGCTTGGACGAGCTTGTCGTCAGTAGATCGCTTTAGTTGAACTTGCTTGTATTTATCTTCTTCTGACATAGTGTTCCTTGATTAGTTAGGTTAATAGTAACTCAATCATAGTTATTGTGCAACTATTGACAATATATAGGATTCATGTATACTAGAGCTATGACAAACCAAAACACACAACCAACACTACAAGTAACAAGAGACGGCCAACCGGACTATGAATACATGCCAGTACCACCAAGCCCCGTAGAAGCCCTACAAGCAGCCGTAGCCGACAAACTGAACCAATTCACAGGTCACGTTGTATTGCAGGCGAGAATGGCCTTATTTGACCGTATGCATGGAACTAACTACCGCCACATACGCAACACGTTAGTAGAGCAGGAGAAGCGACGAAGCTTTGCAGACTCTATCGGCCTAATCTTGATTGATAAGTCTAAGAAGTCTAAATAGAAAAGACCCTAGGCCGGTGGAAGGACTAGGGTCTTAGTAGTGTAATGAAAGTATATGCAGCGCTGAGTGACGCTGCCCTGCTTGCTTGGGTTCCTTCTGTTAGAAGACCAAATTGCCGTTCACAAGAATAGGTGCCTATCCATCTCACTGGATAATAGTTTGTTTATAGCATGAGCGGTATGACCATGTAAAGCTTATCTCTCGTAGCCTAGTATCCGCTTGCAGACCTTGCAGCGTCCCTTAGTGTTGATACGGTGGTTGAATAGGTAGCAGGATAGTCTTAGGTACCAGGGGGATTTAGTCATTGTGGTTATATTTAAGCACGTTTAATCTACCCTTTAATTAACAGTGTTAGCTGCAAGGGAGCTACATTACCAGCGTTCTGCCTACACCAGCAATTAGTTTAACCTAGTTGTGCGTTAGTTAGAGGTCTGTGGTTAGGTGTTAGTCCGGTTCAGAAGTCTAGTATAAGCGATAGCCTAACACTAAGTCTCGAGCCTTTATAGCAGAGAACTAGAGGGGCAGTTAGTTTATTGCTATTCTGCCTTGTCGCGTAGTTCTTTAGGGTAGTCGTCGGGGTTGAGTTCTTCTAAGCGTTTACCGCCCCACATCTTTGCTTCCTCTAGTTTAGTCTTCACTAGGGCTAGAGCACGTGATGGTTGGTACTGGTTTACTTCTTGGATACAAGCGTCAATGTGCTTGCGTAACTCTTTAGTTTCATCTTTAGTGCAAATGTTTGCTGGTATGCCTGATTCTGAATCCATTATCGTGACTCCGATCTTGCCCCTCTACACTCTGCTATAAGTTCTTCACCTGATTGTTAAGGTACGGGTTCCTAACCGTGGCTGCATTTAGAGGAGCAGCACCCCAGTCCTATCTTTCCGAGCTATCCCTCTCGATTATCAGCTTGTTTATAAGTCCGCTGATCGTCCGCTTCAAGGTTGCGTCCTGTTAGACTTTTGAGATAGTTGACGACTCAGGTTTCCTGTGATAACTTATAGGTATATTCACATTAAACGTCCAGCCCCACGATACGGGGCTTTCTCTTTGTCTAGATTTATTTAATTATTCACATTAAATAAAACTTAAAGTTATCATAGCCATTAGCTTTACATAATGCAAGCACTTAACTATGATTACAGGGTAAACAGTAGGTTCTACCAGGCGGGCAGATACGGGATTCACACTTCCCGACCAATAGCCGCAAGCTAGTTATTACCTTCTACGCTGAAATTATCTGTTACTGTTTACACCCGATCACTCCCCACGCTAGTGCCCCTAGTTGTGGGGTTTTTTTAATTACACGAATTCGAGGGTTTTAGATGTTGACGCATACAATACATAAGTAGTATCATAAGGGTAGATTAAAGGTAATACTAAGGGGCAATGTAATCGCATATTTACGAATGGCAAACAACAAGGGCATGAAGATACC
>Ga0136611_10001827_pt1 | contig 14758 bp, 19 predicted proteins | sample AntDrymUQ2232306_2_FD_106645 | JGI IMG/M metagenome (GOLD analysis project Ga0136611, IMG submission 106645) | Polar desert sand microbial communities from Dry Valleys, Antarctica - metaG UQ223 (23.06) | ecosystem: Environmental > Terrestrial > Soil > Desert | place: Antarctica: Dry Valley...
CGCCGGCGCCGGCGACACCAGAGTACAGCCAGACCGTGCTGGACCATCTGCTGACGACCGTGCCGAGCACATTCGAGGGTCTGCCGGTCGAATTCTTTGGCACGTACATGGAGACGGTGCCTCCGGAGCTGGTCGTCTCTGGACCGCTAGTGCTGCGAAATTTAGAAATGTGGGGGTTCCCCACGAGCGCACCGGCGTTCGATCCGAGCAATCGCGGGTTTGTCTATCAGCGATTCCAGCGGGGCATCATGCACTATCGAACGAGCACCAGAAGCACGGAAGCCATCCTGCTGGGCGACTACTTCAAGAGCGTGCTGACCGGACGCGGCGTCCCACCAGATCTCGCGTCGCAGATGGCGGGGAGCCCATATCTGGCGCAGTACTGTCCGGGGCAGCCCCAGTGGCTGTGCCGTCCGGCGCAGGTACAGGGCACCGATCTGAGCGCCGCGTTCGAGCCGCAGTAGCCACGCCGTTCACTGCCTCGCCCGGCGGTGACCTTTAGCTTCAGGCTACTCATGAGCAGCCACGAACCAGAGCATTCGGCAGTCCTTTCAAGCGAGATCGTCCCCTGGCCACCCACCAGATTGAGGTCATGCCCATGTCCCCATGCCCGCGCCACGGCGGCAAGACGGGAATCTACGCGCCGGCCGATCCACGGTTCGAACGTGAGCGGAGGGTGCCCACCTCCGCGCGCATCTCCGTCTGGGCGGTGCGCACGGCATGAGCCGTCTCGGATCGCCCGGCGGCCGTCAAGGTGCGCGCCAGCTCCGTCATCGAGGCGTCTATGTCGGCGGTCAGAACGTGGTCGCCCAGCCCGGTGAGCGCGCGGCGCACCAGGTCCTCGGCGCGCTGCCGCAGCGCCGCCGGCAGGCGGTCATAGGTGGTCGTGATGGCGTGCAGCACCTCCGTGAAGCTCTGGTGCTGCATGGACTCCGTAGAGACGACCGCAAGCGACTCGAGCGTGTCCATCAGCCGGTCATGCGTGTTATCTTCGTACACAACTGGCGCCACCCGTCTACTCGCGTCCGGCGCGTCCGCTGCAGCGGGAGTACGCATCTCGTCGGCAGCCCAACGTGCCAGCACGTCGCGTAGGACGCGGATCACCTGTATCCCCGGCGCCGGGCTCGACTTGGACGTGGAGATCGACGTCCAGGCGATGTTGGCGAGCTGCTCAATGCCGTAGGCCGGATCCACCTTCAAGTTGCGCTGCCGCTCAAGGCGCAGCGATGCACAAACCGCGTCGTTGAGCTTCTGCTTCTGTGACTCCGCGTCCGCGCCGTGCGGACCAACCTTGATCTCGGCGAGCAGGTCACCGTAGGCCACGAACTGGCCGATGGAATGCAGCAGCACGATCTCGGTCTCCTCCCCTACCGCCAGCGCGGCGGCTTCGAGCCGGTCAACGTCCACGTCGAGCAGGAACCCGTGGTGGTCAGCGTAGACCCGCGTGCGCGCCGCATCGGATGCGTCGGTGGAGTGGGTAGAGCGCGCGGTGCGACGGGTGCGATGCACAATGTCTAGCTGATGCCGGCGCGCCGCCAGGATGCGGTCATGAATGGCGCGCGCGATCTCCTCGGGCAGCATCTGGTTGACCGTGGTGTAGAGCAGCAGCAGCAGGAGATACAGCGAGACGGCGGTGAGCAGAAGGGCCAGCGCCCCACCCAACACGGGGCTATGGACCGGCGTCGTCGTCGCCACCACAATCAGCGCGTAGAGCGCCAGACCGGCAAAGAAGCCGAAGGCAACCTGATTCATGCGCCGGCGCAGTAAACTGCTCAATCACGGAAAACGTGAGCGATCCGGCTGCCTGCTGCACCGCCAGCAGTACGAGCGAGAACGTGAGCGCGCTCACCGTGATCAGGCCGCTGGCGATCACGCCCAGCAACTGCGCGGCCGCCTCCGGCGTGGTGAAAACCAGCCGCTGCATCGCCTGCCGCGCCGGCCGGAGCGCCGCCACTCCTTCCGCGTCCAGCACGTACGCCAGCGCGGCTAGCGCAATGAAGCCGGCCATGATCGCGGTGAGCAGCGCCAGGAATTCATCGAACGCCCGCCGCATTTCCTCGAACGACTCGGAGAATGGCAGACGCCCACCTCGTGGGCGCGGCGCCGCGCCGCCAACTGCGGGGTCGTCAGTCGAGGTGCTCATCCGTCGATCACAGGATCGGTGCTCCTCGTCTGGTGCTCCGGGTCTACCAGCGCATTTACCTCGGCGCCGAGCAGCAGCAGCACAGCGGTCAAGTAGAACCACACCAACAGGATGGCCACGCTCGCCAGCGTCCCATACGTCGCTCCGTACGTCCTGAAGGTATCCACATACAACGAGAACAGCGCGGTGAGGCCCACCCAACTCGCCGTGAACGCCAGCGCGCCCGGCACGACCCGTTTCCAACCCAGGCTCAGGTTTGGTGCGGCGCGGTACACGCCCGCCGTCACCACCAGCAGCGTGCCAAGCAGCACCAGCCAGCGACCCACGGGCAACACGATCCGGTAGATGTCCGCCAGGCCCACCGCGCCGGCCACGTACCGGCCGAGCACGTCACCGTACATGAGCAGGACGAAGACGCTAATCACCAGCGGCCCCGCCAGCAGCGTGGCGAGCACGGCAATCAGCGAACGCCGCCAGAACGTACGCGTCTCCTCCACGTCGTAGGCGCCATTCATTGCCTTCATCAGCGCGCTGACGCCGCTTGGGGTGATCCCAATGGTGCCCAGCACTCCCAGCGAGAGGGCGCCCGGACGACGTTCGTCCAGCAGCGACTGGAGCTCAGCACGCAGCGCCTCGGCGACGCCGCCGGGCAGTTCGCCCAACAGCTCCAGCATCTTGTCGGCTGGATCTTCGATCTGCAACAGCCACACCACCACGCCACTCAACGCGGCCAGAAAGAGGAAGAAGGGGAACAGCGCCAGAAAGAAGCGGAAGGCGAGCGCTGACGCCAGCAATGCCACGTCGTCTCGCCTCACTTGGGTCCACAGTGCCTTTGCGCCGTGTGCCACCAGTTGCACTCGCCTACTCAGATCCATTGGCCGCACACTCGCAACTCGCGCGCCACGCTGACGACCGTAGCGCGATGACACCCGTGGGCTACACCTTCCCAGTGATGTGAGTCAAGTGATCTGATCCATCCCGTTGACCGATGCGAATTTCGGGCCGCCGTTGCCTTCATAGCGGGCAATTCACCGGTACGTTCACTGGCGGCGGATCTGGTGCCGCTGCCTCATCCTCTCGGTCTACTTGCCCGCCCGCCACGCACCTGCCATTCGTCTCCCGAGCATCCAAGTCCCGAGCGCAGCCGCGAGGAGCGCCCCTCCCGTGTCCGCGATCAAGTCCACAATAGTGTCCGTCTTGCCCTTAATCGCGTCGCCGGGCGCCACCAGGTCATAGGCCCACTCGGCGACTTCCCACAGCGTGCCGATGGCGATGCCAAAGCTGGCGATCACCAGCACAAGCTCGATGCGGTGCTGCCTGAGGCCAGCCAGCGAGCGGCCGTATGCGAGGAACGCCAGCGGGAGCGTTAGCGCGAAGAGTGTGAATCCATGTGTCACCTTGTCGAAGTACGCCCACGCGTCGTAGAGGTCCCAGGCGTATCCGGCACCGTTGAGCAGCGCGGCCAACACCAGAGCCAGATCCGCCATTGGCGGGACTCGCTTCACCAAGAAGAGAGAAGCCACTACCGGAACCATGAAGCCGACCAGCACGAGTGCTGCTGATCGGTCTCCTTTGGTCAGAAGCGCGAGCGCCATCGCAGCCGTCGCGGCCACGCCGAGCCAACCGCCGATCCGGTAGCCGCGCCAGTCCGGGTCGAGGATCGCCGATGCGCTGTTGCCGTTGTCCACGGTCACCCTACAGCCAGCAGCGCCAGCACGGCGCGTGCCAGCTTCGGAGACGGGTTACCGTGGTCGCCGCGGACGTGCGGTGGGTCCGTCCGGTTTGCCCTCCCCGGCAGGAATTAGCGCGTGGATCACAGGGAAGGGAGGACTGCTTCACGCGGCGAGCTTGTTGTCGCGGTACCAGGCGAGCGAGTCTGCTTTGAGCGTGGCGACCATCTTTGGCAGCGTCTCTCGCAGTGAGTGCGTTGGCTGCCAGCCTAGGAGCGCGTGGGCACGTCCGATGTCCAGCGCGTAGTGGTCGTCCGCACGATCGATCATCCAGGGCTTGATGAACGGTTCGTCGGGCGCCTCGCCATCCCGCTCACCACCCGCGACACGATGTGCAAGGGCATCGCGCGCGTCGGCGCTCAGGCCCTGGAGCCAGGCGCCAGTCTTCGCCACCGGCTTGGGGATCTGGAACGTCGGCCAGTGGGCCTGGTGGATCAGCTGGCCCAATGCCTGCTGCAGCTCGCCGTAGCCAAGCGTCTCGGGCTCGCCAATGAGCAGCGCCATCGCCGGGTTCGCGAGCGCCAGCGGCGCGCACTGCCCGATCGTGCGGACGATGGAATCGACCAGGTCATCGAGATGCACGAAGGCCTGGCCGCGGGTCAGGTCGCCGGGATAGAGATGGCTAGTCAGCCAACGCTCGTGGATACGCTGGATCTGGTGCGCCAGCGGAATGGAGTGGCAGCGATCGTCGTATACGCCGGCGATACGCAACAGGACGGCCGGGATCGCGCCGCGGCGTTCTCTGATAGTTCGCTCGGTATCGACCTTGGATTGTGGATAGTCCCATGTCGGGTCGAGCGGCCAGTCCTCGTCGATCCGCTGGCCCGGCTCGCATGGGGCGTGGACGAGCATGGTGCTGGAGAAGACGAACTGCTCCACCTGGAACGGCGCCAGCTCGCGGAGAAGCCTCGCGGTACCGCGCACCGTGACCTCTTCATACAGTGGGCTCGGCTCGCCGGAGAAGTCGTAGTAGGCCGCCAGGTGTACTACCGAGGCGATGCGCTCCCCGGCACTGTGACGGACGCGATCCAGTCCGGCGCGGACACTTTCGCCCGAGGTCAGATCGACCGAGACGCACTCTGCCTGAGGCGGCGGGTACGGCGGTCCGGCCCGGTCAAAGCCAACCACGCGGTAGCTCCCAGCCAATCGCCGCACGACGGCCGAGCCGATCAGGCCGCTGCTCCCCGTGACGACCACCGTCTGTGGGATCGTGTCTGTGTTCATTCCGAATCAGAGGCTTATGGGCGCGTCTGGCGTCGTCGCCGGACGCGCTAGCCAGACCACAACACGTTACGTGCCGTCGGCTGCCAGAACTGCGGATCTGCCGCCCGCGTTCACCGGTACGTTGAGGATTGCACGGGCACCGCCCGCGAGCGGCCCGGCAACGCATGGTGAACGTACGGGTAAACGGCGAAAGTGGGTGGGTCGCCCCTCTCTAGTCACGTAGCGCGCAGCGGGGAACCAAGCCACCCGGTAGGCACCCATCGGCACGGTTCATGCACGCAGTTAACAGGGAACGCCGATTGTTGCCCAATCGCGATGTGCCCCAAGGCGCGTCAAGCGAGGAGGTCGAAGACCCGGCGATGTTAGGAGCGATAGGCGAACATGAGTAACTCAATCGGTGTCGGCCCGGGCGGCTACGGCACAACCGTCCGGACGGGCCCGCAAAGCCGCGCACTACTGCTGGGGTGGGGGCCGGACCTGCGAGTGCCCCGCCCATCTTGGCTCGGGAGCGACCACGAGCCAGGAATCTACGAACGCATCCTCAAGTCACCGCCGCCCGTGTCTAACTGATGGTAGTGGGAGCACGGCAGGGATACCCAACCTACCTGGTGAGCCTCACGCGTGCGCCACGGCGGCTGGACGGCGCCCGCATCTCGCTGCTTCCAGAGGAACGTCACCGCTCCGCGGCGCAACTCCAGCGCGAACTCCCCGATATCGCGGACGCGCTCGTAGACGGCAGGCTCTTCGGCCCGCTGTGGAGCGAGGTTGGCACGAAGCACGAAGCGACATTTGCCACCTACGGCGCACTCAGGGACGCGTTCCCCGGCCTGGCGGAGCACATTCGCATGCACGCGCACAAGCAGGTGGACGACTCCGCCCCGGATGTGGGCCTGGTGGTGTACATCACTCGCCCAGACAGAAGATAGCGTCTGCTACTACCACAAATGCACGTGTTTAGGGCGCCCGCCTGGACCGGTACGTTCCCCCGCCGTTCGGGGAGACGACGCGCGTCTCGTTGGCAGAGATGTCTCCACGAGCGCTACCGGTTCCACCGGGCGGATCCGTAATTGATCCGGAGAGCGCCACGTCCTGCGGATAGGGTCGCACCGTCCACACGCCACGCGGATACTGCCGCTGCGCCCACGGAATCAAGTGCTCCACGGCGCGCCTAGTGAGGAAGTACGGCTTCTGTGTCCCAGGGTTAAACCAGTCCTGCAAGTGATCGTTCCAGAGCCCCCACACGTCCGGTCTCGACTCGTCGTCGCCGTGCGTAGCGCGGTGGTGCTGACCTTGAGTTGCCATGGCAGTACCTCCCTCGGCGCGACCGTCGTCGCGACCGTGCCTGTTCTGCACGCTTGCACGGAATGTGCCGTAAGAGAAGAGAGGAGGCAGAGACACATGGGCGCGCAAAAGGCGCAACAACTGATGGTGATGGCAGGTTCCGTACTGGCGCTGAACGGCGTCTTGCTCCTGGCCTCCCCTGCCCGCTTCGCGACCTTACGCACGTACTCGTGGCTGCCCGAGCGTGCGAAGGCGGCGCTGGAGTGGCTTGGTCACCACGCTCGTGTCGGCCGTGGGGTCGGCGCGCTGGTCTCTTCCACTGGCGTGGCGCTGCTGGTGCGAGGCATGGCGGATGTCGAGCCGGGCTAGCCGAGATGGGCTCGACGTGAGGGAGGTGGCGCCAACGCTCTCGCTATGCCGCAACCCTTGACGCCGCCGCCGTGGGCGCCGCCACTGCGGGCATCGGCGCCGACGGCATCTCGATCTCTGGCATGCCCGGCACGCTCGAGACCTTGCTCTCGTCGGCTCCCTTAAGGACGGACGCACCAGTGAGCTTGCGCGTGCCTGCGCCTAGCAAGAAACCCACCGTGCGGTATGCGGCGACCAGGTGGACGTGGATAAGGTGAACGGCGTGGTGAACGCGCCACAGTGGGCACGGCCCTTGCTGAAGTGCTGCCCGGAGGTAAGTCAATGACAGCAGTAGACAGAATGCGTTCGGGTGACACCACCCAGGACACCCAGGATACGAGTGATCGCAGCACGAACAGCGGGCAGGCCGATCAGATGCCGGCCAGCATGAAGCTGGTCAAGTTGAGCGACGCGGGCCTGACCGTCACCGATCCAGCAGAGGACATCCGCGGACGCAAGGTCATGGACCAGAACGGTGAGGAAGTCGGGGACGTAGACGACCTACTCATGGACGAGCACGAGCGGAAGGTGCGCTTCATGCGCGTGGCGACCGGCGGGTTCCTGGGTCTGGGCGAGACCAAGTTCCTGCTCCCCGTGGACGCCATTGCCCGCATGGATCAGGACCACGTCTTTATCGATCAATCGCGGGAGCGCATCGCGGGTGGACCGCAGTACGACCCGGATCTGACGTACGACCAGCAGTATTACGGTGGTCTCTACGGCTACTACGGCTACGCGCCGTATTGGGGGGCGGGCTACATGTATCCGGGCTATCCCTACTACGGCACCGTCCGGCCACGCGTCTGGTAGCCGCACCACACGTTCGGGGATCGTAACCATCAATGGTTGGAAGAAAGTGGCGCGCGGCTGCTGCGGCGCTCTGCTCGGTTGGTGCAGTTGTCTTCGCGGGGTGCGCGCCATTTGGCGACCCCGCGGGCGTTGCGGCGCAGCGCACTCCAGCGGCCGCTGGAACCGCAGGAGCCACACCAGCCCCGGCAGTTGCTGGCGCCCAGGCCGGCGCGAGCAGCGCCATGAGTGGTGCAAGGGCGAGAGCGTCCACGGGCGCGGCGCAGGTGTATCGGGAGGTTGGTCCTTCCGTCGTGAACATCACCAGCCTCGCCATCGTTCGGTCGCCATTCGGGCCGGCGCAGCAGGGCCAGCCTCAGCCGCGGGGCACCGGCTCCGGCTTCGTCATCGATGGCGATGGGCACATCGTGACCAACAACCACGTGGTCGAGGATTCCGACCAACTGAGCGTCACCTTTCCGGACAAGACCACCGTTCCCGCCACGCTGGTGGGACGTGACCCGGCCAACGACCTTGCCGTCATCCGGGTCGATCCAAACGCCAAAAACCAGGATGGGCGATCGCTGAAGGAGCTGCTCAAGCCCGTCACGCTGGGCGACTCGGACCAGATTGTCATCGGCGAGGACGCCATCGCCATCGGTTCACCACTGGGGTTGCAGCACACCGTCACCGCGGGCATCGTGAGCGCCATCCGGCTGCCCAGTGAGGAGATTGTGGGCGGCGAGCCCATCCTGCTGGGTGGCGCCGTGCAGACCGACGCTGCGATCAACCCCGGCAACTCGGGTGGGCCATTGTTCAATGCCAGCGGCCACGTGATCGGTGTCAACACGGCGGGCTTGGCGCCCGCGGGTGGGAGCATCGGCCTCAATTTCGCCATTCCGGTCAACGTGGTCAAGCGCGTGGCGCCGGAGCTGATCAAGGGTGGCTGCTACCGCCACCCGCTGATCGGCGTCTCCGCGCTGCCGGTTTCGCAGATCGGCCAGGCGGCCCGGCGCGAGCTTGGCGTTCCCACCACCCAGAATGGGCTACTCGTCCAGGAAGTGAGTGGCGGCGCCGCCGCGGCGGGCATTCGCGCAGGGGACCGGCCCGTCACACTCGGCAACGTACAGTTGCGTGCCGGTGGCGATGTCATCGTCGCGGTAGACGGCCGCCCCACCGCCTCGCCGGGCGAGCTGCGCGCGTACGTGGAAAACAACAAGCGCCCTGGCGATGCCATCACCCTGGCTGTGTCGCGCGACGGCCAGCGCCGCGACGTGCGTGTTGTGCTCTCCGAGCGGCCCTCGGAGATTTGCCGCTAGACATGAGACGGAAACATGAGCCGGGAGCCTGGAGCGCTTGTCGCTTCCATTCCACCTGAAATTCAACGAAGGCAGCCTGCGTGTCGCTAGGATCGCCTGCGAGGAAGCATCGAACTTGGCTGGCGCTGGGTGCCAGCGGCGCACTGGTCGCCGCGGTGGCCGCCATCTTGTTCCTTATCCAGACGCCGTACTACATCATCATGCCCGGGCCAGTGACCGATGTGCAGCGTCTCATCCAGCCCTATCCAGACCCTTCCGGCGCGTTGCTGCTCACCACCGTCTATAGCAGCCCGGCGAACGCCGCTGAGTGGCTGTATGCGTCGGTCAGCCCCGCGGCGGACCTGCTTCCACGCCGGCAAGCGCTCCCGACCCACCTGGGCCATGAAGAGCACCAGCGCCTGCTCGCCGCGATGATGGCAGAGAGCCAGATCGCCGCGCAGGTGGTCGCTCTACGCGCCGCGGGGTATGACGTGCAGGTCACCGGCCAGGGATCGCGCGTCCAAAACGTGGTGGCCGGCAGCCCCGCCGCCGGTGCGCTCCGCCCCGGCGACATCATTACCGGGGTGGACGGGCAACCAGCCGCTACCGCGAACGACCTGATCGCGCTTCTCCAGCGCCTCAAGCCCCGGCAGACGGTGACGCTTCAGATGCGCCGGGAGAGCCCAAGTGGCGCGAATGGCCCCACCGGCGGCGCTGGTGAGGCGTTGAGTATTCCCATCGTACTCGGGGAATCGCCGGACGAGCCGGGTCGTGGCCGCCTTGGGATCGCCGTATTGACGCATCTCTTCTCGTACGAACTGCCGCGCGACTTCATCATCGACACCGCGGGCATCGTCGGTCCAAGCGCCGGCCTGATTCTGGCCCTTGGGGTCTACGACGCAGCGCGTCCAGAGGACGTGCCTCGCGGCCGCCGCATCGCCGCAACCGGCACCATCTCCACCGACGGTGCGGTCGGCCCGGTGGGAGGCGTGCGTCACAAGGTAGCCGCCGCCGAGCGCGCCAAGGCCGAAATCTTCCTGGTTCCAGCGGAGAACTACGCCGAAGCAGCTCGCGCCGCCCACTCTATGCGTGTCGTGTGAGTGGGCACGTTTCAGGAGGCGCTGGACGCGGTCACGGCGCCGGTCGGGATGCGCCGCGGGGCGGAGCGCGGAGCGTCGTGAGCGGGTCGCGGGCAACGCCGCTGGCGCGGCCATCGCCGGAGACTCCGATGACCGCGGGGACGCAACCGGACCAGCCCGACGCGCCGCCCGGCTGGAGTAACAATCCTTCCTCCTGGGCACAGCGTCTGCCCATCGTCGGATTGGCCATGGTCGGCTTTGCGGTTGCTTCCTCCCTCGCGCTCTACCAGTGGCGCATCGTGCCCTCGGTCTGGGAGCCGTTCTTTGGCGAGGGCAGTCGGGTCGTCCTGAACTCGGGCGTGTCGCGCGTGCTGCCCATCCCGGACGCGGCGCTTGGCGCGCTCAGCTATCTGTTGGACGCCATCACTGGCGCCGTTGGCGGCACGCGGCGCTGGCGCAGCATGCCGTGGATCGTCGTCCTCTTTGGCCTCGCGGTGGGGCCGCTCGGCGTGGTGAGCGTCCTGCTTGTGATCTTGCAGCCCGTGGTCTACGGCGCCTGGTGTACCTTGTGCCTCGTCTCCGCCTCCATCTCGCTGCTCATGATTGGCCCGGCGCTAGATGAGTTCCTTGCGAGCCTACAGGAGCTGCGCCGCGTTCACGATCGCGGCGGGTCGCTGTGGCGCGCATTCTGGGGCCTGGAAGATCAAGCACGCGAACATAAAGAGGAAGGTGAGCACGCATCATGGCGCTCCTGACTGGTGCCTGGGCGCAGCTCGCCACTGCCGCTGCGGGGCTGTGGCTCATGGCGGCGCCCACCGTGCTGGGCTACGGTGGCTTTGCGCAAAGCGTCGATCGGATGGTGGGACCCATCGCCGTCAGCGTGGGCGTGGTCGCTGCGTCGGGCGTCGTGCGGGGTGTGCGCTGGCTCGGCCTGGCGCTTGGCCTGGCCCTGCTCATCATCCCCTGGCCGGCCGGATACGGCACGATCCCGCTGGTGAACAGTCTCATCACCGGCGGCGTCGTAGTGGTCCTCGCGTTCGTGCGCGGTGCCGTGAAAGACCGCTACGGCGGCGGCTGGTCCGCTTTGGTGCAGAAGTTGCTGCCATAAATCATAGACATGAGCATGAACATGAACACCACCACGACTGCAACGCACCCCTCCCGCGGCCGCCCGAGTCGATGGTGGTGCTGGGGGGCGGCGTCATCGCCATCGAGCTGGGACAGTTCTATGCGCGGATGGGGACTCGCATCACCATGCTGCAGCGCAGCGGCCACATCCTCAGGCGCGAGGACGCCGAGGTGGGCGAGACGCTCGAGGGCTATCTCCGCGAAGAAGGGATGGAGCTCCGCACCGACTCGCACGTGCGCGGCTGCCACCGCGCGCCCAACGGCGACTGCGTCATGATCGCCGACGTCGAGGGCCGGCGCCGCGAGTTCCCCGGCGCGGCCCTGCTCGTCGCCACCGGCCGCCGCGCGGCCGTCCGCGGCCTCGACCTGGACACCGCGCGAGTCGGGCTCGACGAGGACGGCTGCTTCGTGCGGGTGGACGACGCGATGCGCACGAGCAACCCGGACGTCTACGCCGCCGGCGACGTCGCCACCATGCGCCAGATGACGCACGTGGCGGTGCTTCAGGGCGAGGTCGCCGGCTTCAACGCGGCGCGCTCCCTCGGTCTTGGCGCGGACGGGGGGGCGGACGCGATCCTCTCGCCCCAGGCGCGGCGCCTCGGCGGCGTCGCCGATGGTGGTCCGGACGGGACGCTGCGCATGGACTACTCGGTGGTGCCGCAAGTGATCTTCAGCGACCCGGCCTTCGCGCGCGTGGGATTGAACGAGAGGGAGGCGCGCGAGGCCGGGCGGGACTACCTCGCGGCGCGCTACGACTACGCCGACCTGGGGATGGCTGAGGTGATGGGCCAGACGAAGGGCTTCGTGAAGATGGTGGCCGACCGCTCGGACGGGCGCATCCTGGGCGTGCAGATCCTCGGCCACCAGGCGGACACCCTGATCCATGAGGCGATCGTGGCGATGGCGTTCGGCGCCACCGCCGAGCAGCTGGCGCGCATCCCCCACTTCCACCCCACCCTCTCCGAGATCCTCACCTACCCGGCGGAGGAGCTGGCGGACCGCGTCCGGGCCGGCCGGACCTAGCGGCTCCCACACGGGAGCGAGCCTGGAGCCCGCGCGCCGCCCGGGCGCGCCGCTAGGCGGCGACGGACTCGATGGGGCCGCCAGTGTGCGCGCAGCGAATCGCTCGCGCGGGAGAGGTCGTCGTGGCTCAGGATGCGGCCGCTCCGCTGGAGGATCGTGACCCGCGTGCCCATGCGCGCGTAGAACTGCCCCAGCTCGATCGAGATCGCGCCGGCGCCGTGCTCGACCACGTGCAGCTCGGTAATCCACCCTACAGACACTCCCGGGGGGGCAGGGTAGTCTAGGGGCATCCACTCCCCCGCGGCGGCCGTGTGGGGACGGTCGAGCGTCGCTGCGCCGCCGCGTCGGAAGCGACTGACAACCCATCGCGGGGCGTATATCACCCATGAGCATGCCGCCGTTCGCACATGTCTCCGTCATGGGCAACGACTACTACGCCACCAACGAGCACATGGTCATGAGCGACCTCTCCATCCGGCGGGCCGGCGAGGTCTTCGGCTGGTACCTGGTGACGCGCCAGTACTACGCTCGCTACCGCCGCCCGGTGATGCACACCGAGACCAACACCCTCAACTGCACCACTGATCCACCGGACTGGCTGTGGAAGCAGTGGCAGCAGCTCCAGCGCTGGGGCATGCACCTGCTGGAGTACGGCTCCGGGAAACAAATCGCCCGCGCCAGCGCCAAGACGGCGGACGGGGCGGCGCTGGCGGCGGCCGGAGTGGCCGCTCTCGCTGCGGGAGCGCGGCGCCTCGCGCGCCACTGAAAGGGACGGACGGCACCATGGTTTCTCGCGTGTTCTCGCGCAAGGACGACCTCGACTGGGCGCTGCGAAACCGGCAGCTAGCCGGCGCCGCGGCGCTGGTGGGTCTGCTCAGCATGGCCGCCACCTCGCTGCTCCAGCTGGGCGCGGTGCAGCACCTGCCGGACCCGCCGCTGCCGGGCTTCGATTCGGACAAGGTCAACCTCTCGCCGCGGGCCTTCCCGCTGGGCATCCCCGATGGGCCGCTGGCGATGGGCGCGTACGCTACGGCGCTCGCCCTCGCCGCGTGGGGGCCGGGAGACCGTGCCAGGACACGGCCGTGGGCACCGCTGGCGGGCGGCGCGCAGGCAGGCGTGCTGGCCGCCGTCTCGGCCTACTACTTCTACTCGATGCCCGCGAAGGAGCGCGCCTGGTGCGGCTACTGCATCCTGGCGTCCCTGGCGAGCTTCGCCATCTGCGGCCTCACCCTCCCCGAGGCGCGCGCGGCGCTCGAGACCGTGCGGAAGGGGCGGCCGTGACCGCTGCCACTGCCACTTCAGCCCCTGCGGGCGCCGCCGCCGCGGGCCGTGACGCGCTGTTCGGCGCCTTCCTGCGCTTCAGTCGCAGCGACGCAGCGACGCTCAACCGTCCCCACACGGCCGCCGATGGCGATGGTCAGCCCGGCCACGCCACCACCGATGGCGCGCACGTCACAACCCGGCACGGCGATTCCCTCTCCGCAATCCACGGTACGGCACCGTTGCTCCGCGGGTCTGTAAGGTGTCTTACACAGCGTGTGACGCCCCAAGCGGCGGGGCTTCCGCCAAGGAACGCGCCAGACACCACCCTGCCCCGTGTGCCCCGGGGGTCCCCGGGCCGGGGATGGCACGTGGCGTGCAGCGCACCGCTGCGCCACGACGTGGCGACGCATGTGGCGCGGCGAGGTGACACCTGATGGCACGGTCTGGCTTGCGATTCGGAGGACTACACCGGCTGCTGACGGCGCAGTCCGCGGTGGCGGCGCTGACGGTGGCGAGCCGGCTGGCGCCGCTGGGCCGCGGCTACGCGCTGCCGCACCAGGCGCTGCGGTGGGTGGATCTGGGAACGCTGCTGGTCTGGCCGCCGGTAAACGTGGCGGTGAGCTATGGGCTGCTGCGCTGGACGCAGCGCGGCGCGCGCACGCCGCGGTCCGTGGGGCTGCTGTTCCTGGGCGGGACGTACCTGCTGGCGGCCGGATACGGCAACCACGCGGTGACCAACTACCTGCACGCGTGCCTGCGAGACGCGGTACCCGTACCGGACACCGCCGACGAGGGAGACGCGACTCCATCGCCTGTGGGAGGAGCGGGCGGCCGAGGCACGGTCCTGGAGCGGGTGCGCGAGATTGTCGTTTTCCACGACGAACGCCTCTCCCACCTGCTCTTCTTCACCGGGTCCGCCTGCGTCGACTTGGCGCTGGTGCTGGCTCAGGCGGCGCACCCGCGACGCGGCGCGTACACGGCCGGGGACTTCTCGCTGGTCTGGGCGAATGCGGCCGTGATCGCCGCCGGCCTCTGCCTCAATTCCGCCCTGACCGGCGCCCGCACCCTGACGCCGGCCACGGCGGTGGTCGCCGCCGCCGGACTGGGAGCGTGGCTGCGCGGCTGGCTGCGCGGCCAGACGGTGCCGGTCGCGATGTACCTGGGCCTTGCCTACGGGATGGCCACAGCCGGCATGGCCGGCATGGCCCTGGCGTCGGCGCTGCGCGCCGGCCGGCGACCGGGGCCAGCGCGCCCGGCGGAGAACGGAGGCACCGGCTCGGCCGAGCCGCCCGCCGAGCGGCACGGCGCCCCCTGTGGTACGGGCGCCGCCGGGCGCGTCGTGGGCACGTGACCTCCCCGCGTGCCCACGACGCACTCGTGGTAGGTGCGGGGCAC